>Ga0265298_10004525_pt1 | contig 17747 bp, 15 predicted proteins | sample AusTroGonzalo_MG_3_FD_193486 | JGI IMG/M metagenome (GOLD analysis project Ga0265298, IMG submission 193486) | Bovine rumen microbial communities from tropical cattle in Woodstock, Queensland, Australia - Gonzalo_01 | ecosystem: Host-associated > Mammals > Digestive system > Stomach > Rumen ... | reverse complement strand
AGCCTTGCCGAATACCTACGAAAGAATCACCCATTTCACCTTCAATTTCCGCCCTCGGGACAAGTGCCGCAACGGAATCTATTACTATTAAATCAACTGCACCCGAACGAACAAGTTTATCGGCAATTTCAAGTCCCTGCTCACCGGAATCCGGTTGAGATATTAACATATTTTCAACATCTACACCCAAATTTGCCGCATAGTCGGCATCCATTGCATGTTCTGCATCAATATAAGCAACTATTCCGCCCTGTTTTTGTGCTTGTGCCGCCATACAAAGTGCAAGTGTTGATTTTCCGGAAGATTCGGGTCCGTAAATTTCTATAATTCTGCCCCTCGGTATTCCGCCTATACCGATAGCTATATCCAAAGGTAAAGAACCGGTCGGTATAACATTATTTACATCAACTTTTGCATGCTGTTCGCCCAACCTCATAATTGCTTCTTTACCGAAATCTTTTTCAATTTGTGACAATGCCAAATCCAAAGCTTTTAATTTTTCATCTTTACCCATTATTATTCCTCCGAATTTTATTTTTAGAATAATATACAATACATTTGTAACATTGTCAAGTTTTATTTTTTATTTAAAACTTCCAACGACTCCCTTGCTATCATCAATTCTTCATTTGTAGGGATAACCATAACTTTTATTTTGGAATCGGCTGCGGAAATAAATCTTTCTTTACTGCTTCTTGGTTCATTTAATGCTTTATCTATTTTTATACCGAGATTATCAAGCCCTTCACATATTTTTGCTCTTGTTAAAGGTGAATTTTCTCCTATACCTGCAGTAAATACTATACCGTCGATACCGTTAAGTATTCCGTAATAGGCACATAAATATTTTTTACCGCTGTAACATAACATATTAAATGCAAGTTCGGCTTTTTTATCTCCGGCAAGCATTGCATCTTCAACTTCTCTCATATCACCGCCTGCAATACCCGAAACGGCTGCAACACCGCTTTGTTTATTTAAAAGATTATTTAATTGATCCGATGTCATTTTAGGATATTTTGCCAATATATGCACGATAACTGCCGGGTCAATATCTCCGCACCTTGTTCCCATAACAAGCCCTGCCAAAGGAGTAAAGCCCATTGATGTATCGATAACTTTACCGTTTTTTATTGCCGTTATTGAACTGCCGTTACCTAAATGGCATGTAATTAAGTTTACTTTATCAACGGGAATATTTAACATTGCTGCAGCTTTTTGTGTTACATATTTATGTGATGTTCCGTGCATACCGTATCTGCGAACATGGTCCTGTTCGTAATATTCGCTCGGTATTGCATATCTGTAAGCATAGTCGGGCATTGTTTGATGAAAAGCGGTATCAAATACCAATACCGACGGAATTCCGGGGAGCATTTTTTCAACTGCTTCTATACCTGCATAATGGTGCGGTGTATGTAGCGGGGCTATCGAATAACATTCTTTCAAATCTTTTTTAACCTGTTCGTTCACCAATACGGGTTTTGAAAATTTATATCCGCCGTGCACTACCCTATGGCCGATAACGGCAATCTCTTTTATATCTTTAATACTGCCTGTTTTTTCGTCGAGCAAATCTTTTATTATTATTTGAACCGCTTCAAAATGGTTTGCAACTTTACAAGAACTTTTTACCTGCGGAACCGTTAAAGTTTGTCTTTTATAAAAGGCTTCTTCAAGCCCTATACATTCTACAAGCCCCCAAGCAATTTTTTGTTCCTTTTCCATATCAAACAACGAATATTTTACAGACGATGAACCGCAATTAACAACTAAAACTTTCATTACATTACTCCCTTTCTATAAATTAATTGAAAATATTATATCATATTTTTATCTGAATAAGAGTTATGGATAAAAATAAAAATTTACAAAAAAATATTTTGTGTTTTTAAGGCATTTTTTTGAGGATATCAAAAGTTTTGTTATAAAACTTATTATAATCTTCTTTTGTTAAGTTATCTGCTTGTTTTGCATATAAAAACATTGTACATTCTTCCAATATAGCATCTATTTCGGCTATTAAACTGTCATCAATATTTTTTTCTTTTAAACCCACACCTATTTTATAAGAGGTTAAACCTTCTGCCGATTGCCCTAAAACCGATGCAAAATATTCCAATAAACCTTTATACATAAGTTCATAAAATTGGTTTGTTGTTTTTGCTTTTTTAGCTTTTTGGAAATATTTTTTTGATTTTCTGTAAGCTTTTTTATTTTTTAATTTTTGTTGGTCTTTATTCAAATAAGCTCTGTATTTTAATAACAGTTTTATTATTAAATACAATAATACAAGTAACCCTACAATTTTCCAAAACATTGCACCTGTAACAATAGCATAAATTTTAAATAAAAACGATAAATCCATATTTTGCGGTAATTGGTTTTGTTTTGTATTGTCTGCTTCAATTGTTTGTTCCGCAACAGGTTGCTGAACTTTTCTGTCTTTGTTTTCTTCAATTTGAACCTGTATTTGTTTTTGCGGTAAACTTTTTGTCGTTTTGGTTTCCAAATCAAAATATTTCATCGGTAATATTTTGATTGTTCCGCTGCCTTGTTCCAAAGGCATAATTAATGTTGTAAATTGTTTGCCTATTTCTTTTTCACCGTCTTTAATTATCTGTTCGGAAGTTTCATATTTTTTTAAATTTTCCGACAACATTATTTCAGGTTCTTTAATTGTTTTTACATTACCGTTCCCCGTTATTTTTATAGTTAAATCAAAAGGTTCGTCAACTTTTTTTTGTTTTTTATCTACAAAAGCACTTATATTATATTTGCCTATCATATCTACATCGGCGGGAGTTTGTAAAACTTTAATTTTTATCTCGTCGGTGGCAAGGTCAACATTTCTTGCACTTCTGAAAAAACTTGCAAAAAAATCGTCGTGCATTTTTGAAAAATCTTCAATTGATACCTGCAACAATGCTTTATCTATTGTAAGTGTTCCCGGTTTTTGAGGGAACAATTCTGTAGATACTTCATTTACTATATATTCTCTGCCTTTTATATATGTTCTGTAATTTTTCTGCGAGGTTTCACCTATAAAAAAACCGCTAAAGTCAGGTCCTCTATAGGAAGGGTTTGATAAAATATTTACCGATGTATAAAAATAAAATGTATAAATTATTTTTTCGTTGACATAAGCTGTTTTTTTATCCGTAGTTGCTTGCACAAAAACCGCTTTTGTTGTATCCAAATTATAAACAGGCTGATTATTGTTTTGAGGTTGGTTTGCCGATGAACTGGCATTACCGGCTGCTGTTTGGCTTGCTGGAACCGAACTTACGGTTTTTGCTTTTTCAACCGTTATTTTAATTTCTTTTGTTTCATACTTTTGCCCTTGATAATCCAAAACAAAAGGCGGAATATAAAACTCCCCCATCTTTTTAGGGCTTAATGTATAAACATAATATACGGTATTTTTTACTTTACCGTTTATAATTGAAATGTTTTTTGATTGTGAAGTTGAATAAATATTAAAATCACTTAACTGAGGAATTGTAAAGTCCGGTAAAGATTTTGAATCGGTTGTGAAAGATACGGTTAACTGAAAAGTTTCATTTAAAGCTACCGTTGTTTTTGATACGGAAGATTCCATTTGCAAATTATCCGCAAATGCGAATACGAATATAAAAATACAAACCAAACATGAAAAAAATAATTTTTTAAGTTTCATTTTTGTTTCCTACCAATTTTTACCTTTTTTATTTGCTTTAACGGGAACATAATCTTTTGCTTTGCCTTGGTTTTGTTTATCCTGTTTATCAAAATAATCTAACAAGTGCTGGTTTTTATTTTGTTTCTGTTTATTTTTATCATCTTGTTTGTCTTGCCCGTTATCTTGTTTATCTTTGTTTTGATTTTTGTCATTATCATTTTTATCGTTACCGTTTTTATCTTTATCCTGTTGATTTTTATCATCATTGTTCTTATCGTTTTTATCTTGTTTATCATTATTTTGATTGTCTTTATTATCTTTGTTATCCTTGTTATCTTTATTTTTGTCCTTGTCTTTGTTGTCATTGTCCTTATTATCTTTATTATTCTGCTGATTTTGTTGATTCTGTTGGTTTTGCTGATTATTTTTATCGTCTTTGTTATCTTTATTGTCCTTATTATTTTGTTGCTGTTGCTGCTGTTTGCTTTGGTCACTTTGCAAAAATTCAACATTATGTTTTGCAGCCATGTCGGAACTGTTAAGTTTTAAAGCTTCTTTATAATACTGCATTGCTTTGTCATTATCCTGCTTTCTGTAACAACAGTTACCCATATTGTATAAAACGGCACTTTTAAAATTATTATCTTTTGAATTTTTTAAAGCATTGTCATAAAATTCCAAAGCTTTGGCATAGTCACCTGCTTTATAATAAGAGGAAGCTAAATTGTAATTAACTACAGGGTCGTCGGGATTTTGGTTTTGAACCTGTTGAAATGTTTCGGCAGCTTCGTTAAATTTTTGTTTTTGATAAAGTTTTGAACCTTTATACAAACTTTCATCAGCATAGCAAACAGACACAAAAAACACCATAAAAAATAACAGTATTATTTTTTTCATTTTATTAATACTATAAAACACCTATAATTTTTTTTAATACAACCAATATTATTATAACAAATTTATGATTAAAAAATATATGGATTTTAAATTCAATCCATGTTTATAAAACAACTGAAAATTTGATAATATATGTATATGAAAAAAATTTTTATAATTACAAATTTTATTTTATTAATTTGCACTGTATTTTTTTCTTTTTCGTTTTCCGAAAATTTATATCCGATAAACGATAAAGCAGGCGGCGGATATATAAATAAAAACGGTGTTGTTGTATTGGAACAAAAATATAATTTTGCAGAAAGGTTTGTTGATAATTATGCAATAGTGCAGGGGAAAAATTTAAAATACGGTATTATCGATAAAAAAGGAAAAGTTGTTGTAAACTTTGAATTTGATAATTTGGATAATTTATCCGAAAATTTTGTTACTTATAAAAAAGACAATAAATACGGATATATTGATATTATGAAAAATATAAAATCCGGTGCCGTCTACGATAATATAAAAAAATTTAAAGAAGGGCTTGCCGCCGTTTGTATCGGTGAAAGATGGGGCTTTATTAACAAAGAAGGTAAAATTGTAATAGAACCGAAATATTATGATGTGAGTAATTTCAGTCAAGGGCTTGCTGCAATTTCTTATTCAAAACATAATACAATAGGTTACATAAATAAAAAAGGACTTATTGTTATATCTTTTGAAGATAATGCTTTGGAACCGAAAGAATTTTGTGAAGGGCTTGCCCCCGTAGTGAAAGGAACAGATACTGCCTGTTCATATATTAATACTAAAGGGAAAGTTGTACTTGATAAAATAAAAATATACCCGATAACCGCTTACTGCGGTAATTTTGTGCAAGGACTTACGGTAATTTACATTTATAATAATAATGAAGTAACAACCGGTTTTATGGATAAAAAAGGTAAAATAAAATATGCTTTAACTTTTTCTCTTCCTAAAAATTTGGAAAAAGATGAATTTTGTGTATTTGAAAATTTCAGCTCGAATATGGCACAAATTACAATTGATTACAGAACCGGCTATATCAATGATAAATTTGAATTGGTAATTCCTCCGATTTATGAATTTGCAAGAGATTTCGACGGTGATTTGGCTTATGTAAAATTCGAAGAAAAAGAAGGATACATTAACAAAAAAGGGCAATGGGTTTGGACCAAACCCCGTGAAGGAATGTAAGAAACAAAATATCAATATTTTGAAAAATTAATTGTTAAAAAATATAAGTACGGGAGTTTTTATGAAAAAAGTTTTATTGTTTTGTTTATTGCTGTTATGTTTATGTTCAGTGTCTTATGCAAAAAAAGAAAGTGACAAAAATATTATAAAAAAAGATAAAATAGAAGTAGTTAAAAATGAAAATAAGGAGAACATTGATATGAAAACGGTTTATGATTTTTTAAAAAAATGTAAAACATATTACATTGCAACCGTAGAAAACGACCAACCGAGAGTAAGACCATTCGGAACGATAGATTTATTTGAAGATAAATTATATATTCAAACGGGAAAAGTAAAAAATGTATCTAAACAAATGGCTAAAAATCCTAAAATAGAAATTTGTGCTTTTGACGGTAATTCATGGATAAGAATAGAAGCTAAAGCAATAAACGACGACAGAATCCAAGCTAAACAACATATGCTTGATAATTATCCCGAATTACAAAAAATGTATAAAGCCGATGATAACAATACTCAAGTTTTGTATTTGAAAGATGTAACGGCAACATTTTATTCTTTCGGAAAAGAACCTAAAACGGTTAAATTTTAAATAAACCAAATTATTCCCATTCTATTGTTGCAGGCGGTTTTTGCGAAATATCGTAGACCACCCTGTTGGCACCTTTTACTTCGTTTATTATTCTTGACGAAATTTTACCGAGTATTTCATAAGGAAGTTTTACCCAATCCGCCGTCATGGCATCGACGGAATTGACCGCCCTTATAACTATAACATGTTCATAAGTTCTTTGGTCGCCCATAACACCTACCGTTTTTACCGGAAGTATTATTGCAAAAGACTGCCAAATTTTTTCATACAAACCTGCTTTTCTTATTTCCTGGTCAACTATTGCATCCGCTTCTTTAACTATCCTTAATTTTTCTTCGGTAATTTCACCCAATGTTCTTATTGCAAGCCCCGGACCGGGGAAAGGCTGCCTGTCAATAATTTCATTGGGAATTTTCAATTCCCTTCCCAACTGGCGAACTTCATCTTTAAACAAAGATTTTAAAGGTTCAACAAGTTTCATCTTCATTTTTTCCGGTAACCCGCCGACATTGTGATGGCTTTTAATGGTAACCGCCTTTCCTATTTTTGCACTTTCTATAACATCCGGATAAATTGTTCCCTGAAGAAGAAAACTGATACCTTTAATTTTTTTTGCTTCTTTTTCAAATACTTCTATAAAAGTGTGTCCGATAATTTTTCTTTTCTGTTCGGGGTCGGTAACACCTTTTAATTTATTTAAAAATAATTTTTTTGCATCTTTAATTATTAAATTTTTACCGAATTTTTTGCCGAATATTTTTTTTACTCTTTCGGTTTCACCGAGTTTTTGTAAACCGTGGTCGACATAAACACTTACAAGTTGTTTTCCTATTGCTTTATGCATCATTATTGCCGCGACAGAAGAATCTACACCACCCGACAATGCACATAAAACTTTACCTTTGCCGACTTGTTTTTTTATCCTTGCAATTTCATCTTTTATATAATTTTTCATCGTCCAATTTTTTTGTAATTTACAAACTTTAAATAAAAAGTTATCTAAAATTTGTTTTCCGAACGGGGAATGATGAACTTCCGGATGAAATTGAACACCGTAAATTGTCCCTTCATTATTTACTATTGCTGCATTCGGGCAATTTTTTGAACTTGCAACAATTTTAAAATTTTTCGGTAATTTTGTTAATTTATCACCGTGGCTCATCCACACCGGCATTTTTGTTTTAAGCCCTGCAAAAAGTAATGATTTTGTTTTTATTTGGATATCGGCAAGCCCGTATTCTCTGTTTTTGGAATGTTGAACTTTACCGCCCAATTGCTGTGCAATTAATTGCATACCGTAACAAATACCTAAAACGGGAACATTTAATTGCCAAACTTTGTTGTCGGGTTTCGGTGCATCTTTTTCATAAACACTTGCAGGCCCCCCCGACAATATAATTGCTTGAACAGTATCCAAATTTTGAATTTCATCCAAGTTTTTATTGCCCGGAAATATTTCGCAATAAACTTGAGATTCTCTTATTTTTCTTGCAATTACCTGAGTATATTGTGAACCGAAATCTAGAATTAAAATCATATATTCCCTCTATTTTTTTAAATATTTAAGTTTACGGTTTTGGTCGCATGCCGGAACTGAAAAATTAAAAGTTTGTTCTTCTTCCTGTTCTTCTTCTGCGGCTTTTTCAGTGTTTTCGTCGGTATCAAATAAAAAATCTTTATAATCCTGTTTTTTGTTTTCTTCTTTAAAACTTGCAATAACCGAAACTTTTTTTCTTTTATCAAGGTCTTTTTCCGAAATTTCTCCTCTTTTTATAAACTCGCATTTTTTAAATTCCGATTTACAAATTTTGTCGAATACAACCAAATCCCCTGCAGTTAAAGGATTTGTGCTTGAAGAAGATATGTTTATCAATAAACTTGTAGCATTTTTAATATTCGGACCTTCAACAAAAACATTATTTATTGCTTTCTCGATAGCTTTTGTTAAATCTTCATCTTCACCTATTCCTATAATAACCTCACCGGAATCTTTTAAAATAGCACGGACATCGGCAAAATCTATGTTTATGGTTCCTGTTTTTGTAATGGTATCGGTTACGGTTTGTATTGAAAGCCTTAAAACATCGTCAAGCATTTTGTATATGTCACGAGTAGGAGTTTTTTCGTCAATTGCCGAAAAAATTCTGTCGTTTGGAATAGTTATTAATGCATCGACATATTTTTTTATTTTTTCTATTCCTTCAAGGGCATAATCCATTCTTTTTTGCTGTTCAAAAGAAAACGGTTTTGTAACAACCGCTACCGTTAACACACCCATTTCCCTTGCAAGTTTTGCTATAACCGGCGATGCACCCGTTCCTGTTCCGCCGCCCATTCCGGTGGTTATAAAAACCATATCGGCACCGTCAATCATAGCTTTTAAATCATCAATTTTTTCTAAAGCACATTGTTCGCCTTTTTTAGGGTCACCGCCGACACCCAATCCGTCGTCGGCTATTTGAATTTTATTTCCCGTTACGGAATTCCTTAAAACCTCGGCATCGGTATTAACCGCCCAAAATTCAACATCGGTTATGTTGGCCGCTATCATTCTGTTAATAGTGTTTGTCCCGCCGCCGCCGACACCGATAACTTTTATTATTGCACTTTGAATAGGTTGAGAAAAATTTGTGCTGTTATTAGGAAAAACTGTTTGAAAAGACATTATATTTACTCCTTGTTTTTATACAATTTCACCGACTTTTCTAAGTAACCTGTTCCAAAAACCGCCCTCTTTACCGCCCGGTAAATCCGGCATAGCACTATTACCGCTAAACCGTGATTTAAGTTCGTTGTATAAGGTGGAAATTGCGGTTGTATAAATTTGGCTGTCGGCTATTTCCTGGCTGACGGATATTCTGTTTGTATCGACGGTCGCTATTTTTACACCGCAGTCAAACGGTTTTTCAAAAGCTTCAAGAATACCCGGCAAATTTGTTCCGCCGCCGGTAAGCAATATTCCGCCTGCCAAAGCACTTATATCCACCCTATTCTTTTTAAGTTCGCTTATTATATATGCCAATTGCATATCAACTTGCGGTTTAATTATTTTTATTAAATCGCTTATTGCGGCGGTTTTTTTGGAAGAACCTATACTATATTCAAATTCTCCGTCTTCTCTATATTCTTCCGAAACGGCTCCGTAAGTTTCTTTTATTCTTTTGGATTCCGCCTGTAATGTTTTCAATTTTTTTGTTATATCTCTTGTTATTAAATCCGCACCGACGGGAAGTTCCAATATTTTTTGAACAATTCCGTTTACATAAACAACTATGCCTGTAGTCATACCGCCTAAATCTATCAACATACAACCTAATTTTTTACTTTCTTTTGAAGCAAGGATATTGCCCAAAGAATAATATCCGTAAAATAACGGAGCATCCGAATCCAATAAACATGCTTTTTTAATATTTGAAACGATACTTCTGGGGCCTGTTACTATTAATGAATTAAGTTCCAAATAAGAACAGTCCATTGACAACGGATTAGGCACTACTTTAAGCCTGTCCAATTTGTATTCTTTCGGTATAATTTGTATTAAAGTATCGGTTGCGGTTATTTGAGCTTTTTCAATAACGGCTTTTTTTACACTTTCTATAATTTCTTCGGTAACAAGGGAATCCGTAACGGAAATTCCGTCAATTTGGTCTGCCGTTTTAATAAGCTGTCCTCTTACCGAAACAAATACCGCCGAATCTTTCGTTCCGTGTGTTTTTTCCAACCCGTCTATCAGTATTTTTATTGAATTTAATGCTTCGCCTATATCTATTACATCACCTGCATCTATACCGTCCGGGCATGTAACGGTATTTGCACCTACAATTTCAAGTTTTGCTGTTTTTTCGTCATAAAAAGCAATTACACCGTGAATTGCCGAACTTCCGATATCTATACTTACAACTGATTGTTTTGACATTATATACCTCCGAGACTAACCTGTTTATCGGTTTTATCAAGTTTAATTATAACTTTGTTTTTTTCCAAAAAATTCAAATCGATATATTTAACGGTATCGTTAAACCGTTTGATACCGTCAAAAAAAACCATCTTCATTTTGTCGGCTTTATTTTTAACATCAAATTTGTTTTGTTCACCCCAAAAAATTTTAATGTTGTTGTCCGTTTCAAGCACTATATCTTCAAATTCACCGTATTTTATTTTTGTTATTTTACTTATAAAATCTTGAGCATAATGTTTTAAATTGTAAACAAAATCCAAAAGATTTTTTCTCTCTTCATCCGTTGAAAATTCCAATACGGGAATTTTCATATTAAACATGTTTCCTCTTAAATCAAAAGAAACATTGTCAAAATCAAGCCCTACAAGTTTGTCACCCTGCTTTATAAAAACTTCAGGTTCCCGTTCATAAAGACGGACTAAAATTTTCTTCCATCTTCTTGATATTTTTATTTTTTTCAGTTCAGGTTTTTGTTCCTTAATTTCCTTTTCAAGTTTACATAAACTTACTTCAAAAATATTGGCACCGACCTTAAAAGGAATAAGTTCTTTAATTTCCGATTCCGTTACATTTTTACATCCGGTAACTTCTATGTTTTCAATATTAAAGCCTTCATAAGTATAAACAAATTGTTTCAATTTTATAAAACCGAAACCGATACCTGCAAATATCAACAGCAATAAAAATATTCTAAATACTTTTATTTTGCTTTTCTTTTTTTCTTTTTTAAGACTTGTTCTTCTGACAAATGTTTTTCTGCTTGTTTTCATTTTTTTAATGTTGCCGATTTTAATATTTCCAAAACTAAATTTTCAAAACTTATACCGGCTGCTTTTGCCGCATCGGGAAAAAGTGATGTTTCTGTCATACCCGGCAAAGTATTTACTTCCAAAACATAAATATTATTTTGTTTATCAACTATCATATCTACCCTGCATGTTCCGTTACACATAAATTCGTTGTAAACTTTTAATGCAATGTTTTGTATCTTTTTCAAAATTTTTTCGGGTAACCTTGCAGGTATAATATGTGTTGACTGCCCTACGGTATATTTCGATTTAAAATCATAAAATTTACCCTTGGGAACTATTTCTATAACCGGTAACGGTTTGCCGTTTAAAACACCGGCCGTTACTTCAATACCTTTAATATATTTCTCGGCTAAAACTTTTGAATCGTAAGTAAATGCCAATTTAACCGCTTTTTCAAATTCTTTTTTATTTTTAACTATTGATATTCCTATTGCCGAACCTTGTGATGCCGGTTTTATTACTGCGGGAAATTCAATTTCTTTAAAAGGTTTAAGTTTTTCTATAACGGTCCATTTGGCAGTAGGTATATTTGCGAATTCAAATATTTTTTTTGATATTATTTTATCTATTGTTGCCGAACTTGAAAAAACACCGCAGCCCGTATAAGAAATTCCCATAATTTCAAGCATACCTTGTATGGTGCCGTCTTCACCAGGTGTTCCGTGCAATGTGATATAAGCAATATCTATTTTTTCTTTTTTTAGTTTTTCGGCTATATTTTTATTTACATCAATTAAAACAACATTTAAACCTAATTTTTTTATAGCTTTATAAACCGCCTTGCCAGAAATTAAAGAAATTTCCCTTTCCGACGATGTTCCGCCGCATAAAACGGCAATTTTTTTATTTTTTAAATTTATCATTTTATTATTTGTATTTCCGTTTCAAGTTTTATTTTATATTTTTTATAAACTTCGTTTTGAACGAAATTTATTAAGTTCAACATATCGGCACAAGAGGCATTATTTTTATTAATAAAAAAATTGGCATGCCTGCTTGAAATTTCCGCACCGCCGATATTAAAATTTTTAAGATTTAAAGAGTCTATTATTCTGCCGGCACTGTCGTTTTGAGGGTTTTTAAATATACAGCCTGCATTTTTAGTGCCGAGCGGTTGATTTTGCATTCTTTTTTGCTGCTCTTTAAAGATAGTTTGTAGAATATCATTTTTATCAGCTTTTTTCAAGATAAATTTTACTTTTGTTATGATTGCATTTTTTATGTTACTTTTTCTGTATTCAAAATTAAACTTATCTTTACTTAAAATACTTTTACTGGCGGTATAATTTATTAATTCAACTTCCTGCAAAACGGAAGAAATATCATAGTTTTTTATCCCTGCATTACCATAAACCGCACCGCCGACTGTTCCCGGAATACCGGAAAGATATTCCAGCCCGCTTAAACCTTGTTCTGCCGTTTGGTGTGCCAAATAAGCCAAACTTACTGCCGCTCCGCAACAAATACATTCTTTGCTTATTTCGACTTTGGCAAACTCACCGGCATTATTGGAAGAAAGTTTTATTATTATACCTTCAAATTTTTCATCACCGAATAATAAATTTGAACCGCAGCCGATAACATAAAATTTAATTTTGTTTTCATCTATAAATTTTAATAATTTTATCAGTTGTTGTTCCGTTTGAATTTCAACAAAAAAATCGGCATTACCGCCGATACCGAATGTAGTGTGTTTTGATAACGGCTCATTACATTTATAGTTGCATTTTATTGATAATAAAAATTCTTCTATAACAGTTTTAATAATTCTTCTCCCTGTTGCCAAACATTTCCTGCACCCAATGTAAGAAAAATATCATCTTTTTTTAAAGTTTCGGCAATGGAATTGATATCCGTAAATTTACAAACATTGCATTTGTTTTGGTAAGCTGAATTTATAATTAAGTCCGATGTAACACCTTTTATCGGTTTTTCACTTGCCGCATATATATCCATAATATAAATTACATCTGCCTTTTTTAATGCTTTACCGAATTCTTTATATAAATTTTGTGTTCTTGTATATCTGTGCGGTTGAAATAAAACGACAAGCCTTCTTTTAGGATAATTATGTTTTAATGCCGATAAGGTAGCTTTAACTTCCGTCGGATGATGTCCGTAATCATCAATAACCGTAATTCCTTTTTTTTCTCCTTTAACTTCCAGCCTTCTGCCGACACCTCCATAGTTTGCCAAAGCGGTTTTAATGTTTACAAAAGGGATATCAAATTGTAACCCTACACCTATTGCCGCCAACGAATTTAATACATTGTGTTCGCCCGGAACTTTTAATGTAATTTTACCGAGTTTTTTACCCTTGTAGATAGCAGTATATTCCGTATTGCCGTTAACAACCGAAATTTCGGTTGCCGTTATATCGGGTGTTCCTTTAAAACCGTAAGTTATATGTTTCCTTGCGGTATAAGGTAAAATTTCTTTTACTAAAGGACTATCCGTGCAGACAACGGCACATCCGTAAAAAGGAAGGCTGTTGATATGTTTTATAAAAGCCGCTTTTAAGTTTTCCATATTGCCGTAATAATCAAGATGGTCGTTATCTATATTTGTAACAACCGTTATTACGGGAGAAAGCTTTAAAAATGAACCGTCGGATTCGTCGGCTTCGGCAATCATATATTCGCCTTTACCGAGCCTTGCATTTGTTTTTAAATTTTTTAATTTCCCGCCGATAACTATTGTGGGGTCAAAACCTCCCTCGTCAAGAACCATTGATGTAATTGATGTTGTCGTTGTTTTGCCGTGAGTACCTGCAATTGTAATAGTATATTTCAACCTTGCAAGCTCAGCCAACATTTCTACTCGAGGAATAATAATTATTTTATCTTTTACGGCCTGTTGTACTTCAGGGTTATCTTTTGAAATTGCCGTTGAAGTAACGACAACATCTACATTTTTATTTTTTATGTTTTCCGCTTTTTGTCCTATATATATTTTAGCACCTAATTCTTTTAACCTTTGAGTAACTTCTGTTTTTTTTATGTCCGAACCTGAAACCTGATGACCTAAATTTAATGCAACTTCCGCAATACCGCTCATACCTGCACCGCCGATACCTACAAAATGTATTCTTTGTTTTCCGTTAAACATAAGGCCTCTTTTTTACATTTTTATTTTGACTGATATTATATATAATTTTAATTAAACTTTTGAGAATATTTTATAAATAAACCAAACAAGATAAGTTATAATTAAAGCCGCAATTGATAAAGTATAGTTTGCAAATATGTTCGGTATATTAAAAGAAAGAAAATCGGTTAATATTATAAAGATTAATATTGTATTGGGAACAATTAAATTAAAAACATTATAATTAAAATAACTTTCATTATCATACATGCTTTTTGAATTTATTTGAGCCAAACATATTGTTGAATAAAATAAAATTGAATGTATAATTAAAGTAAAAATAAAAAAGTTATTGCCGATATAATTTAATACAAGTAAAAAAGAAGATAAAATATAAATATTAAAAAATAGAATTAAACTTGTAAAAGAATTAATTGAAAACTCTTTTTTATAAATGAAAAGTATAACCGTATAAATTGCAAAAAGTATCGGCATATAAAGAATTAATTGTATTTGCAATACACCGTTTATATAGGCAATAAAATCAAATAAAAGAAATAATATATTCATAATGCTTAAAAGTTTTACCGTTGAAGAGAATTTTGTTTTTTCGGGAATATTTTTATTTTGTTTTTTTGTTCTGTAAATATAATAACCGGTAAAAATTATAAACAGTAATATGTTTATCGGAAGCATTGAAATAATATTTTTGTTATAAAAAGAATTTATAATAAGAATTGCAGATAAAGTTAATAAATTGAGTATAAAAAAATATTCGTAATTATTAAATAAAAATTGTTTGTTTTTATTTAAAATTTCTTTAACCCATACAATATAACCCGTAATGTAAGAAACGGAACAAACAATATAAGTTGTTACATTGAAAAAATTAAATTTGAAAAAAAACCAGTAAAATATCGATAATATAAAAAATTCGATAATCATTACAAAAAAATAATATTTGTTGTTTAAAAGTTTATTCATTAATTAAATACCTTTAAAAAAAGTATCTCGTTTGAGGGGCAAAAGCATTTTTTATATGTTCAATTTCACTGCCGCAAATTGAAACCACATCAAAGCGGAAATCAGTTTTTATATTATTTTTCTTTATGTAAAGCAGAGCCGCTTTTATTATTTTTTGTTGTTTTTGTATTGTTACAAATTCGTAAGGGTTACCGTAATTATTGTTCTTTCTGAATTTTACTTCAACAAAAACCAAAATTTTTTTATCAAGTGCAATAATATCTATTTCACCGGCTTTTACTTTAAAATTTTTTTCCACAATTTTAAAACCGAGTTTTTGTAAAAAACCGGCTGCAACCGTTTCATAATTTGTTCCAATATCCGTTGTTATACCCATAATTATTTTTGAGAATTAACAAAAATATCCGTTGCCGCCATTATTGTTTTATAATATTTTTCCAAATTTTTATGTTCGGATGTGGTTTCTGCGGGAATTAATTTTTTTGTTTTTTTATCGAAATTAAAAGCCGAAATTGAATTGTTTATAAAATTGTATTTTATTGCATATTTATCATTTAAAACAAGCCCGTCTATGTTTGTTATTATGTTATCTTTAACCGAAAATAAGTCATTGCCTACGGCAGTGTAAGGTATATTTGATAAGCTTAAATTGTATAAAGTCGGCATAATGTCGATGTGTGAACCGACTTTTGTTGTATCAACCGGTTTTTTTAAGTTTTTGGGAATGTATAAATAAAACGGAACGGCATACCTTAAAAACATAGTGCTGTTTGAATAATTTGCAAGTTCCCTTAAGTTGTGGTCACCGGTAACGGCTATTATTGTGTTTTCGGCAAATTGAGAATTTTTTATTTCTGAAATAAATTTTGCAAGTTCCCTGTTGGCAAACTGATAAACTTCAAAAATGGCTTTATTTTCCAAATCTTTTGCAGACAGCATATCTTTTATCTGTTGCGGTATTTCAAGCGGAACGGGAGTATATTTTGCAGGTATTTTATAAGGAGGATGAGTTTGTGTCGACATACCGAAAATAAATTTAGGTTTATTGCCGGTGTTTTTAAAAAGTTCATCTTTTATCAATTCAAAAAATTTGTCGTCGTTAATTCCCCACGAATGTCTGTCGGCTTCGGAAACATTAATGTTTCCTTCCCCTATTGTTTTGTCAAAACCGCAAACTTTATAAAAACTTTCCAAATCCCGCCATGTAAGGCTGCCGCCGTAAATAAAAACCGTTTCATACCCTGCTTTTTTAAAAGGCATAACCGAAGAGCTTGTAAAACATTTTAATGCTTTTTCCGTCTGTGTTATTTGGTTAACGAAAGGCCTTTGCGGAATATTTAAAGAAATCGATTCAAGTGCATGGATGGTTATAAAACCTGCAGCCAAAAAATTTTCAAAAAGTATATCGTTGTCAAAATGTCCTTTCAACTCACCAAGTACATTAAAGTTTGTGCCGTTATTTAAAACAGGCAGTTCACCGAAACCTTCCATAACTATAAGAATTACATTTACGGGTGTTTTTTCCGCAATTTCGTTTTTTGCTGTAACTCTGTCAAATGCAGTTTCAATATTTTGTGAGTTTTCATATATTTTAAAACTTTTTAAACTTTCCAAAACAGCTTCTTTATTTTTAAAACCGAACATTTCCGTTAAATCGGTTTTATTTTTTGAACTTTGTATTTTGTAATAAACGGCATCCGCTAAAGGATGGACTGGATTAACTGACAACTTGTTTATAAAATAATTTGGAGATATTTGGGAATAAAACAGCCCCAAAGGAAACATTGATAAAGAACCCCTTGCACAACCGAAATTGACGGCTATTATAAAAAGTATAACAAAAATTTTTGTTGATAATTTCCAGTATGTTGAATTAATTATTTTATTGTTGTAATAAAGTTCTTTGTATGTTATATTTGATAAAAAATAAACAAATGCAATTAAGCCAAAAAAGAAAATAAATAAAAAATAAACTCTGTAATCTGCCAAAATTGTTTTTACAAGTGCAACGGTATCGTCTTCAAATAAGCCGAAAATCATCATGTTGTAGTGGTCTTTAAAATAGGAAAAAAAACCTAAATCCACAAAAACAACTAAAAACAAAAGAGAAAAAATTAGTGTGTAGTAATATTTTAAAAATTTTATAACCACATTGAAAAAAGAAATTTTTTTAACGAATAAACATATAACAAACAACAATGTTATAGGTGCATTAATGTAAGAAATTATTGAAAGGTCGAACCTGAAACCCAACCAAAAAGCTTTTAGAACATAAAAAAACAAACCGGAAAGTTCGGCAAAATTTGCAAAATAAAAAAAGAAAAAAAACCTATAAACACTAAGCAGCAACAGAATTATAATGTTTATAGGAATTAATATTAAAAAACTGTTTATTATAATATTAAAATTAAATTTAGTGTTCACAAGCAACTACCTGATAACAACAACTTTACCGTTTTGTTTTTTTGCACCGTTTATATAAACAATCCATATATATACACCGCTTTCAACATATTGGTAATTATTATCTTTTCCGTCCCAATGGATAGTTCTTTC
>Ga0265298_10004524_pt1 | contig 17748 bp, 19 predicted proteins | sample AusTroGonzalo_MG_3_FD_193486 | JGI IMG/M metagenome (GOLD analysis project Ga0265298, IMG submission 193486) | Bovine rumen microbial communities from tropical cattle in Woodstock, Queensland, Australia - Gonzalo_01 | ecosystem: Host-associated > Mammals > Digestive system > Stomach > Rumen ... | reverse complement strand
AATCTGTGCTTGGATTCGTCATACTGTTCTCCCAGGGCACAGCATTCCACTTCGTCATCCAGGAATTTTATCTTGAAATCCTTAAGGACCATGCGTTCGCCCTCCATGTAATACAGGAGATCGGACAAGAGCGAATACAGCCCTTCCTCGTCATCCCTGCCGGGTGAGGTGAAGAGCATCTGTTTGGAGGTATCGACGGTGGAAAGGTCCACGGTGAGATCGAACAACGCGTAGGCCGCGTTCTCAAAGCATTCTTCCATCGTTTCACCGAACGCCTTGATCATCAGATCCGCCGTATGGTCCAGGACGGTGTATCTCTCCATGCCCCTAAGTAAACCGCACAGCCTACTTTATACCTGCGAAATCATCGGAGACACACATGGACGGGGACGTTTTCGACAGGGCGGAATCCTTCGCCAAGGAAATCTTCAAAGGGGACAGCAGCGGGCACGACATCTACCACACCAAAAGGGTACACGATCTGGCCAGGACCATCTGCTCTAAAGAGGGCGGAGATATGGACATCGTACGTCTGGCCGCGCTCCTTCATGACGTGGACGACCGTAAACTGTTCGGGGACAACGGCTACGCGAATGCGAGAAGGTTCATGGATTCCGAGAACGTGGATAGATCGGTACAGGACACAATATGCACAATAATCGGCCAGATCTCGTTCAAAGGCAAGGATACGGTGACCCCGACCACGTTGGAAGGGAAGATAGTGCAGGATGCCGACCGCATGGACGCCATAGGAGCGATAGGGATCGCAAGAGCGTTCGCATACGGGGGAAGCAAGGGCCGCAGCATATATGTGCCAGATGATGCTCCGAAGACCGGAATGACCGAGGAGGAGTACTTCAGCAACCAAGGTACTTCGGTGAACCATTTCTACGAGAAGCTCCTGTTGCTAAAGGATCTGATGAACACCGATACCGCTAAGTCCATGGCGCAGTCCCGCCACGACTTCATGGTGAGATATCTGGACGAATTCTACGCCGAATGGGAAGGCAGGGCCTGACCGTACTTCGGTACCTCTTATATCTGAGTAGAATGGTCAGGGTAGCATGCGCATTACGATAGTAGGCTGTGGCTCGAGAGGAACCAAACTCGCAGAGGCAGCCGATGAGATGATGGAAGTCAAGAGGATCTACCTCGTCGACATCGATAAGTCCCGTGCAGAGGCTGTTGCCAAAGGACTGAACAAAGCAGAGGTCGTCGACAATGTGGAGGAAGAGCTCTACCACTGCGACCTCGTGATCGAATGCGCCACACAGGCCGCTGCCATAGAAGTCATACCCAAGGTCGTTGCCAGAGGAGTCGACATCATGATCATGTCCGTCGGTGCTCTTGTGGACGATGATTTCAGGGAGAACATCATCGAGAAGGCCAAACAGTGCGAGGCCAAAGTGTACATCCCATCGGGAGCAATCAGCGGTACTGACGGACTCAGGGCATCCACCGTGGGAGAGATCCAGCATGTGGAGCTCATCACCACCAAGCCTCCGATCAGCTTCGAAGGCGTCAAATACATCGAGGAGAAAGGCATCGACCTCAAATCGATCAAAGAGAAGACCGTCCTTTACACCGGTACCGCCAGGGAAGCCGTCCAGCTTTTCCCGCGTAACATCAACGTGGCTGCCATCGTGAGTATCCTCGGAATAGGATTCGACAAGACCAAGGTCACCATCGCGGTCGATCCCGACATCAAGATCAACTCGCACGAGCTGAGGATCAAGGGAGAGTTCGGAGAGATGATCTCGCATACCTACAACGTGCCGTCCCCGATCAACCCGAAGACCTCCAACCTTTCAGTATTCTCCGCCATTGCGGCACTTCAGAGGATCGTCAAGAACCAGTGGATCGGGATCTGAGATGACCAAGACCAGGGCCGAGAGGCTCATGGAAAATGCCGAAGGCATGGATGCCATAGTCGTTATGAACGACGGCGAACCGTTCCTCGATTCCACATTCTGGTATCTTACAGAGCAGCCCGGCGGATGCTTCGAGAGTTCTTTCGCGGTAGTGCGCAGGGACGGCTCGCTGGATGTCATCGTGAGCCCGCTCGAGGAAGAATCCGCCAAGGATGGCGTGGGCAACGTCTGCGTTTTCCATACAAGGGAGGAGCGCGAGGGTTTCCTGAAGGAATCCCTCAAGGGATGCTCCAAAGTAGGTTTCAACACCCATTCCAGCACATATGCGATGGTCGAGTATGTGAAGAAGATCGCAGGCGGTTTCGAAGTCGTGGATGCAGGAAATGCCATCGACGCCACCGTCTCGGTGAAGGACCAAAAGGAGATAGAGGCCACTAAGAAGGCATGTATGATCTCCTCGCAAGTGGCCAAAGAGCTTCCGGATTACATAGCGGAGGGACGCTCCGAGAAGGAGATAGCCGCCAGGATGGACAACAGGATGAGGGAACTTGGCGGGACCGGGAATGCGTTCGATACCATCGCGGCGTTCGGCCCATATTCCGCCCAGCCGCATCACATGCCCTGCGATTACAGGCTGAAGAAAGGTGATACGGCGCTTTTCGATTTCGGGACCAAATACGACAGATACTGTTCGGACATGACCAGGACCATCTTCCTCGGAAAGCCGGCGGATATCCTCGAGAGGGCCTACGAGGTCGTCAGGGAAGCGCAGCTCGCAGGCATTGCAGAGTATCATGCAGGAGCAAGTGCCAGTGCAGCGGATCTCGCCGCAAGGAAGATCATAGACGACTCCGAGTTCAAAGGCAAATTCATACACTCGTTCGGGCACGGCATAGGCATGGATGTCCATCAGGCCATCTCCGTATCGCCCAAATCCGAGCAGATCCTCAAGGCAGGCAACATCGTTTCCGCCGAGCCGGGTATCTACATCCCCGGGATCGGAGGCATCAGGATAGAGGATACGGTGCTCGTGACCGAGAACGGATGCGAGATCCTGACGGACTTCGACCACTCCCTGACGATCGTCTGAATCAGGCAAAGTCGGATTCTATCGTGAGCCTCTGCCTGTCTCCGGCATTCTCCAATTCCGAACAATCGCCGATCATCTTCCCGATCTTGATCACCGGGAACGGTGCGACAGGTTTGCGATCCTCCCCGCTCAGAGGGGTGGGACCAAAGAAAATACAGAAGGCCCCGGGACCCGGCCAATAGGCTATGTCCCCGACCTCCATCTGCGTCGTACGGCCTTCCTTGGGAAGCTGGACCTTCATCGGGAACTCGGCGTAGATCATCGAACCGAGCATATTGATATCCAGTCTGTGGGGTGCAGAGAGCCAAATCTCATTCGATATGTCCGAATCGTCCAGATCCGCCTTGAACTCCGCATTCCTGGTCCTGATGATTATCCTGCTCATGGAATCGCCTCAGTTCTTCCTCTCGAAGAGCTTGCGGATCTCCTTGCCTGTGATCTCCAGCTGGAGCTTCCTCTCGTCCTCTTCCATCTTCCTGAGATTCACCAGGCCGCCTTCCCATTCGGCGACCCACTGGTCCTTGAACGTTCCGTCCTCGATCTCTTTGAGGATCTTCCTCATCTCGTTCTTGGAATCCTCGTTGATGATGCGCTCCCTTCTGGTGAGCCCGCCGTACTCCGCGGTGTTGGAGACTACGTGCCACATGTACTCGAACCCGCCCTTGTTGATCAGATCGACCACGAGCTTGGTCTCGTGAAGGACCTCAAAATAGGCCATCTCCGGAGGATATCCGGCCTCGACCAACGTCTCGAATCCACGCTTGATGAGCTCGGTCTGGCCTCCGCAGAGGACTGCCTGCTCGCCGAACAGATCCGTGCATGTCTCCCTCTGGAATGTGGATTCGAACACGCCGGCACGGGTGGACCCCATTCCCTTGGCAAGGCCGAGGGCTATCTCCTTCGCATGTCCTGATACATCCTGGTGGATGCAGATCATGGCCGGGACGCCGAATCCGTCCAGGAAGACCAGCCTCTCCATGTCTCCGGGGCCTTTGGGCGCCAGCATGATGACGTCGACATCCTCGGGCGGTACGATAGTTTTGAATGTGATAGCGAATCCGTGTGCGAACTCCAGCGCGGCGCCCTTCTTGATGTTAGGCTCCACGAACTCCTTGTAAACGGACGGCTGGACCTCGTCTGGCAGAAGCATCATGACGATATCGGCATCCTTCACGGCACTGGCCAGGTCAGTGACCTTCATACCGTCCTCTTTGGCCTTGTTCCAGGAAGGCCCGTCCTTCCTGACTCCCACGACGACATCCAATCCGGAATCCGCGAAACATAGGGCCTGTGCCCTGCCCTGGGAACCGTAGCCCAGGACGGCTATTTTCTTGCCGTCGAAGATGCTGAGATCGACATCGTTATCGTAGTAGATCCTCATGATACCGCCTTTGAGTTGATACTCTACCAGCAATTCCCGATTTATTTGTGCCGATTCGTTAATCGACGGTACGTTCAAGCGATCTCCACGACCTTGCAGTCATCGGTGTTGACGTACTCCTTCATGGTGTCCGGGATCTTGCCGACATCGAAGCCTGCCATGGTGGTCTCGCAGTAGCTGTACTTGTCGGATGTGCTGAACTTCACGGCGCCGGCCATATGTCCGGGCAGGAGCAGCAGCGCTGTCTCGTAGGACATGCCGAGCTTCTCCCTGCACTGGTGAGCGATGGAACAGAACAGTATCGCCGTGTCCTCGCAGTCCCCTCCCTGGTCGTAGAGGGTCTCCAGCGGGAACTTCCAGTACTCGTTCGTGCCCATGTACGCATCATCGGCCTGATACTCTATGTACTGCGTGAATGCCAACAGATAGCCCACAAGCACCTCCTCGCTGACAGTTGAATAACGGGACTGGAGGGCCGCGATCAGTTTGTCGGTGAGCTCGTCCATGTAAGGCGACATGGTCTCGTCTGTGTAGCTGAGCGTCACGAACGTCTTATCATGGTCGTGATTGGTAGCGGACTTCTGGCATCTGTCGTTGACGCTGTACAGTCCTCTTGCGTATAGGAGATCGTCGTAGTCGATATCCAGCTCCAACGTGTAGGTGTACCTGTTGTATTTCCATACAAAGGAACGTGTAGCATCGCCGGACACCTTGGCCATGTAATAGCTCTTCTCGCCCTGCTTATCCACGATGACGGTATACATCCCTCCGTCCGGGAATGAATATGTGCCAGACTCAGAGAGGCTGACCTCGTCCGTATCGATATTGGTGATCGTGTAGGTGGCATCCGAGAACTCCCCGCCGAGGCTGAGATCCACATCCTCGTCCGATGAGAATGTGACGTCGAAGGCCTTCTTGTTGGCCGCATAGATCAGGGATTCCCCTCCCACGATATCCTCGTACACCGGGTCCGAGGAAATGAGGTTCATGCTGGAATCGTACCATCCTCCGAACTCCTCCTCTCCGGATGCCGAAGCGGTCAGCTTGAACTGCTGCCCGACCCTGTAGGGGGATTCGTTTCCAGTGACCGTTATCCCTTTGGCGGCGACCACATCGAGCGTGCAATCGCTGGGAAGCTCGGAATAGGTGTCGCTCTTGTACGTGTAGACCAGATGCCTCTCCGTCTTATCGAATCCGCTCCCGGTCACCTGATCCACTTCGACCCTGTAGAGTATCCATCCGTCGGCCATCCACTGCGTCTCCACCGTGCCGTTCTCGTAGATCAGTTTCTTGACGCTGCACAGCTTCATACCTTTCTCCGTACTGATGGTCTCGTCATCCAGGAGGACGACGGTGGCCTTCGTTTCCGAACCCCAGTATGTGCTGGTCTTGGAATCGGTGTAGGAACGGCCGACCATGTCCGTATACGTGGTCGTATCCTCGTTGCGGATGTAATATGAGCCTTTCTTCTCCCCGTAATAGAGATAGGTGATGGTCAGCTCGCCTGTTATCTTGTAGTAATCGAATCCCCTCTGGCTGCTGTAGCTGCCTTCTTTCGTAAGGGTGACCGAATGACCTGCGAGGCTCTCTCCCCATTTGGCGTAAAGGACGATATTACCCGACAGATGTCTGGTATCGCCGGTGAAGGGATTGCTCAGATCGGCGTCCAGATACCATCCTCCGAAGACCGCCCCCTCCTTGGAGGGATTGGGCACATCCAAGTAAACCCCGTGCGTATAGGTCTTAGGAGTGTTCGGGGCCAATATCCCGCCGTCGGTCTCGTAGGATACTTCGTACTCCCCTCCGCTGGCGGAATACCAGAATATCATGGCTCCGGCGCAGCAGCCCAATGCCACTGCGAACGCGATTGCTACTACGGCGGTACGGTCCATTTTGCCCTCTAATCAGCAAGATACTATCCACTATAAGGGTTTTTTACGTTATCAATCAAGGATTATGGACGAAAACATACTGAATCGGTTTTATTCCAGATACGACATTAGACAGACATGTACAGAGAAAGCATCTGGGGAACCCGCATGGCGTTCATCATCGTGGACCCTCAACGCAAATTCAGCCTGAAGACCGACGACTGGGATGACAGGAGGAATCTGGCGGTGGAAAACATCAACCTGTTCGCCAGGATGTTCCGCGAGCGCGGTCTGCCTGTGATCTTCGTCTACTTCGAGGGCGAATCCCACATTCCCTACGGGGACAACGACGGGGACGACTGGCTTCCCGGGATCGAATCATCGGATTCGGACATCGTGGTCCACAAGAAGCATATGAGCTGCTTCAAGGAGACAGAGTTGGAGCAGATTCTCAGGGAGAACAAGGTCGACTGCGTGCTATTCGGAGGTATGCTGACGGAATTCTGTGTCATGAGTACATACTTCAGCGCTTCGGAGAGAGGCTTCGCCACATATCTTGCGAAGGATGCACTGATCCCTTACAACAAAGAAGGAAACCAGGCGGCGGAGGTCATCTGCAGCATCGTCACGAAGGATACGGTGGAGAGATTCATCAACGGGAAACAGCCCCCGATGTCAATCACCGAGTGATGTGCCAGAACGCTCAAGAACCTTGTCCGTGACCAGATTGGCCGACTCTACCGCGGTCATTCCGAACACGTCGCAACCCGCCTTCTCGGCCATGTCCTTGGAGACGGGCGTCCCGCCTACGTTGTACACCAGACGGCCCCTGATGCCCATCTCCTCCATCAGTTCCGCGGCCTCGTACATGTAATGGCATGAGTAGGTCGCCTGTATGGACAGACATAGAACCGTGACCTCGGGATCGCGGCATCTCTCTACGATGCTCTCGATCTCCTCGTCGCGCTTGGCAAGGATGACGTCGAATCCTTTCGCACCGAGCATTATTCCCATCAGGTCCCTGCCTTCGGTATGGCCGTCGAACGATCCGACCACGGCCTTCCCCAGACGCGGATCCTTGTCGAATCCGCGCTCCTGACTGATGAGATACATACGGCGCATGAACTCCAGCATAGGGACCTTGCCGTTGGCGAAGCCGTTCATCAGCTCGCCGATCTCGTCCTCTCTGCCGGATTCCATGATGGATCACTCGTAATACACGCATCTGTAGGTGAAGCTCTGCGGATTCTTCAGTGTGATGGATATGAGCCTCTTGTCGGTATCGAAATCGTAGATGCAGAAGCATTCGTTGTCATTCTCGGCACAGCCCCATCCAATGGCGAACGTATTGCCGTAAAGGCGCTGTGCTGAACCGCATGCGGATGTGTACTTGCCGTCGATCCTGTAGGACTCGAAGTCCTCCAGGGACATCTTGTCCGTATCGATCGTGTAGGTCACGATGCGAGTCTCTTCGGTGAGATTGTGGTTGTCGAACGCGGTCACAGTATCTCCATCGACCGTCACATAATGCTGACCGGAGGTCTTCTGGCTGTCAGAAAGCCCGAACTCGTCCGCGTTTCCTGAGAGCTTCCATTTGATCTGATCCGTGAGAGTGGTACGGTCCAGACACAGTATCGTGTCCAGATGGCGGAAGGAACAGACGAGGTCTCCGTCGTCGTTCAGGCGCATCGCGTTGAAATGCACGTAATCGGGTGCATCGACCTGCTCGTTGGCGAAATCGTTCGCAGTGGGCGTGGCCTCGGTCACCGTCAGCGAATACAGCTCCGGATAATCGATGCTCCTCCATTCCCAGACGACCTCTCCGTTGTCGACCTCCTGAAGATAGGAATAGATGACGTTGGAACCGTCAGGGTAGCCTTCGATGTTATAGACCCTGTCCTTGATGTATCCTGACATTATGTAGTGCTGAAGATCGATCAGAAGGAAGTCATGCCCGTCTATTAGATGTCCCTTGGTGACCGTGTCGGAGGCTTCGAAGGAGATACGGCTGATCTCCTTGTAATTGGAATTCATGATGACGCGCTCTCCCGGAGCGTAACCGGGAAGGCCGTACTTGTCCGCGCTGCTGTCCTGGTCATGGTAACTGTAGTACACATTTCCGTCGATCACATGCTTCTTGAAGTCCCAGTAACCTGCATTGACGCCGTCTTCACCCACATCCTCGTGCTTGGCCCATACTATGTTGCCCTTGCCGTCCAGCATGGCGATGTCCTTCGAATAGACCCACGAAAGGAAGATATTGCCTTCCAGATTGGTGCTCCCGGTGACCGTGAACTCGGCAAGGCCCTCCGGTACCTGGAATTCATCGGACTTCTCCTGAGCCAGGAATGATGCTGCTAATAGCACTACAATAACTACTGCCGCTGCCGCCAAGATGACAGCAACAGGGCTTACGCTGGACATGACAAAGGAATCGGCGTGCCTAGATATAATTGATTTTTGGCCAATTATAGGGAATGAAATGGCCTTCCGGATTTGAACCGGGATCAATGGGTCCAAAGCGGGTTCTGGTCGGCCTTTCGATAAGGTCGACCCACACCCGCCAAAAACCCCTTGGATCATTCGAAAAATCATGGCCAGACTTCAAAGTCAGATCCTCGAATCATGTAAATAAGCATAGGATGAGTGGGCCTATCCGGATTTGAACCGGAGTCAATGGCTCCCAAAGCCACAAGTATACCAAGCTAGCCCATAGGCCCACTGAGACTCCGATTCCGACGCGATTATAAAATATATACGAAACGCAGAACTCAGTTCTCCCAGGGGTACTTGGGATCCAGCAATTCCGTGAGAAGGCCAGGGTCTATGGACACCATGGTCTGATCATGGTCGTAGATGACCTTGGAATCGGGATCGACTTCCCTGCCTATGCCCGAGATGGATGTCTGTTTCTCGAAGAATTCGACCGCCGTCTTAATCTGGCGCTCCGCGACCACATACCAGTGTCCGTCCTCGCCCTGGTATGGTTCTCCGTAGGGATTGCCCTTCCAGAATTCCAGGAAATCCTCCGATGCCTTCTTGACCTTTACAGGCGGGCCCCTGTGCTCGAACGTATCGGAGAGCCTGTCGCTCTCCAGCTCGAACACCACGGTCATGCTCAAACTGTCCATCTGATGGACTGCCCTGAGGACTTTGAATCCGAATTCGCTGAATTTCTTGTCGAAGGCGTACTGCGTCCTCCACAGCTGCGCTTGAAGATTATCTTCGTTGGCATCCGGCCTGTCGAAGGATATCGATGCTAGCCTGCTCTTATGTCTGGCACATAGCCATTCGAGCTCCTCGGGGGACAGCGGGGCCCTGGAGTTGGGGAAGAAGAACAGCTCGCTCGGTTCTTTCAGGTAGGCCTTGGCCGCTGCCTTGAACAGCTCCAGCGTATCCTCATGGACCGCCGATGCGGCGTTCCTGTTCCTGTCCACCGGGTCATAGACCACAAGAGCGGACTCGAAATGAGGGCCTTCCTGCTCGATGACGACGGTCTCGCCCTTCTTCCAGTCCACCGCATGCTCCAGCACTGATCTGAAACTTCCGTACTTGACGACCAGGATCTCGCACATGTATCCGGAGAATCCTCTGGAATCCTGCTCAGCGCCATATGCTCCTATCCCCTTCATGAACTTCTTCAGAAGACGGACCTGATCCTTCTGATCCTGATCGAGATGCGAATTGATGTATTCCGTATGGAACGGGGTGCGGTCCACCGCCGTCTGGATGTGCTCCGTGGACTCCAGACGGTAGCATGGGACCATATCGACCTCGACGCCTTCGAAATAGCCGGTGGTGTAGGGATGCTCCGAATAGACCAGCTCTCCGTTGATCAGGTCCTTTCCGGCCTGGATTCCGATTTCCTGAAGCTCCTTACGGGAGTAATCGGTCGGGAAGAGCATGAAAAGGTCAAAGTCCTGGTCCGAGAGGTATGTTCCTTTCGCGTAGGACCCTGCGAGCCTCACGGATACGTCTAGACCTTTCTCGGCGAAGTAATCCTGGACCTTCTTCAATAACCTGGATGCGACGCCGTCCAGATGCTCCAAATCCTCTTTGGGGGGCACTATCTCGCCCAGTACCGACAGCTCGACCAATTCCTCGTCCATCTCCATACCTCGTTCTCAGAACTCTCTCCTTACGAATTTCACCCAGGCGATGATATAACCTACGAATGCCCAGACGACGAGGACAAGGGCCTCCTTGCCCACATCGGGGTACTCCATGGGCGTGATCATGGATGAGGTCGTCATCATCTTCAGGACCATTATCATCGCTTTCAGATTGCCGTCGGTACCCAGGTTGAGGAATGCGAACATCTTTGCGACCGATACCTGCACTGTTGGATCCAGTTCCTGGAATTCGGCAGTGGCCATATAGGCCTGAAGCCAGTCCTTTCCGGGATCCAATCCCTTGTCCGTGAATCCCTCGAGGATCTGTATCGCATTGTCCACAACGGCGACGAACTGGTTGGAGAACTCGTTGTACATATCGACGTAGCCGGGTACGCATGTGTACAGGGTATTTCCAGCCTGATCAAGCATGTACCAGTTCTCTCCGCCGTCATTGCCTGCCACTGCGGAGACTATCGGTGTGATGATCAGGATCAGGAGGATCGTGATGATCGTACAAACGCTCCCTTTCTTGAAGAATGAACTGACTACGAATGCTATGCCCGAAGCGGCCACCGTGTAGAGTATCGCAATACCGAACGATGCGGCCATGTCGCCTGCGGAGAAATCCGATGCCTTCGCTGCGGCTACGGCCGTTGCCATGATGTAATAGGCCAGGATCATCATCGCCTCGATGATGGCGCAGGAGAGCACCTTACCTATGAAGATGGTCGTCCTCCTGATTGGCCTGGTGAACAGGATCAGAGCGGTCCTCTCCTCGAATTCCGAGACGATCGCTATCGATGACAGGAGCGCCACGACCAGAGTGATGACCATCGGGAACGTGCTGAAATAGGTGCTCATGACCATTCCCATGCTGTTGATGGAATCCCAGCTGTTGGTCAGGAACTGTAGCGCCGTGATCAGGATGAAGACCAGGAACACGATGATCAGACTGACCATGAACTTCTTTCCGCGTACGCATTTGATGATCTCGTTCTTGGTGACCACCATTACCTGCGTGATATCGCTGACCATCATCTCGACTCCTTGATGAGATCCAGGTAGGTCTCTTCCAGAGAGTCCTCCTCGGTCAGTCCGTATACGTTCAGATCCATCTGTGCCAGATCCGCATAGAGCTTGGCTCTTACCGACGGATCGGCCGATATGTTGATCGCTATGTCGTTGCCCAATCTCTCAGCCGAGACGACGTAGTCCAAGGCATCTATCTCTCTGATCGCCTCGTCCGTGGGCAGGCCGTCGACCTTTGCGATGATGCTCCTCGTTCCCTCGCTGCTCTCGAATGCCGAGATGTCATCATCCTTCACCAGCGTTCCATGGTTGATGAAAGCGATCCTGTCGCAAAGGTCCTGGACCTCCGGCAGGATGTGCGAGCTCATGACTATCGTCAGGTCCTTGGATTCGTTCCTGATGTTCTTCAGGACCTCCCTGATCTCAGCCATTCCTCTTGGGTCGAGTCCCGATGTGGGCTCGTCCAATATGATTATCTTGGGGTCGCCGAGGAGCGCCTGTCCCAATGCGATCCTCTGCCTCATACCCTTCGAGAACGTCCCGAGCCTCTTGTCCTGCCAGTCGGTCATCTTGACCTTCTCCAGGATCTCTTGGCTCTGAGCCGATATCTGCTCCCTGTTCATCCCGATGAGCTCCCCGACGTAACGGAACGTCTCCTTGGGGGTAAGGTATGGGTAGAACTCGGGAGTCTCTATGACCGTTCCCACATCCGTCAGCGCTCCCTTCGGATCCTTGGTGACATCAATTCCGTTGAGGTATGCCTCGCCGGATGTCGCATTGATCAGATGTGTCAGTATCTTCAATGTCGTAGACTTACCTGCCCCGTTGGGCCCCAGCAGACCGGTGAAACTGTTCTTCTTGATAGTCAGGTTGAGATCGTTCACGGCGACGAATTTGCCGTACTCCTTCCTGAGATTCACAATTTCGATTGGATTGTCCGACATTCTATCTTTCCAACATGAACCAATGTGCGCTATTTAATCGTTCGACAGGACAGTTCGGATTATCTGTCGTACCTGCAAGCCACTGTCAAGAATTGTTCCCTTTCGTTCCCGCGATAGTTTATTATGGGCCGCTCCCATGTGCCGTACAGGTATTCATCATGGCGAAGATCAGGGTCGGAGTCAACGGTTTTGGAACCATCGGAAAGAGAGTTGCGGCAGCGGTCGCATTGCAGGATGACATGGAGCTCGTAGGGGTCACGAAGACCAGGCCCTCGTACGAGGCCAAGTCGGCACTGGCCAAAGGATACGGCCTCTTTGTGCCCGCAGAGAACGTCCAGTCCTTCAAGGATGCCGGGATCGAGATCAAAGGTACCATCGACGACATGCTGAAGAGCGTCGACATTGTCGTGGACTGCACGCCCGGAAACGTGGGAGAGGAATACAAGGCCAAATACCAGGCCGCCGGCGTCAAGGCGATCTTCCAGGGAGGAGAGGACCACGCACTCACAGGCATCTCGTTCAACTCCACCGCCAATTATTCGGAGTCATGGGGAGCTCAGCTCTCCCGTGTGGTGTCATGCAACACCACCGGACTCCTGAGGACCCTGAATCCCATCGATAAGAAATTCAAGATCAAGAACGCGTTCGTCACCATCGTCAGGCGCGCCGCCGACCCCGGTGACAGCAAGAACGGACCCATCAACGGGCTGGAGCCTTCCGTGAAACTCCCCACCCACCACGGGCCCGATGTCCAGAGCATCATGCCCTGGCTGAACATCAACACGATGGCTGTGAAGGCGTCCACGACCCTGATGCACCTCCACACCGTCGTTCTCCAGCTGGAAAGCGAGCCTACCACCGAGGAGATCCTCGAGATATTCAAGAAGGCCCCCCGTGTCAGGCTCGTCAAGAGCAAGGACGGTATCAAGACCACGGCACAGATCATGGAGCTCGCAAGGGACCTCGGCCGCGACAGGTCGGACATGTACGAGATCGTCGTCTGGGAGGACGGCGTCAAGGTCGTAGGCAACACTCTGTACTACTACCAGGCCGTACACCAGGAATCCGATGTCATCCCCGAGAACATCGACTGCATAAGGTCGATGTGCAAGCTGGAGCAGGACGCAGCGGCATCCCAGGCCAAGACGAACAAATCCATGGGAATCTGCCACTGAAGGTCTGGACATGGCCAAGGACTTCAACACACTGGAGGACTTCGACTACAAGGACAAGACCGTCCTTCTGAGGGTGGACATCAACTGTCCGCTCGACAAGCAGACCCTCCAGATAGTCAACGATTCGAGGATCAGAAGGGTGGTCCCCACCATCAGGGAACTGATGGGAAAGAGGGCCAAGCTGGTCATACTGGCACATCAGAGCAGGAAGGACCAGTGGGACTTCATCAACCTTGAGCAGCATGCGGATCATCTGTCCAAACATCTCAACGCTCCCGTGAAGTATGTCGACGATGTCATCGGCGACGCCGCCATACAGGCCATCAAGGAGCTGAGATCAGGCGAGATACTCCTTCTGGGCAACGTCAGGGCATTGGACAGCGAGACCGCCAAGGGCGACATGATGAAGCAGTCCGAGGGAGAGATCGTGCAGAAGCTGGCGCCTCTCATCGACTACTACGTGTGCGATGCTTTCGGAGCATCCCACAGGTCGCAGTGCTCGCTCGTAGGATTCTCCCCCAAGGTGCCTTCCGCATCCGGCAGGCTCATGGCCAAGGAGATGTCAGCACTGAAATCCATATTCGAGAACCCTAGAAGGCCGTCCGTATTCATACTGGGCGGTGCCAAGTTCGGCGACGTCTCGGTCATGATCGACCGCGTCCTCGGGAACAACACGGCCGACACCGTCATTCTCACAGGCCTTGCCGGCAACGCATTCCTGCTTGCCAGGGGCGTGGACATAGGCGAAGCGAGTTCGAAGATCCTTTCAGATGAACTCACAGAGGAGAACATGAAGGCGGCCAAGGACGTCCTGGCAAAATACGGCCAGAGGATCCTTCTCCCCGTCGATGTAGCCGTGGAGAGGGACGGTAAGCGCGTATCGGTCAACATAGGCGACATGCCCACCAAGGAACCGGCCCTGGACATAGGCGACGCATCCGCGGAGAAATTCGCAAAGGTCATCCTGTCATCCAAGACATCCTTCATGTCTGGACCGGCAGGTATGATCGAGAAGCCTGACTTCGCCATAGGGACCCGCATACTCATGACCGCCATGGTCGATAGCGGCGGACAGTCCGTCATAGGCGGAGGACACACCGGCGGAGCGGCCGAGAAGTTCGATCTCGCAGACAGATTCTCCTACGTCAGCACAGGCGGAGGAGCGCTGGAGACGTTCCTTTTGGGAGAACCCCTGCCCGTGATAGAGGCTCTGAAGTACTCCAAGGACAAATTCCAATAAGACGTCCATAATCCCAAAAGTTTTAAGTGCAGGACCAAGGATGAGGTTGCGATGGCAAAGAAGAAGAGGCGTATCATAGAGGAACCTGAAGAGGAATATGAGTTCACGCCTACCGAATTCAACGAGAGGGAGTTCATCCTCAAAGAGATCTACTCGACCAGGATCTTCTGGGTGGCCATGCTCATGGCCATAATAGTGGGTATCATCGCTGCCGTCCTAATCAACTGCTATCCGATGGAGAACAACGGGTACTACCTCATGTCCATCCCCGCCACCCTGATCTCATTCGCAGGAATGTTCTCGATCAAGAAGGTTGCATCGCTTCTCGGACTTCACCCCGAACTCATCGACATCAAGTCCCTCGCCGGAACATACCTCCTGTACCTCACCATGGCACTGGGAGTCTGTATCATCGGCGTCCAGTTCTGAATCCAAACTTCTTCAGAAACCCAATTTTCCCAATTCTTCCATCAGGAGTTTCACAGCGTTCCCGCGATGGGACATTCCGTTCTTCTCTTCGATCGGGATCTCAGCGAAGGTGCGCTTGCCATCGGGTGAGAAAATTGGATCGAAACCGAATCCGCCGTCACCCTTCTCCTCGTCGGTTATCACGCCTCTGCACTTTCCCATGACGACGATCCTCTTGCCGTCGATATCGCATCCGATGCAGCATCTGAACTCGGCACCGCGGTCCTCGACGCCTTCCATGAGCTTCAGGATCCCTTTGTTACCGATGGTCTTCTGAGCATATGCGGACCATACTCCGGGGAATCCTTTCAATGAATCCACGAACAGACCCGAATCGTCTATGATGAAATCCCTTACACCCTTCTTGATGATCTCGTCCATGCCTTTCTGGACCACTTCTTCCAGATCGGATGTCTGGACCTCATCATAGGGGAGCCTGTAGTGCTCCATCTCGATCCCGAGGGATTCGAACGATCTCTGATACTCGGCGACCTTGCCGGGATTGGACGTTATCACTTTGAGTTTCATGTGTATCTGGCTCTGTTCTTTATGTCCGACAGCCTCTTCTTTACCTGCTTGGGGTTGTCGATGTTCGAATAATAGGTGTCCATGAGTTTCGAGAATGATGATTCCAGACCTATGTGTGCTGAACTGAATGCCCTCTCCAGAAGCCTCAGGTCCACCCCTATATCCTCGATATCGGCCCTGACGCATCCCATGGAGAAATCGATGAAGCATATCTCGTCGCCCTCCAGGATCATGTTGGAGGTCGTCAGATCACCGTGACAGATGCCGGCCGAATGCAGCCTGGCGACGGACAATCCGATCTTCTCACAGATCTCATCTGCCCTGTCTGGCTCTTCATCGAGCACCGTCTTGACGGCCTTGCCTTCCACGAACTCCATCACAATGGCACTCCTGCTCAGATCTATGTCGTAGATACAAGGAGTCCTCACCCCTGCCGACCTGGCATCGTGCATGACCTTGGCCTCGTTCTTGGTGCGCTGGACCCTGATGTGTGAATCTATCTCGGGAAGCCTGTATGATTTCGGAGGCCTGGTCTTGATGAGCGACCTCCTACCCAGAAAGACGCCTTCAGCGACCGTCGCTTCGGCCCCTTGGATCATAGAGTTACTTCCCATTTTATCACAATGCTTAATTTCTAGTATGTTGATGCAAACGCCGATATTTATGAGGTACACAATCACAGGAGATAACCTTCAGTTCGTAAACATCGAGTTGACTCCCGATGAGGAGTTCCACTCCGTGGCTGGTGCAATGGCATACATGACCGGCAACATGAGGATGGAAGCCGTCATGGAGGGCGGACTCATGTCCGGTCTCAAACGCAGCCTTTCGGGATCGTCCCTGTTCCTGCTGAAATACAGGCCTCAGAACAGCACGGGTGTCGTAGGTCTCGGAGGAAAGGTCCCCGGAAAGATCCTGGACATCGATGTCGGAAAAGGAGCCTGGATCGTTCAGAAAACAGGATACCTTGGAGCACAGCCCACAGTCAAGCTCGACATGGCATTCCAGAAGAAGATCGGAGCTGCATTCTTCGGCGGAGAGGGATTCATTCTCCAGAAGCTATCCGGTAGCGGAATGGCCTTCGTCGGAGCATGCGGAGACCTGAACGTCGTCGAGCTCAAGGCCGGAGAGCAGTACAAGGTCTCCACGGCCAACGCAGTGGCATGGGAAGACACGGTCAGCTACGACATCTCCGCCGCAGGCGGAATCAAGACCTCCCTGTTCGGAGGAGAGGGACTGTTCGTCACCACCCTGACAGGTCCCGGAAAGATCGTCATCCAGTCGATGACTCTGCAGGATCTCGCCAACGCACTGATCCCCTACTTGCCTTCCAACAACAACTGAAGTGATAATATGGCAGAAGCAACGAATATGAAGAAAGCCGGAACGGGAAAGTCCGCATTAGGCTTGGTGATGCTGGCAATCGGTGTCATCATTATGATAGCTCTAGCCATCTGGGTCCTGATGAACCCAGCTGTACTCGCGGCCACGCTCACACTGATTCTGTTCATCGTCGGTGCGATCATAGTGATCGGATTGATCATCCTCGGAATCATGTTCATCCTTGCCATCCCCATGTACGCCGCCAAAGGCGAACAGTACCAGGATGGCGTCGATTACAGCATCAATGACGTGAAGCCTGTTAAGGAATCCTCTTCCGAAGACAAGAAGAACGAATGAAACTAAATGGGGGAGGAATCCCCCGATTCCCTTTTTCTCAACTTTCTGACGATATCCCATACGATTCGTTTATTACCCGCATTCCGATTATCCTCCGTGGATAGGATACCCCTTGGGTGCTCTCAGGTCGATCAGCTTTTAGGAGGCGGGATCGAGAAGGGGAGCGTCACCCTGATTTACGGAGAGGCCGGCGCAGGCAAGACCAATGTATGTCTACAGCTGGCGCGCAACGTGGCCATAAACGGGGACAAGGTGGCCTACATAGACTCGGAGGGCCTGTCATCGGAGCGCCTGAGCCAGGTTTTCACCGGCCATCAGGAGGCCATAAAGAATCTTCTGGTATTCGAGGTCCACAG
>Ga0265298_10004523_pt1 | contig 17750 bp, 17 predicted proteins | sample AusTroGonzalo_MG_3_FD_193486 | JGI IMG/M metagenome (GOLD analysis project Ga0265298, IMG submission 193486) | Bovine rumen microbial communities from tropical cattle in Woodstock, Queensland, Australia - Gonzalo_01 | ecosystem: Host-associated > Mammals > Digestive system > Stomach > Rumen ... | reverse complement strand
ACAATTCCTTTAATTTGGGGGCTAGCTTTATAGCTTATACTCAGGAAAGAATTATGGATATTACATTTAATTGTCCCAAATGTGACCAGGAACTGGTGGTTGACGATTCTTACGCGGGTGAGCAGATCGAATGTCCGGAATGCTCTTCCCAGATCATCGTCCCTTCCGAAAGCAACACAAGCGCCGTTGAAAGCACCCCGGAAGCAGCAGAAGGAGCTCCTGCTGAAGCGGCTCCCGCAACTCCTGCCGCCGGCGGTGTGATCAATGCCATGGCCAGCTCCGCGGCAGCCAGAGAGAAAAAGACCTTCACCGTCCCCGTTCATGACGGCCCTGTCAAAAATGAAAAACTGATCCAGAAACCGCAGACTCCGCTGAACGCTGCCGCCAAGAAATGGCAGAAAGGTGTCGCGGTCCGCACGATCCGCCGCATTGACTGCATGGAAGTGGGCAAAGATCACTTTGACGAAAAGGTCACTGAATTCATCAACACGGTCGGCTATGAAAGGATCCTCAACATCCAGTCCATCGCCTATACCGTTCAGGATCTGGCTACCAAAGCCCTGATGACCGATTTCGGTGTGCTGATCACCTACCGCATCCCGGAGGAATGATCGCCCATTAGAAACTCATTTGCAGAAATATAGATCACACAGAGTTTTCACCCAAGATACTCTGCAGGTATTATTTATAAAAACGAAAGAAACTCCTCATGTTTCAGGGACAAGAAACATGAGGAATTTTTTTCTTATTTGTTCCAAAATCATAAACTAACCGCTTGCAAAACCAAAATCTTAAGGCTAGACTTGGTTCCTAGTCTACTTGTAAAAGTACTAGATAAGGGAGAAAAACAATGAGATACACAATACTGCTGTTAACCGCAATTTTAGGTTTCACTTCATGGAATCATGTTCTGGCACAAGGCAATGACACCGTTATTGCCTACTATGAGGAACGCATCCGAGCTCTTACTTCGCGAGTCGAGGATCTGACACAGTCTCAGGCCGAGCTGGTGAAAGCCATCAATAAGCTCCAGCGCCAGTGCAACATACTGGCTCAGGATGTGGATAAACTGAACGAAAAGATCAAGAATCTGCCTCCTCCTGCCGACATCAGCAACGCGGCCAGTCTGGACAGCGTCAAGCAGCTGCAGGCGGCGCTGGTCTCCCTGGAAAACAAATTCATTGCCAGCGAGAAGGAACGTAAACAGGAGAACAAGAAGCTGATGGATCAGCTTATCGCCATTTCCAAAATGACTCCCGCCGTTCCATCCGAGCCCAAGAAACAGCCCGTCAAAAAGGAAGAAACTCCTGAGTATTCCAAGACTTATGAATGGACGGTCGAATCCGGCCAGACTCTTTCCAGCATCGTCCAGACGATCAATAACAGCGGCGGCAAAACTTCGGTCAACGCCATTTTGAAAGCGAATAAAGGTCTGAAAGCGGAGACGCTTCGCGTGGGGCAAAAGATCATCATCCCCGACATTAGCTCGAAATAGATCATCCCTATGCCCTTATACGAATACGAAGTGATTCTGCCGGAAGGTGAAGAACCTACGGAGGACGGCGGATGCAGGATCTGCGGCGGGCATTTTTCGCTCAATCGGCCGCTCAACGCTCCGCCGCTGAAAACCTGTCCCCTTTGCAAAAAGCCGGTGAAGAAGATCATCTCCCTCTTCAACACACCGTTCTACAGCAAACCGCTCTCCATCACCGATGCGAAAAAAGCGGGCTTCACCGTCCTGAAACGGGTCAGCAAAGGCGAATACGAACGACAATAACCCCTTTACACACAAAATCATGATTGCTCTTATAGACTACGGTTCCGGGAATCTGCGCAGTGTGGAGAAAGCTTTTCTCCGTCTGGGCGCGGATATCCATTTAGTTTCTGCGCCGGAGCAGCTTTCCCAGGCCAAGGCGATCGTCCTGCCGGGTGTCGGCGCTTTTGATGACTGCCTCACCGCCATGCGCGGCCAGCAGCTGGAACCGGCCATTCTGGAAGCGATCCGCGCCGGCAAGCCTTTCCTGGGCATCTGCGTTGGTTATCAGGCACTTTTCGAGAGCAGCCAGGAATTCAACAGCAAGGCTCCCGGGCTGGGTATCTTCAAAGGTCAGGTCAAGCGTTTCACAGACCGCCCCGGCATCAAGATCCCGCAGATCGGCTGGAACCAGATCAAGATACTGAATCCGGAATGTCCTCTGTATAAAGGGATCAAGTCCGGCAGCTTCGTCTATTTTGTCCACAGCTACTATCCCGTTCCGGAAGATGCCTCTATCGCGGCCACCGAGACCGAGCACGGCGACACTTATGTTTCCAGTGTCTGGAAGGACAACGTCTTTGCCGTCCAGTTCCACCCCGAAAAAAGCCAGCAGGTTGGACTGCAAATCTTAAAAAACTTTCTCGATATCATTCCTTGAGTTGAAAACCAACTCATAAAATGGGAGAATAACTGCGCTTCGTTTTCAGACGAAGTCCCGTGCGCGCGAGTGGTGAAATGGCAGACACGCCAGACTTAGGATCTGGTCCGCAAGGGTGGGGGTTCAAGTCCCCCCTCGCGCACCATGAAAGAAGGATTTTATGATAGCACAAGTTCCCGTAATAGCTCATTTTGTCGAAAACTGTTTTTTCTATGTGGATGACACGTCAAAGCACGGCTTCATTATTGATCCGGGCGCACAGGCAGAAAAACTGCTCGGCATGATCCGGGAGAAAGGCTGGATCATCGAAAAGATCCTGCTCACTCACGGCCACTTTGACCATATCGGCGCGGTAAATGAGATCCGCTCCGCCTTGCAGATCCCGGTGCTGGCATACAAATCTGACGATGACTATCTGCGGGATCCGGAATGGAACCTCTCCCCTTCTTTCGGTTTGTCCATCATCATCGAAAACACTGAAAGCATCGAAGACGGTCAGATCATCCGTCTGGATTCCGATCCGGCGTTTTCCCTCAAGGTGATCTACACTCCCGGCCACACCACGGATTCCGTCATCTATTACTCCGAACGGGACCGCGCCGCGTTCGTGGGCGATACCATCTTCAAAGACAGTATCGGAAACTATCAGCTCCCCGGCGGCAATTTTGCTGCTATCCAAAAGAGCATCATGGAACGTGTCTTTACGCTTCCGGATGACACTGTCCTCTACTCCGGCCATACCGAACAAACCACCGTCGGAACTGAAAAAAGAAGATACCTGTAGAAAGCACCTTTTACATACGCTTTCGCATTGTAAAAGGAAAAACCTCTAGCCTTTTACCGATAAAAACGGACTTCCGGTGAGGATGAACCGCCAGGGAAAATCGCAAGCTTCCTCAGCATAGTCAATGTTGATGCGCTTGGTGGCGCTGATTTCGTCCGGTTTGACGGGAACACTCCCCTCCTCCAGATACAATTCATCGCCGCACAGGTCCAGACCATAGCATTCACGGGTGATCCCCATCGCCATGCAGAGCTTGCCGGGTCCGCTGCACAGATTTTTCAGCGCCGTGGTATGACGGCGTTTCCGCATCAGTTCGATCCCCTCCACCGGTTCCAGCGCGCGGATCAGGATCGCTTCGGCCAGTCCCTCCTGCCCGGTCACGATATTCATGCAGTCATACATCCCGTAGATCAGGTACACATAGGCGAAACCGCCCACACTGTACTGGATGGCTGTGCGTCCGGTGCGCTTGTTGCCGTAAGCGTGCGAGGCTTTGTCCACCGCGCCGACATACGCCTCCACCTCCACGATGCGGCCTTTGGTGATCCCTTCCGCAGTCCGGTGGACCAGATTCTTGCCAATCAGCTCGCGCGAAACGGTCAGAATTTCCCGTGTGTAAAAAGAGCGTTTCAGTTTCATACTTCAAACCCTTTCCCCATAAAAACAGAGCAGCGAGGGTGAAGTCACCCTCGCTCGCAAAATAACTAAATCAAATAATAACAGAGAAAAGAGGCTTATGCCTTTTTCTTCTTGGAAACGCGCACGTCCTTTTCCTTGACGGCCAGAGCGCTCTTACCAATACGACCACGCAGATAGGTCAGCTTGGCTCTGCGGACAGAACCGTAACGTTCCACTACTACCTTCTCGATACGAGGAGAATGGATCGGGAAAACACGTTCCACACCCTCACCGTAGCTGATACGGCGAACTGTGAAGGATTCATTCAGACCATGACCGCGACGGCCGATGACCACACCGGTGAAAACCTGGATACGTTCCTTGTCACCTTCTTTGACTTTGGTATGAACATTCACAGTATCACCCACAGAGAAGGAGATAGGATCTTTTCTCGTGTAGGCAGACTCGATTTTATCAATCAACGCTTGCTTCATAAACTTTTAATTCTTTCTGGATCCAGCCTTTTGGACCTCAGTTTCTAATAAATCCGGGCGCACGGCCGCTGTTTTCAGTTTGGATTGTTCCGCCCGCCATTGGGCAATATGGGCATGATGACCGGAAAGGAGTATCTCCGGCACTTCCATTCCCCGGAACGTGGCTGGGCGCGTGTACTGGGGATATTCCAGACGGTTAGAGCTGAAGGATTCCTCCTCAGAACTCTCATCCTTTCCCAGCGCACCTGGCAGCAGACGGGTCACTACATCTACAATCACCATCGCCGGCAAAGCGCCATTGGTCAGAACATAGTCTCCAATGGAAAGCTCGTCATCGGCCCAGACATCCAGCACCCGCTGGTCAAAGCCTTCATAGCTTCCACATACCAGGACTAAATGTTCCTGGGAGACCAATTCCCTGGCAATCGCCTGGTTGAATTGTCGTCCCGACGGTGTCATAAAAATGACATGACTGCTGACATCTGTCAGCGCTTCCAAAGCTTCAAAGAGCGGTTCGGGCTTTAACAGCATCCCAGGACCTCCGCCAAAAGGCCGGTCATCGACCGTCTGACGCTGATCGTGGGTGTACACCCGCAGATTATGGATCCCCAGTTGGAGGATTCCATTCTCTCTGGCTCGCTGAACAATGCTTTCATCCAGCGGCCCGGCAAACATTCCGGGAAATAAAGTGAGCACATCGATCTTCATGCTCCGGTCTCTATCCGAAAAAGTTCACCTTTTGAGCGGTTTTAGACCTCGCTCCCGGTCGTATCATCATTTTTGTACTCAGAGCCATCCACTTCTTCGATCAGCTCCAGCACACTACGCTTGCCCTGCTTTGCGCTGCCAGCCACGAGCAATGCACGGATCGCATTGATAGTGCTACCCTTGCGGCCGATCACCCTGGCGGCATCCGCCGGGTTGACCCGCAGCTCGTAAACCGTGATCCCGCCGCGCTCGACCGGAGTGATGACAACATCTTCCGGAACCGCTACGAGATTTTTGATTACGTATTCAAGAAACTCTTGCATACAAACCTGTTATTGCGCAGATTTCCTACGTTCTTTTGCAATCAAACTGGCAACTGTAAAAGAGGGTTTCGCACCACACTTAAGCCAATAGTCAGCGCGCTCCACGTTGATTTTGGCATTATTTCCCGCTTTCAGCGGCTCATAATATCCAAGCTCCTCGATAAACCGACCGTCACGAGGGCTGCGGCTGTCTGTCACCACAACACGATATGCCGGCTGGTTCTTGGCGCCTGCACGTTTTAAACGAATTCTAACCATATTTTATAATTCTCGTCCGAGCCTCTTCATCCGCGAAGAGACTTCCCTACCCCAAAAGGGCCCATCAGGTTAGCTGTTCCGGCAAAATTTTGCAAGCACTGTTTAGCATTTTCAGAAAAAACTCGCGATTGTCATTTCTCCGCCGTTTTGCTAAAATCCCCGTGTCGTTCGCGATCATCGAGGATGATATATGAAAAAAAGAGTAAAAACTCGTAAAGTATCCGGTGTGGAAAGTGTGGAACCTGCCATCACTCCGCTGGCGGATGCACCTCTGATCCCGCGCGTATCCAAGCTCCCGCCTATCGGCGCGCCCCGTTTGGATATCCCGGAGGGTTTGTGGACCAAATGTCCCAAGTGCAATGAGCTGCTTTACGATAAATACCTGGATGATAACCTGAAAGTGTGCATGCACTGCTCTTATCACTTCCCTTTCAGCGCGCGCGAACGAATCAATTCTCTGGTGGAGACCTGCTCTTTCGAGGAAACGAATGCCGACTTGCAAAGTATTGACATTCTTTCTTTTAAAGGCCCTTCCAATTACACCGAAAAAATCAAACAGAACCAGGAAAAAACCGGTCTGCGCGACGCGGTCGTGACCGGTATAGGCGATATCGGCCCCCATCGTGTGGCTCTGGCCGTAATGGATTTCAAATTCCTGGGAGGCTCCATGGGAAGCGTTGTGGGCGAAAAAATCACCCGTCTGGTGGAAGAAGCCACCGACCGCAATCTGCCGGTCATCATCTTTGCCGCCAGCGGCGGAGCGCGTATGTATGAAGGTATGTTCAGCCTGATGCAGATGGCCAAAACCAGTGCCGCGCTCGCATTCCACTCCAAAGCCCAGCTGCCCTATATCAGTGTTTTAACGAATCCGACGACCGCAGGTGTGATGGCCAGTTTCGCTTCACTGGGTGATGTGATCATCGCTGAACCCCGCGCCATGATCGGTTTTGCCGGGCCGCGTGTTATCCAAAGTACGACACATCAGGAACTTCCTTCCGATTTCCAGACATCAGAATTCCTTCTGGATCATGGTCTGATAGATCTTATTCTGGACCGCAACGAGATGAAGCGCACCCTGATTTCCCTGCTGGGGTATATGTCCCGCAAGCGCTAGGAACCGCTTCTCAAAATATTTAGTTTCTCGAAGAAAGTAGGAAAAGTTTTTGCTACACAAGCCGGATTTTTAATAACTATCCCCGGCACACCCAGTCCCAGAACAGAAAACGCCATCGCGATCCGGTGATCGTTATAAGTCTCGATCTCAGCTCCGTGAGGTCTGGAGGGATAAACAATCAGAGTATCGCCTTTTTCCTCCACCTTTACGCCGCAGCGGGTCAGCTCCGTTTTCATCGCGTACACACGCTCAGACTCCTGGACACGCAAACGCCCCAGATCGGTAAAAGTCACCGGTGCCTGTGCCAAAGGCGCAATGGCTATCGCCGTCAGGATACTGTCGCCCAAATCTTTTTCTCTGGAAACCGTTTCGGGAAGAGGAAGATATTCCGGGAAATGCTGATCGGGCTGCCATCCGGAAACAGGCCAGTGCGCGACCGAGACCGGTTTCTCCTGTGGATACCGCGGATGCCAAACATTGGCCGCGTAGAAATAGCTGCCGCTGGACGCGTCCGGCTCGATCTGAAATTCTCCGCCATGGTGCGGAAAAGTTTCAATGATCTGACGAGTCATCCGGATATAAGGACTCTCCGCTCCCGGCAGTTGAATATCCCAGCCGCCCTTTTCCGCTGAAAGCATCAGCGCCGAAGCATATTGTGAACTGGATTGCTGGGAAATAGCACAAGCCTGATGGGTAGAAACAGGATCATCCGATCCAATCAGTGCCGGCAGATACCCCTCTTTTTCAGATGTAACGGTATAACCCAGACGGCGCAGCGCATCAAAAAGCTCCTGCTGGGGACGCTCATGCATTCGAGGTATGCCCTGGAGACGATACCAGCCGCGGGCAGCTGCGCAGAAAAAAGCCATCAGGAACCGGGCAGATGTCCCGGAATTGCCCACATAGATTTCGACAGGATGGGATAAAGTACCGCCTTGCAGCCGGTTGTCGCCTATACCTTGAAGATGGAAAGTCCGATTTGCGTCTTCCTGGGGATCCTGTTCGATCTCCAGTTCGATCCCTGCTTTGCGGAGCGCGTCCGCCATGACCTGTGTATCCTCGCTCCAAAGGGCTCCCCTCAGAGTCACTGCACCCTCCGCCAGTGCGGACAGGATCAACGCGCGGTTGGTAATGCTTTTGGATCCGGGGATCGTGACGACCGTCTGCCGGACTTCGGCAAGAGGCTGGATCTCAAGGGTCTCTGGCCAAGTTTTCACAGCCGGATTGTTTTAAAATTCCAGTTCGTTTTTGAGCTTTTGGATGGAATTACGCACATTATCATCCACATCCATCTGGTTCTCAACCACTTTACAAGCGTGAATAACTGTCCCGTGATCTCTTCCGCCAAAAGCCTCGCCAATGGCTATCAAAGGCTGATGAGTCAGCTCGCGGCACAGATACATGGCAACCTGACGCGGAAAAGCAATATTGGCAGGACGCTTTTTGCTTATAAGATCCGCCACTCGAATATCATACACTGTGGCCACTTTCTTCTGGATATCTTCGATATTGGGTGCCTGGGCAGACTGTCGGCTCAGCAGATCCTGCAAAGCCACTTTGGCCGTCTCAATGCTCCAGGAAGCTTGAGTCAGATTGATATAAGAGCCCATTCGGATCAAAGCTCCTTCCAGCTCACGGACATTGGCGCGGATCTTCTGCGCCAGGAATACGCAGACCTCGTTAGGCATCTGGAAATTCATATCTTTCGCCTTCTGCTTGAGAATAGCCATTCTCAGATCCACATTCGGCGGCTGGATATCGGTGACCAGACCCCAGCTGAAACGGGAAACCAGACGTTCCTCCAGCTTTTTGATCTCGCTCAACGAACGGTCAGAGGTCAAAACGATCTGCTTCTTGTCATTATAGAGGTCATTGAAAGTGTGGAAGAACTCTTCCTGGAGACCTTCACGGCCTGTAAGGAATTGAACATCATCAATCAAAAGCACATCTACCCGGCGATACTTCCTGCGAAAACGATCACACTTCTGTTCGCGGACCGCTTCGATATATTCATTCAGGAATTTCTCCAGAGTCACATAAACGACTCTTACCCGTTTTTCCTTTTTCACCGCATTGGCAATCACCCGGTTACCGATAGCGTGAAGCAGATGGGTTTTCCCCAAACCCACTCCGCCATAGATAAATAGCGGATTATAACTTTGTCCCGGATTTTGGGCAACGGCCATTGCAGCGGCGTGTGCCATGCTGCTGTTATCCCCTACCACAAAGGATTCAAAAGTATATTTCGGGTTCAATATGTTTTGAACTTCCATTGTGGTTCCAGGCGTATAAACAGTCGGCGGGATCGCGGGCATATTTTGTGCGACAGAAGATCCCGTAAGATTTTCTGCTTGAGAGGAATCTTCCTGTTCTGCGGAAGATTCTGAATGATCCTCAAAAGAAACGACTTGCAGTTGAACAGTTATAGATTCACCGGTGATTTCCCGGAGTGTAGCTTCGAGCGCACTGACGTAATTCTCTTTGAACCAAATCTGCGCAAACTCATCCCAAACCCCAAGTGAAAGGATATTGCTTTCATAATCAAGCACTTTAAGCCTAGCAATCCACAGCCGATAAACCTCTGCGGTGAAGATTTTCTTTAGACGCTCACACGTCCGCTCCCATAACTGATTAGCCAGCATGTTGATATCTTAAAAACAAAATTAAAAGTTATTCACGGAGCTCAATCTCAAAAAACATTCTCCGGCTTCACTGCATTCAAAATGAGTAAGTTAGAATTCAAACTTCCATTCTCCGCAAAAGGAAAAGAAGCCGAGAATAAAAACATAACATATTCAATTCAAAAGAGTTGAGACAATAAGACAGCTTCATCACCATTGTGACCAAGTGCTATCGCCGCTAGAGTAGCTCTCCGCTTACCGGGATTGACTTTAGCCGTTCAAAGAGCCGCTGACCAGCAGAATATATTCACACTTATTCACAGGTTATTCACAGTCCCTGCCGAAGCCTCTTGAGGATAAGAACATTCCGCATATTCGCCCCGGAAAATGGGTATAAAAAAAATTTTTTGAGGCTTGCTTCTTTTTTTAGAATATTTTTTCACTCTTTTATAACACATTTATAATCAATTATTTATATAAATTTCAAAAATTATTTTCCCCGCTCTGCTCATTCTATTTGCTTCTGTTTCACGGACATGATAGAATGATGCTGTCGTTGGTGGTTTCCCACGGCGTTTTCCGGCATTCTGGTGATCCTGCCGGGAATGAACGATTACTTTCAGATATGACTCTTGTCTTTTGCGTCATCATTGTTGCGCTTATCTTTGAATACGTCAATGGTTTCCATGACACAGCCAACGCTATTGCCACTTCTATCGCGACCCGTGTTCTTTCCCCCCGGCAAGCCATCATTATCGCTACGACTTTCGATCTACTAGGTGCTCTTTCCGGTCACGCGGTGGCATTGACTATCGGCAAGGGTCTGGTAGATATCCATTACATTACGCAGGAGACTATTATGTGCGGTTTGATCGCCGGCATCCTGTGGAATCTTTTGACCTGGTATGTGGGGCTGCCGTCCAGTTCCAGTCATGCATTGATCGGCGGACTCTGCGGCGCGGCTCTGGCTGTATCGCATTCCAACTGGGGGGTAATCCACTGGTGTGTGGAAGAAGGCGGACGCGTTACCGGTCTATGGCCGCAAGTGATTAAGCCTCTGTTCCTTGCTCCTATTATCGGTTTGATTGCGGGTTTTGTTTTCATGGGACTGTTGATGCTGATCTTCAGGCCATTCAAACCGGCCGGGATCAATCGCAATTTCGGCAAACTGCAGATCCTCAGTTCTGCCTGGATCAGTTTTTCCCACGGCACGAACGACGCGCAAAAAACAATGGGCATCATCACATTAAGCCTGGTCACAGCAACAACGGCGGGCACTTTCGACAATTTGCCGCACTGGCTGGATTTCCTCAAGCTGAACGAGTTCGCGGTTCCCACCTGGCTCACCTGGGTCTGCGCCATCACACTGGCTTCGGGTATCGCCACGGGCGGCTGGAGGATCATCAAGACAGTAGGCTCTAAACTGGTTCGTATGAACCCGATGAATGGTTTCGCGGCACAAAGTATGGCTGCTTTGGTCATCCATGTAGCCAGCCACTGGGGCATTCCTCTTTCCACTACGCACGTGACTTCCACCTCCATCATGGGTGTAGGCGCGACCAAACGTTTTAACGCGGTCAAATGGAGCGTAGCCGGCAGCATGATCTGGGCTTGGGTACTGACACTGCCTATCACTTGTTTGATCGGATTTTTCACTTTCAAGATCGTTCAAATCATTTTCGGAATCTAAATTTTCAGCTAAACCATGTTTTCATTACAAAAATTTTTCTGTCGTGATGAGCGGTTCTTCGACCTGATCGAAGCTCTGGCACAATCCAGCTCATCCAGTGTAAAGTCGCTCGCGCAGGCGCTGGTTGAACCCGAAACGCTTAAATCTGTGGATGAGATCGTGCAGAAGCGCCGTAAAAGCAAGGAATTGAATGATGAGATCTCCCATCAGCTCTGCATTTCCTTTATCACACCGTTCGACCGCGAGGACATCGAGGCTCTTTCCTCGGCCTTGACCAAGATCAGCAAAACGGCAGAGAAATTCCTTTCGCAGTTTTTTGTCTTTCAGGACGCGATCCAGCATGAAAATTTCAAGATGCCGGCCGACTATATCAAACAATCCGCGGACATCTTGATTGAAATGGTCAAACAGCTTCGCAATAAACCGAATGTGGAAGCCGTCAAGGAAATGAATTCCCGTCTGCGCTACTGCGAAACGGAGACCGACCATATCATGCTGACTCTGCTGAAGACCCTCTATTCCAATCCCAACAAGGCGGATTCCATGGTCAACATCCTCGCGACTAAAAATTTGCAGGAATTGATCGAAAAACTGATGGACCGTCTGCGCGATGCCGGCAATATCGTTTTCCGCGTGGTCCTTAAATACTCTTAAGACATAGAACTTTTTCGCTCGACTTCGGCGGGGATTTTCTTATGATTATCGCCAATGAAGTTGAATCGAACTCTTTGTTACGGATTCTGCGCGCTTATCGCTGCTACAGCGTATGCCGCGAATACAAACGCAGCCTATAAACCGGCTGTCACCTCTCCACTGATGACGGTCTGGGGCGAAAAGATGACCCCCGAAACCGCATGGCAGCAACATCCCCGGCCTAATTTGAAACGCAATAATTGGGTCAACCTGAACGGTATGTGGGATTATGCCATCACCGCGATCGATGCCAAAGAAGGCGCGACTCCTTCGGTCTGCGACTGGCAGGAACCTGCCAAGCCGGCCTGGCAAGGTCAGATCCTGGTTCCTTTCGCGATGGAATCCGCGCTCTCCGGCGTGGGACGCGCAGTCCAGCCCAACGAAGCGATCTGGTATCACCGCACATTCGACGTGAATGAACTCAACGGCGATCGTCTGCTTCTCCACTTTGACGGCGTAGATTACCGCAGCCAGGTTTTTGTCAACGGCATCGAAGTTTCCGAATATCCGCATGAAAGCGGCATCCTGCCCCAAACGATCGACGCAACAAAGGCCGTCCATCCGGGCAAGAATGAACTGGTCGTTTATGTGTGGGATCCCACGGATTCCTGGATGAACGCCACCGGCAAACAGGTCCTGAAACCGCAGGGCATCATGTACACCGCCTGCTCCGGTATCTGGCAGACTGTGTGGATGGAGACAGTCCCCTCCACTTATGTCACCGGCTACAATATCGACAGCGATATTGCCAAAGGCATCGCCAAGGTTACCCTCAAAACCAAAGGCAACCTGATGGGTGCCAAAGCCACCATCACCGTGAAAGATGAAAACGGTAAGAAAGTGGCCAGCGGCAAGGTCAAGAACTGGGAAAAGCCGGTCGAACTGAAGATCAAGGACGCTCAGCTCTGGTCACCGGATAATCCTTATCTTTACACATTGGACATCGCTCTGACCTCCGACGGCGGCACCGATAAGGTGGAAGGCTATTTCGGTATGCGCGAGATCAAGATGGGCAAAGACACGAACGGTGCCAACTGCTTCTTCCTCAATGGAAAAAAGATCTACATGCAGGGCACACTGGATCAAGGCTGGTGGCCGGATGGTCTGCTGACTCCGCCCAGCGAAGAAGCTCTGAAATTCGACATCCAGTTCCTCAAGGATGCCGGCTTCAACATGATGCGCAAACACATCAAGATCGAGCCGATGCTTTACTACTACTGGTGCGATAAACTCGGCATTATGGTCTGGCAGGATATGACTTCCGGTCCGGGCAATGTCAATGCACGTTACGGTTCTTATCGCCGCGAGCTCAAGGGCATGATGGATCTTCTCCAGCCCATTCCTTCCATCGTGGTCTGGGTGCCTTATAATGAAGGCTGGGGCGAGCAGGAAGCTTTCAAAGCCAACGCCACTCTCCGCTGGGTCCAGAACTATGACAAGACCCGTCTGGTGGATGGTCCCTCCGGCTGGACCGATCACGGCGTGGGCGACACCAAGGATATGCACAACTATCCGGGACCGGGTATGTTCGATCTGATGCCGAACCGCATCTCCGTGCTGGGTGAATTCGGCGGTCTGGGACTGGTCATCGCTGACCACACCTGGAAGAATGAAGGTGCCTGGGGCTACGTCAGCGACAAGAGCACCGAAGATTCCTTCGCGCGCTACACCTCTCTGATGACACGCCTGAGCCGTCTGGCCGGTAAAGGTCTGGCCGCTTCCGTCTATACCCAGACGACCGACGTGGAAATAGAAAACAACGGTCTGCTGACCTACGACCGCAAGGTGGACAAGTACGGCCGCGCCAATCTGAAGAAACTCCACGACATGGTCTATGCCGGTGCTGAAAACGCCTTTGTCGAAAAGACCATCATGGATGCTGAGCTGACCTGGCTCTACACCACTCAAACTCCTGCCAACGGCTGGCAGACCGCCGAAGGCAAAGACGGCTGGAGAGAAGGCAAAGCCGGTTTCGGCAACGCTGTCATCAAAAAAGACAACAGAAACGCCAAGGTCAACACCGAATGGGAAACCGATAACCTCTGGCTGCGCCGCGACTTCGAGTGGAATGAAAACCTGAATGCCGGCGACATCGTTTACCTGGAGATCTTCTATGATCAGGATCCGGTCATCTATCTGAACGGAGTCGAGATCGCCCGTTACGCCGACTGGAACGGCAGTTATTCCCCCATGGATATCAACATGGATGCCTTCCGCAAAGCCATCAAGAAGGGTAAGAACACCATCGCTGTGGAACTTCATAACCTCACCGGCGGTGCCTATTTCGACATGTGCATTAAACTGCTCTCCGAAAAGAAATAGTAAAATCCGATAAGGCTTCGGCCTGAACGCAAAAGATCCCCGGCGGACATTCCCGTCGGGGATCTTTTTTGGAACCACGGATGGACACGAATACACACAGATAAGTTATTGTTTCACAAAAAGATGAACAGTAGAGCCGTGCGATCCTCGCGTCTTTATCGTTATATGATCCCGTAGGGATTCTGACTGAAACCCCGTCAGGGGTGATAGGATAATAGCCGGGGCGTGAGTGCAGCGTAACCCCCGGTAACGCCCCCTAAATCCTCACCCTGATGGGGTGACAGAATCTTCAACAAAAGAGCCGCGCGATGCGCGGCTCCGTTATTGATCAATCTGACTGATTGAAAACTGATTAAGGCCGAGTGCTGACGGTCAGAATTGCGGCCCGACTGGTAACACATCCAACATTATTGCAGACGGATACGGTATATTCTCCTGCATCAGTCATTTTTACAACCTTGATGGTATATTCAGCGCCATCAGCACCTTCGATGACCTGACCGTTCTTATACCATTGATAAGTCACGGATGACCCGGCGGCAGCAGCAGTTACTTGTCCCCTTACAGGAACCAGAGCTACACGGAATCCGCAGTAAACGTACCCGTTGTCATAGTCTCCATAATGGCGCGCCGTGCGGCATAAATACGCGGCATCTCCATAAAATCCTCCACAGCCAGTATGTTTATTACCAACTGCCGGTCCCATTGGATCAACTACGGGATCAGCGGAAAATTCTCCATAATAATCCCAGCACCATTCCCACACATTACCATGCATATCATAGAGACCCCACGCGTTCGGGCGCTTCAGACCCACAGGATGAGATCTGTTATCACTATTGTAGTAATACCATCCCACTTCATCCATGTTAGGACACTGACTGGTGGAAGTCAGATTCTTTCCACTGTTCAACGCCGTTGTCGTACCCGCGCGACAGGCATATTGCCACTGTGCTTCGGTCGGCAGCGCGTATTCATATCCTTCAGGGAGTCTGCCCGCATTCTTCTCTATCTCTGTCAAACGGGCACAGAAATTGGTCGCGTCGCTCCAGGAAACATAGTGGACAGGACAATTCTCTCCATCACTGCTGGGAGAACTGCCGATCACAGCTTTGTACTGAGCTTCCGTAACCGGGTATCTGCCAATCCAGTAACCTTGAGTCAAAGTGACTTGATGCTGGATCTCGTTTCCATTTCTTCCCAGCTCATCTTCGGGACTTCCCATGATAAAAGTGCCCGATTCGATCCAGGTCAGTTCTAAATCCTCATTCACAGAAAGAGGGATATCTATATCCATTTCATCCGTATTCTCATCTTTTGCCACAACAGTGAAGGTGACCATTTCCCCTTCATTCACAGTCCGACTCTGCGGCTGAGAAAGGATCCGGGGTAATTCAGACGCTTCTTTCACAGTCAATACACCTGTGCCGGAAGCACTGCCAAATTCATTACTGACGGTAACGGTATATATGCCCGCATCAGCCAATTCCGCGGAGGGTATCGCATAGACAGCATCTACCGCGCCGCTGATCTCCACGTCGTTTTTATACCACTGATAGCGAAGTGGAGCAGTACCATCCGCCTTCACACTGAGGCTCACACTCGTGCCCGCGCCAACTGTCTTGCTGAGAGGCTGGCGCAAAATGGCCGGAGCCATGTCAATGAGAGGCTCCACATCGATCCCGGAAAGGTACTCGGTTTCGATAGGTTCAGGAATGCCATAATTATATGCCAGTGCAGAACTCAGTGTTTCAGGGATGATATACTCAGGATTCTGGCTGGGACGCACCCAGGAAAGGATCGTCAGGTTCGGCACACCATCGGATTTATGATATATCTCAAAGTAATATCTTTGACCGGCTACCAGTTCGATCAGACCAGAACTCCTGACTTCGGCATAAGTGCCAATGATCAAAGGGGTATCCCCCAAGCCTTCTTTGGTATCATCCGAACTCAGCCAGAGTTCTCCGGAATAATCATTGTAGAACCAGATAGAATACTTGCCGGTTTCCGGCGCGGTCAGCCATCCGGCCAGATAATCACAGCGCCAGGAATAATACTGGCCATAATCAATCACGGGCATTTCTTCCAGCCAGTCGGCTTTCTTGCCTTCCGCGACATACAATTTCAGCGTGTCTATATCCGTTGTATTGTAATAAAGCGATTTCAAAGGATATTTGTTGATATTGACTGTTGCCGTCAAATCCTCCTCAACAGCGTTGCCTGTATCCGTGACCGCGTTGCTGACCGTTACATCGAGGACATCTCCGAAAAGAAGGTCATAATCCTTGTCAAAGCTCAAAGTGACTCTGTATTTTTCTTTCTCATAGTCGGCCTTTTTGACTTTGACCCTTTCCGCGAATTTATCCGTGATCGAATAATTCAAAACATCTTCCGCCATTACAGGATCCAAACCTTTGGTGAAACGAAGGATTACTGTACTTTCGCTTGCGCTGTAACCTGCGAAGGCGATCCCCAGGTCTTTCATCGCGTTCGGGTCAGCGGTCAACACGACACGAAAACCAAAGTCCGAGTTGCCAGCAGCCGGATTGTAATTGATGAAAAAAGCGGAACGGCACATATTCTGGTAATTGTACCAGCTGCCGCCGCGCAGGGTGCGCTCTGTTCCAAAAACAGCCCCTACCGGATCGGACACCGCGGAAGCCGTATAATATCCGAACCAATCCGAGACCCATTCCCATAAATTGCCTTCCATATCATACAACCCCCAGTTGTTAGCCAGTTTCTGGCCCACGGGCTGAGTTCTGCCAGATGCGTTGTAGTGATACCAGCCCACTTCATCCATATTGGGGCAAAAGTCATTCACAGAGGTGATATTCTTACCGCTGTTCAAAGAAGTCGTTGTTCCGGCGCGACAGGCGTATTCCCACTGAGCCGCCGTGGGCAGTGTGTAGCGATATCCCTTCGGCAAACGGGCCGCATCCTGCTCTGACTGAGTCAGTTTATCGCAGAAATCCATAGCATCGCTCCAGTTGATGCTGCCTGCCGGATAGACCGCACTCATCTCCACAGGAATGTTCTTCCCTGTAACAGCCTTGTACTGAGCTTGCGTCACCTCGTATTTTCCTATCCAAAAACCTTTTGAGATCGTCACCTGGTGCTGGATTTCCCTGTCCTCCCGACCCAGCTCATCTTCAGGACTGCCCATCATAAAGGAACCCGGTTCAATCCAAACCATTTCCATATCAACATTTTCCGCAAGAGGAACGATAACATTTTCACCAGTCTCGCCCCATTTGACACAGAAAAACGACTTCTTGTCCCCCAGAACGATTTTATACGGACTGGTCGCAGACGAGACCTCGGTCCAGTTCACCGCGTCACTGCTCTGAAGGAGTGTGCCGGTGTAGGTTAAAATGAGGTTGTTCCCCGTTACTTCATAGCTGAGAGTCGGAGCCGCGGCCTGCGCGGTCATTCCTGCCAATGCCAACACCAGCAGGCCAGATGTTAATTGCAACTTACGCATAAATCAAAATCCCATTCAATGGGATACGTTTCAAGGAAGATAGCACATATTTTGCCGAACCGCAAGGGCATAAATTAAAATATCCGTGTGTATCCGAGTCCATCCGTGGGATCCAAAAAAATCCCCGGCGGGTGGACCGTCGGGGGTTTTGTTTTTGACTTGCCCTCCTTGCCGGTGTCCGGCTCCGCCATGGCACCCTTGCCGGAGGGCTCGCTTCTTTCAGC
>Ga0265298_10004520_pt1 | contig 17754 bp, 39 predicted proteins | sample AusTroGonzalo_MG_3_FD_193486 | JGI IMG/M metagenome (GOLD analysis project Ga0265298, IMG submission 193486) | Bovine rumen microbial communities from tropical cattle in Woodstock, Queensland, Australia - Gonzalo_01 | ecosystem: Host-associated > Mammals > Digestive system > Stomach > Rumen ... | reverse complement strand
TAACATACACAGTTAATGCAGACGGAAGTATAAGTTTAAGTGGTGGTACAAATAGTACACAAACATCAAGTTATGTTTGCCATTCAAGACTTACGAATGGTGGAAATGCACTTTATCCGTTATATTTACCAAACGGCACATATATTTTTAGTGGTTGTCCGAGTGGTGGAAATGACGCAACGAAATACAGTTTAAGAGTTGCTATCCGTAATGCAGACGATACCGACACAGTTTATTATGACGAAGGAAACGGAGTTAAAGTAACATTAAACGGAGATAAATACAACAACGATAAAGTACGAATACAGATTTATCCGTTTATAAGACCTAATCAAAATGTCACGGGATTTGTCTTTAAGCCAATGGTTAGAGTTGCGTCAGATACAGACGATACTTTTCAACCTTACACAATGACGAACAAACAATTAACGGAAGTTATCAATGAAGTGCCGACAAATTCGGGAATTTACACTTTACAAGCAACAAGAGATTCAAGCGGAAATATAACTTATTCTTGGGTATAAGGAGAGATTATGAAATTTCAAGAGCTGAATTGGGAAATATCGGTTTGCAAAGAAAAACTGAAAGAGACGGATTATCAAGCAATCAAGCATTCCGAAGGACTTATCTCTGATGAAGAATACGAACCGATAAAAGCCAAAAGGGAAGATTGGCGAAAACAGATAAACGAATATCAAGCATTATTGCCAGAAGCCGAAGCAGAATATTTGGCAGAATTGGAAGCCGAAGGAGTACAAGATGATTGAGCGAATAATCGAAAGAATAGAACAGGAAATCACTCCTTCCGATGATTTGGAAAAGATTGCTTTTAATTCGGGTTTGCTTCGGGCATTGGCGATTATTAGAAGCGAAATGAATGATGATTTGAAATAAGGAGAAAAGAAATGACAGAATGGTGGCAGATTACTCTTGCCATTTGTGGTGGAGCATTGGTATTGGTTAATTTTGGGAATGCGATTGTGAATCTTTTTAAGGCGGCAAAGTCTCCGACAGCATCTCTCGAATCCAGAGTGGATGAAATCGAAAGAAAAATGTCGAGATATGATGATATGTTCGGAAGAGACAAGGCAAGACTTGATTCCTTTGACGAATCCAACAGAATCATCCTTAAATCGCTCCTTGCGATAATCAAGCATGATCTGGATGGCAATAATACAGATGCTCTCAAATTAGCACAGGAAGATCTACAAAATTATATGTTGAATAAATGAAAGGAGATTTTTCTATGAACAATAAGCTGTATGATATCCTTAAATATTTATTTTTCTTCGGATTTCCCGCTTTGAGTTTTTTGTGGGGAGTGATATATGTTGTCTGGAATATTCCTTACGGAGAGCAGATATCGATTACTATTGCCGGAGTTCAGACAGCTCTCGGCATCGCTCTCGGCTTGACGAATGTGGCATATAATAAAAAGATTGGGGAAAAAGGGGAGACATTTTATGGCAATAGCGAAGAATCCGAAAGTAATCATGACTGATGTTCAGTTCGTGGAGAGACTGACACAAATCAGAAATCGAAAGACATTTTACAAGAATAAATATCCATATAATCTCTGTTATATAAATAAAGATGGAAGGACATCCGCAGATTGTGTCAATTTGGTTAAAGCGATCTTGAACGGATATAATGTCTATAATAACACAATCGGATATTATCAGAGAGATTTGTCAAATACAGGCGATTGCACAGAAGCCGAACTCTTGGCACAATGTGAAGATGTCTCAAGCGATTTTACGAAGCTCGGAAGCAGAGCCATGATTCTATATATGAAAGGACACATTGGAGTTTATCTCGGAAAGATTGTCTCCGAAAAATACAATGTGATTGAATGCACAGTGTCCTTCGGTGGCGGTGTGGTTTATTCTTGGGTTGATGCAGATGGCACAAGGAGAAACGAAAAAGGCGGTTATAAAGCGAAGAAGTGGACTCATTATGGCTTACCTTCCAAATGGGTTGCTTTTCATGGCTTGGGATATGAACCGAGTCCGATTCCACTTCCGAAGGATGATAAGTCGAAAGATCAGAACATATACATTGTCCAAAAAGGCGACACATTGTCGAGAATCGCTTCGAAGTATGGCTTATCACTCAAACAGATTTTAGAGCTTAACCCGGAAATCACGAATCCCAATCTCATCCAGATAGGGCATAGAATAAAAATTCGATAAATCCATTTAAGCCCCCTTTATACATTTTTTCACAAAAAGAGAGTCGCTGTCTTATCTTCCCGGCGGCTCTTTTTTTGTTGTGCGGGTTTTATACCCTCATTTGTTTTAGATCATATTTTCAGGACTAATTTAGGACTAAAATATCTATCGATAGGACTAATTTATATCGTTTTATCAGATAATTCCTAAAAAATAAAAGTCCTCGAAATGCTTTATTTCAGGGACTTTGTTGATATTCCGGGATTTCCGGACAACTGCCGGCGGCGGGACTTGAACCTTACGAGTAGAGCCTTTAAACCGCTTAAATACGGCACTTCCCAAAAAGCCAGGACTAAATAGGACTAAAATTATATTAAATTCCCTATCAAATCTGCTGCCATATTCTTGGCTTTTTCCATTTCCATTTCATGTTGATAAATCTTTTTGAGAGTATAATCGGACTTCCATCCGCCCAGAGCTTCTATCTGCTTGTCAGAAAATCCTTGCTCGTGTAAATATGAAGCAAAGAAGTGTCGAAGCTTGTGGAATGGGAACCGATGTATTCCGAGTGACATTTGAACTCGCTGCAGCTTCCAGTATAAAGAATGTGGAGTGCAGGGACACGCACCGTTTGTTCTGATAAGTTCCGCTACATATTCAGGAACAACAATTTGCCTGGTCGATTTATCGGTCTTGGTTATATGTTTAAGTGTCCACTCGTTATTTTCGTTTAGCACAAGAGCTTTATTAATGGACAGGACATTGCCGTTTAAATCTTCCGGAGCCAATGCACAGATTTCAGAACGGCGAAGGCCAAGAGTTCCGAGAATAAACGGTACTTCGTATTTTGTTCCTTTGACTTCTGTCAGAATCCTTTGTATGTCTTCCTGGGACGGAATATATTCTTCTTTGTTTTCTTTCCGTGGAAGTGTGGGAGATTTCAAGTCTAAACCATAAAAAGAACAAACTGACATCACAAAACCGCTCAAATTTCGCACAGTTTTCGCAGAGTATGTATTTGCCGCCTTATTGATTAAAGACTGAATACGGGGCAAATTTATGCGTTCTATGGGTATATCTGCGAAGTCTGACGGGATTTGGCATTTTAAAATAGTTCTATATCCACGGATTGATGATGGAGACAGAACATTTGTCTTTGAATCTATATATTTTTCTGCAGCTATTCCGAACGGAGTCTTATCAGAAATACCGGTCATTTTCTTTTGAATCAGACGAGTCGCTTCCTTTGTGGTGGGCTTGTGGTCGACCGTAATGGAAACAGTTTTTCCATCTTGCATTTCACGGATCCGATAATTCCCGGAAGGTCTTAAATCGATCGTCATTTGTCAGATTCTCCATACATATAAGAAATCGTTTTTTTATAATAAGTAGCCAATCTATAAAGAGTGTCTGCATCAGGAAGACTCTTTCCACCTTCCCAAGATGCAACTGTGGTTTTCTTTTTATCCACAAGTTCTCCGACTTCGGTTTGCGTAAGTCCTTTTTCTTTGCGACATTCAATCAATCTATTTTGAATTGTCTTTCTTATTTCCTTTTCATTTACTTCCATCATTCAAATCTCCTTTCAGTTATTAGTAATAATTATATCGTAAAAATACGAAAAAAATAAACTTTATTTTAAAAATATTATTGACAGTACGAAAAAATCGAACTAATATATAAACAGGTTCGAAAGTTTCGAACAAATATTAAGAAAGGAGTTAGAGCATGATTGGACAAAGAATTAAGAAATATCTTGACGAAAGAGGAATCAAGCAAACCTTCCTTGCTCAACAGACAGGTCTTACAGATCAGATTATCTCTGATATATGCAACCGTGATAGAAAAGTTGAAGCAATGGAATATTTCAAAATTTGTAAAGCTCTTGATGTTCCACTTGAAACTTTTTACGAGGAATAAAAAAAGAAACCCGGTATTGCAGTACCGAGCTTCAAATCGAGGTTTTATTGAGTAGTTTATTGTGTACGAAAGGAGTACAAATCTATGAATATTATACAAAATTTCTTTGAAATATTCAACTTTCGCTTTTGGCTTTTTCTGTTTGAATTGTTTTACATTCCTGTAGGCCTTTGTATAGGTGGACTTATCTGGGAAGCAAAGCAGAAAAGGAGCAAAGATGAAGTTCAATAAAGTTTCCCAGGACTACAAAAAACTAAATATGGTTATCCGTGAAGAGATGCGGTGCCAGAAGATAAGTCAATCAAATTTGGCTTACAGGCTTAATCTCGGTCAATCAAGTATTTCGGAGAAGCTTGCAGGAAAAACGGAGTGGACAGTTTGGGAAATGATGAATGTTTTTGAAATATTAGGAATTACTTTTGATTACAGAAAGGAGTCAAACGATGGCATTAATGAATTGTGAAATATACGTTCTTAACAGGCTGCAGAAGCTTGAAGAAGAAAATGAGAATTTAAAGGAGAATCTTCAGGAATTAACAAAGACTGCAGAGGAATTAAAAAAATTAAAGGAAACCCTTATTAAACAAGGCCAAATCAAGACATATTCATATTCCGGAAAGCAGTACATCTACATCGGTTCGATAGAATGTGATTCTTACAATAGAGAGGAAAGAGATGCTTTTGATTTCTTGACTTCAATTATAGATTTCAAGAACGAAGAAGATCAGGAAGAGAATCAGGAAGAAGTTAAGGAAGGAGATCAAGCGAATGACGATATTTGAACTTGATAATTCCATCGGTTCTATTCTGAACAAAATCGATGAACTTGTGGATATGGAAACTGGAGAGATTACGGATGTCGATGCTTTTGAAGTTTTGAAGTCCGAACTTGATTCCCTGGGAGAAGTAAGGGATAAGAAAATATCGAACGTGGCTTGTTGGTATAAGCAGCTTATAGCAGATGCCGAAGCCATCAAAGCAGAAAAGCAGAATCTCGAAAAGAGACAGAAATATTGCGAAAACAAAGCGGAGTCTCTGAAAAAATACCTGGCTTATGCTCTGAACGGTGAGTCTTTTAAGGATTCCAGAGTAAGTATTTCATATAGGAAATCCGAAGGCATTCACTTTGACGATAACTTCGACATTCAGACACTTCCGAAAGAGTATCTCAAAATTACCCTGGATGCCAAGAAAACAGAGATTAAGAATGCTATCAAAAGCGGAAATACATTCGAGGGTATTTCGTTAGTTAGCAAGAGCAATATTCAGATTAAATGAAAGGAGACAATAATATGGGAATTCCTGTCCTTATTTTAGGTGAGTCTGGCTCCGGCAAGACTCATTCCATTAAAAATTTTAATGTTGACGAAGTCGGTATCTTTTCGGTGGAGAAGAACAGACTTCCTTTCCGAGACAAAGAGTTTAAGGTAGCAAAACAAGCAACCTATGAATCTATCATCAGAAGTCTTAAAAAGGCAAATTTAAAGGCCTACGTCATTGACGATTCACAATATCTTATGGTTAACGAAATGTTCGAGAGAGCAAAAGAAACGGGCTATCAGAAGTTTACAGACATCGCTCTCCACTTCCGAAGCCTTATCAATGTTATTAACCGTAATACTCCGGACGATGTGGTTGTGTATTTTCTCCACCACACAGAGACAGATTCAAACACAGGAAAGGAAAAGGCAAAGACGGTCGGCAAGATGCTTGACAATCAATTGACCGTGGAAGGCTGTTTTGATGTTGTTCTTTTCACTTCCATTGAATCAGGGAACCACTATTTTATTACCCAGAGTGACGGATTTACCACAGCCAAGTCACCGGAAGGAATGTTTTCAGACATAAAGATTCCGAACGATCTTAAATTGGTCGACACGGCAATTCGTGAGTTCTGGAATTTGGATTCAGTAGAAAAGGAAGAATCAGATGAATGAAATTAAGGCTATAAACACCACTTACAACGGATATAAATTCCGCAGCAGAGCCGAAGCTCGTTGGGCTGTTTTGTTTGATGCCTTAAATATCAAATATTTCTATGAACCTGAAGGATTTGAACTTTCGAACGGAATGTTCTATTTACCTGACTTTTATCTTCCTGAAACTGATTCATTCTTTGAAGTTAAAGGAATACTTGAAGAATTAGACAAACAGAAGATTGAACAGATTTCGGAAGATTTAAAGCGGGCAATAACAATTGGTTATCCTGACATGACGTTTGAAGCATCGTCAAATTATGGCGAAGGAGATTGGATGTTGACTTCCAAAGCTGAATCCTGGCTCTGCAGATGCCGTAAATGTGGAAAGTATTTTTTCATAGGCAATCAAGGAAGTTGGGCTTGTACCAATACAGAATGCGGATTTTATGATGGAGATAATACATCAGCCGAGACTTACTTCGGAGACGGTGATTATTGGGCTGTTTCCACAACTTCTGAAATCTATAAGGCATTTAATACGGCAAAACAAGCTCGATTCGAGCATGGCGAAACAGTTAACTTAAAACCATTTTAAAGGAGGAAAAAGAAAAATGGCACAGATACTTGATTTAAGTTCCACTTACACACAGAAAGAGGTTGAGCAGGCAGTCAATGCCGAAAACGAGTTCGAGAGCATAGAACCGGGCGGATATGAATGCAAAATCGTGGATGCAATTCTCAATTCCGAGAAGAAGTACATCGAGCTTGATCTCGACATCACAGAAGGAAAATTTGAAGGTTATTTCCAGAAGCTCGAAGACAGAGCAGGGTTCTGGGGATTGAAATACTTCATGTCTTATAAGGACACCGTAAAAGGGAAGTTCTTCAAAACCTGCACTTCCATCAATGAATCGAATCCTAATTATAACTTCAATCCGTTAAACGGCGGCGGAGCCGATGTGGATTCCTTAATCGGAAAGAAGATCGGTGTGGTTGTCGGATTGGAAGAGTATAAGTCCAAAGCAGGCGAAATCAGAACAAAAGCAGTGGTTTCCAACGTCAAAAGAATCGTTGACATCGCTAATGGCAAATTTAAGATTCCTGAATTAAAGAAGTTAGAAGAATCATCAAATTCTGAGGATGAGTTTATGAAATTGGATCCCGGTGCAAGCGAAGATGCTCCGTTCTAATGGTTTTAATTGAAGACACTCGGCAGCAGAACGGTAAACATGATTTAAAGCACAGGAAGTTCGAAGAATTGGGAGTTCAGGTTGTTCGTTGTTCACTTCCGTTCGGAGATTATGCAATTGCTCCACAAATCTCGATTGATACCAAGCGAAACATGGAAGAGATTGCACAGAACCTGACAATAGATCATGACCGTTTCCGCCGGGAGTGTGAAAGAGCGAAAGAAGCGGAATGTTTGTTATACATCCTTATTGAGACAGAATGGGACATTTATTCGGTCGAGGATGTTCATAAATGGCAAAATCCACGTTCTCCATTATCCACGAAAGCTATAACCGGAGCGAAGTTGGAGAAAATAATGCAGACAATGGAAAGACGTTACAACGTCCGCTTCTGCTTCTGCAGACCAGATAAATCAGCAGAATTTATTATAAAAATCTTATCAGGGGAAATTTGACATGGCGAAAAATAACGAAATCTTAAAAGCTGCTTTGAAATATGCCGACAAAGGATGGGCGGTTTTCCCTGTTTCAAAAGACAAGAATCCACTCGTTAAAAACGGGTTTAAGGATGCCACCACAGACAAAGAGACAATAAAAAAATGGTTTTCTTATTATACAGGAGCAAATATCGGTATTGCGACCGGTCAAGTGTCAGGCGGATTAATCGTTATTGATGTGGATATTGACGAAAACGAAGGCAAGTTCGGAGATGAATCTCTTGAAGCCTGGCTTGATGAAAACGATTGTTATTTTCCGGATACATTGACCGCAACCACAGGCCGTGGCGGAAAACATTATTATTTCCACAGCTCTGTACCCTTTGGCTGCAAAGTCGGAGCAATTGAAAATGTGGATATAAGAGGGGACGGTGGATATGTTGTAGTTCCGCCTTCCATACATAAGAACGGAATGTATTACAAATGGGATGATGAAGACGAAGAGATTGCTTCCGTAGATCATGAACCTGATGTGCAGTTTTTCCTGTATGAAAGCTTTAAGAATACGGTTTCCGATAAAGATAAGTTTGAAATTCCCAAAGAAGCGGGCAAAGGCTCCAGAAATGACACGTTATTTAAGATTGCCGCTTCATTTCAAAGTCAGGGAATGGATAATGAATCAATATTTGCATCGGTCAAAGCCTATAATTTGGCAAATTGTAAACCGCCACTTTCGGACGAGGAAGTCAATAAAATCATCAAATCTGTGGTAAATCGATATGAAAAAGGCACTAAACAGGTCGAAGTTCCAAAGGATTTAGGCAAAACAAAGGCATCCACAAAAAGAAAACTCAAAAAAGGCAGCGAATTGATGCAAAAAGAGATTCCTGAACCGATTGTTTATGTCGGAATTGGACGTGAGGATCCTATTCTTGTCGAGGGAACGTGTATTTTGTCGGCAAAACCTAAACTTGGGAAATCTTGGTTTGTTTTGGGGATGTGTTTGGCAATATGTAACGGCGAAGATTTTCTCGGATATAAGACCAAAAAATGCAGTTGTTTGTATTTGGACTTGGAAACTTCCGAATCCATTCAGAAGAAAAGACTTATCAAAGCATCTGCAGGAGAGCCGATTCCGGACAATTTTTATCTTGATACGGAAACAGATAATCTTGAAAACGGATTTGTTGACCAGATAAACAACTATCTGGAGCAGGATCCTGACATCGGAGTTGTGGTTGTGGACGTATTTCAGATAATTCGGTCGAGACAGGATGCGAAAAACAAAGAGAATGAATACCAACACGCATATCGAGACATTACTCCATTAAACAATCTGGCAATGGAAAAGCATATTTCAATAATTCTTGTGTGTCATGACCGAAAAATGGTAGATGAGAACGATCCATTCTCCAACATCCTCGGAAGTACCGGCTTGCAGGGTGCAGTTTCACAGATGATAGTAATGTTCCAAAAAACAAAAGATGATCCTATTACTGTGGCCATAAAGGGCAAAACTATCGATGCACAGCCGATTATTTACACCAAACTTTCCGAAGGACAATGGGAATTGACTTCCAATGATTCGGCGGAAATGGCGAGTATACGAAAACGAGAAGAGTTTTTTAAGAGCGACATCCGAATCGGAATCGTAAAAATTGCCGAAGAAGGAGACTTCAAAGGAACTTGTACGGAGATAATCTTCAAATCAGCTTCCATTTATCCTATTCTGGCAGATGCTCAAAAGGTCGGCGGGTTTTTAAACAAATTTGCTCCATATTTAAAAGAATACGATCAAGTTTTGGTGGACAAAATCTTAAATGGAACAGGCTCGAAAATTTATAAACTACATAAAATATCAATAAAAGGTATTGATAGTATTGATGAAGGTATTGATGTAAGTATCAGAAAGCAAGGATTTACGGGCATTATCTAAAAAAAAAGACCTTACTATTTATTACATATAAGGTATTGATGAGGTATTGATTTATCAATACTATCAATACCTATCAATACCTATATTATATAATTCTACTTTTTTATGAAAGGAGTAAACATGGACATAGAACAAGGTCAGAAGTGGTTGACCAGAGCAAGAACACTCGATTTGAAAATCCGAGAGAAAATTTATCTGATTGAAGCACTTTATACCTGCTGCGGATTGCAGGGCATATCTTATGACAAAATTTCGGTGGTTTCATCTCCAGATAACAAGCTCGAGCGAATCATGGCCGACATTGACAAAGAACAAAGAGAGTTAGTCAAACTTCGACAAAAAAAAGAGATCGTTTTAAGGGAAATCGTTCAGACCATAAACACTCTGGATGAATGCCCGGAAAGAACAATTTTATATGGGTATTATGTCGGATGTGAGGAAATGGAGAAGATTTCCGAAGAAATTGGGTACGAATTGAGTTATTGTTATCGATTGAAAAAGAGAGGAATTGAGATGTTATGAAAGAAGGAGAATGGATTGATACCAAAGACGGACAGATCGTTGAAGTCAGAGCAGAGACCGGAAGTTTCGTTTGTGGTAAAGAAGTAGTTTTCAACACATTTGCTCCTTTGCATTATGGCGAAGATGTAATCATTGAGAAAAAGGAGTTAAAAAATGAGTGCTTATTGTGATTATTGCAAAATGATTATCCGAGATGAAGATGTTGTTCACTATGAAGAAGTGAGCGAAGCATGGGGAAGACCTGTTTCGGAAGATTGGCGGTTCTGTCCGAAATGCGGAGAACCTGTAGAAGAATATTACGGCGATCCTGCGGACGTGGTTGAGTACGAAAACGAAGTCGGAGCGATATTAAGAGACGCTATGACAGAGAGAGGGTGGAGGGAATGAATCACTTTTTCGAAACGCTAATGATGTGGCATACAGATAATGGCGTGTTTTACTTATCGGGACGTGATGTTGCGTGTTGTATCGCAGGAATCTGTATCGGAATCATATTTGCCTATCTGATACAGTATGCCAAATATCTTGAATCCGAGTGGAAGAAGAATCGAAATATCCGTAAATGGAGAAGGGAGAGAAAATGACCGAAGAAGAACGCAAAAAAATGATGAATCTTGCGGATATGATTGAAGGCGAAATAAACAGAATGTGTGTTACCAAAGATTTATCGGAATTAGACACTATGGCACTTTACGCAAGGAAGAATATTGAGAAGTTGCAGAATATGAGATATGCAGACTTTAAGTGTCAGAATTGCAAGTTTTACGGACACGAATTAGACGAAAAGGTCGGAACTGATGTTTGTTTTGGTTGCCGTGATTTTAGTTATTTCAAACTGAAAGGAGAGAACAAATGACAAACGAAGAAATAAAGGTAACGGTAACAATACTTAAAAAGATACGAAAAGATATATTTGAAGAAAAAGATTATGCTTATGCAGACTTTGAACAATATAAAGTCGATTATTTAGGAATTGATCCTGAATATGTTTGTGATGAACTTCCGAATGACGATTTTAGATACGGAATGGAAAGATGTATTGAAATTATTGACAGGGTTATATCCGAACTAAAAGGAGAACAAGAATGAGCAAAATGAGCGATTTACAATTACAAATTTCGGAAGTATCCGAGCAGATATGTGATAAGCTCTGTAAATACTGCGACAATGACTATATCCGAAATGGTGGAAAGTCATGCCAGGAATATTGTTCCGAGATGCCGAACGAAGATTGTGAATTAAGAAAATTATTAAAGGCGGTGGGAATATGTTAACTGAAGGATTAAGAATTAAGACTTATCCGGACACGGACATCGATGCTTATGTTCGATGGATCCGTGATGAAGGATTCCGAGTATCCATTTATAGAGATGCAATTGTTGTCGGACAAAAGTATAAGTCCAGACAGGTTGATGTCAGAGCTTATTCAAAAGAGCTTCGTAAAAGACGAATAGCTGCAGGATTTACCGAGATAACATTTGCCAACGCACTGGGAGTTAGTCAGCAGTCTGTCAGAGATTGGGAAGCAGGCAGAAGAATGCCGAGTTATTTTAACAGACAGATTATCGAGGAAGTATTCAGAAGGGAGAAGGTATGAGCGATTTTTCGAGAGATGCAGATGAATGGAAGTGTTCTATTTGTGGAAATACTTATTTTGCGACCACAGATCGTGAATACTGCGATGCTTGTGCAAGAATAATTTATAGAAAAGACCAGGGAAATTTCTTAACAAAGGTCGAGGATAAAAGAATTTGGGTGGTTGAGGATGCCAAGTATTCCAGAATCGTGTTCAAAGGAACAAAGTTAGAGTGTGATGAATGGGCGGACGAAAAGAAGGATGGACGAATCTATATTATCAGGGAAGGAGCGGACGATGCTAAATGTCGGAGATACGATTGAGTGTGCAGACAGGAACGATGCTGTTGATACGATGATGGAATTGGCCGAGAACGGCATCGAAACGGACTTCCTGTATGAGAAGGACGGAAAACGAGGTTTATGGTTAATTATTGAGGGTATAGAAGATGAAACAAATGACATTGAATGATTTAATTCAAGAAGAACCTGAACAACCAAAAGAACAAAAGGACTTTTCTAATATCAAAGAATTTGCCGAATATGTTGGCAAATGTGAGTTTTGCGATTGGGGAACAGACGAGCGAACTTGTCAATGGAGTGTCAAGAACGAGAGTCGTTATTCATACAAGCATTGCGAAAATGGCTCATTCTGGAAACCTGATGCGTTATCAATTCCGAAATTGTGTGGTTCGTGTAAATATGCAAATTCTTTTGTTTATGAAGGCGAAGATATTTATCATCCAATCGAAGAGTCGAATATTTATTGCACAAGAGAAGATGGAAGTGTTAACAGACAACGGCCGTTTATAAATTTTTGTCAAGAAGGCTTCGGAGTTGGCTATTGGCACAGGCAACACGAATGGGATACTTGCGATGCTTGGGAACTTAATCCGTTTTGGGGACATAAGTTAGTAAAGGGGAGATTGGAAGAATGCAAATGACACTCGACAAACTTTATCCAATGCCGTGTCCCTTCCAGATCGGAGATATAATTTACAATCACAGATTTGACCAAAGCGGTTATATAATCCGAGTTTATGGAGAGTGGTTCGATTATCAACTAAACGGAACAAAGGGAATTATCGGAGTAAGATATTCCACGGCAAGGGATTGTATTTTGACCGGCAGACTAAAAGACGAACAAATGATTCGTGAACTTGAAGAAAATGCGAAGATCTTTTTTAGGAGAATAAGACCAAATGATTAAATTAAGCATAATAATTCCATACTACAATACCGAAGCCATGACGGACGAGCTTCTTGGAATCCTGGAACGGCAAGTGACAAGAGAATGTGAAATCATACTTATTGACGATGGTTCAATGTTGCCTTATGTTCCGTATCAGGACTCTGAAACCGTAAAAGTCTATCGACAGGAAAACAAAGGTGTGTCTGCTGCCAGAAACAATGGTTTGAAACGTGCAAAGGGCGAATATATTGTATTTATCGATTCAGACGATTTGGTGACAGACGATTATATTGAGCAAATCTTCCAAGCCATCGCATCGAATCCAGACACGGTCTTCATTTCGTGGAGAAGTTTAGACAGGCGGCTCGGCAAAGTGATCCAGAACGAATCAGACGAATTTAATCCGTGGAATAGGTGTGTATGGAACCGAGTTTTCAAAAAGACTTATATCAAAGGTCTTAAATTTGATGAATCTTTAATGGTTGCCGAGGACGATGATTTTTTAAAGCATCTACCAGAGCCAAAGTCCAAGACTTATATCCCAAAGCAAATATATTTATATCGTGCAGGGCGGCCGGACGGACTAACTCAAAGGAAAATCAACGGGGACTTCCTTCCAGACGGTCGAGCCAAACCGGAAAAGCCAAGAATAAAAACTCAAGTAGTTGTCTACTGTGCAAATATGCAGAAAATTGGCGGAATTGAAACGTGGTTGTTCTACTGGTGTCAAAATATGAAGGACGATTATGACATTATGATCGTATTCCGGGACAACATGGACGGAAGGCAAATTGCAAGATTGTCCAAAATCGTCAGAGTTTACAAGCTTATGAACGTGGGAATTGATTGCGAAGTTTTGATTAATACTCGCATAACTGACGAGATTCCCAAACAAATCAGAGCCAAGAGAATAATCCAAATGGTACATGGCTGTTATTCGGCACTATTCTGCTGTGACATTCAACCGAATCGAGATACAGTGGTTTGCGTTTCAGAAGTTGTGGCAAAATCTTACACGAATCTTAAAGATTATAAGGTTATTCATAATTTTATATCGACCGAAGAGCCAAAGCCATGCTTATTCCTAATCACTGCTTCGAGATTTACCAGGGAAAAAGGCGGAAAGCGAATGTTAAAATTGGCCTCTGCTTTAAAAAAAGCCGAGATACCGTTTATATGGTTTGTCTTCTCGCATCAGGACACAGAGCTTGTGGAAGGAATGATTAAGATGCCTGAAACGATGGATGTCAGAAGTTTTATCCAGAAGTGTGATTATTTAGTTCAGTTGTCTGACTCCGAAGGGTTTGGCTATTCGATTGTGGAAGCTTTGGAAATGGGAATTCCGGTCATAACAACACCGGTCGAAGTATTGGAAGAGTTAAAATTCCGAGATGGAACAGACGGTTACATTGTTCCGTTCGATATGGCGGACATTCAACCTGAACGATTTTTGACCATTCCGACAATGACTAAGTATTCAGGAACCAACAACGAAACCATTCGTAAACAATGGAAGCAGCTTATCGGACGAATGAAACCAACACATTCTTATACAACTGAAAATGCGATGATTCAAATTCAACTACTCGAAAATGTCGGAGATCTTGAACTCGGCCGAGAGTTGAAACAGGGCGAAGAGGTTACGATGCGAAGGGATAGAGCTTTGATGTGGGTTAATTTGGGAAAGGCGGTAATAACAAAATGAACAAACCATTGATTGTTAAATGCAACATAATGTTGCGAGATGTCGAAATTGAAGCATACAGACAAGACATTATAAAACAGTATAAAGAAGATGGAGTTGTTGCTCTTCCTGTGGGATTTGAGATTGTATCAAGCGAAGAAGCAGACGAAATATACAAACTGTATAAGGGAATGTCTCCCAAGATGCAATCCGTCATTAAGGAGATTATGGAGATTGAGCAGAAAGGAGAATAAACTATGAGTGGTGGAAGTTACAACTACATATACAGCACATTGTCAGAAGAATGTGAAGGACAGATGTATGATTCTGAAATGAATATGCTTATAAAAGATTTGTGTAAAGTTTTGCACGATTTAGAATGGTGGCAAAGTTGTGATTGTTCCGAGGAACAATATAGAGAAACAGTTGCCCGATTTAAAGAGAAGTGGTTTAAAGGAGACAGAAAACAAATAGCAAAAGAATATATTGATTCCCAAGTAAAGATTATACAAGGAGAACTTTATAATCTATTTGAGATAGGAGAATGAATGATATGGTAGAGTTAGTAATTAAGATACCCGAAGATGTTTATACAAGGTTATTTGACAATGGTATACAAGACAATGAAATAGCAGTAGATGATATATGTGAAATGGCAAGAGCATTAAGAATGGGTACACCACTTGAAGAAGAACTTGAAAAGATAAAGGCAGAGATAAAAAAAGAATCATACGAACTTTTTGATTGTCCAGATGCTTTTGTGGTTGAATTTGCAGATGTCGAAAGAATAATGGATAAGCATATATCAGAACTGAAAGGAGAATAATATGACAGTAAGAGAACTTATTAAAGATTTAGTTGACTATAATTTAGATGCAGAAATAGTTGTTGCAACTGATAAGAAGTATGTGGATAAAAGAGGAGAAGAGTGTAAAAGAAGAATGTTTGAGATTAAGGACACAGATACATTTGGTAGTTGTGTTGAGATATTGTTTGATGAAAAAGTGTTCCGAACTGAAAGGAGAGAACAAATGAATAGAATGTATGGAACAGACGGAAATGTTTATGAAACTTCAATTAGTAATGGCAAAGAATATATGTCATTAAAAAAGGACAAAGAAGAATTTGCTATTGCAGAACTTAACAAGATAAAGGAAGAGATTGAAGAATATATGATTATTTCATTTTGTGAAGATGATGACATTAAAAACATCAGAAAGATTATCAACTATCGTATATCCGAACTGAAAGGAGAGAACAAACAATGAGAAAGATTCGACTTTATAAAAATATACTATTTGAAATATTAGAAACATTATGCACTATTTGTCTTTATTTAGAAACAGAAGGTCGAAGAAATCGCAATCCCTACGGAGTACACTTTCATAGTCATTTTGACAGGTTAAAAGAGTTATCAATGGAACTGAAAGGAAAACAGGAATGACATTAAGAACTAAAAGCGAACAAAAGGCATATCTTGACGGCTTTGAAATGTGTGCAGAATGTATTGAAAAATATCTGTCAAACAAAGGGAAAAAAGTATTGGAATGTTTACTTATAAGCGTAAGAAATGCCGTTGAAATCGAAGATATATCCGAACTGAAAGGAGAGAACAATGAGTGATATTGAAAAAGCAAAAGAACATATCAAGAATTTGGCGAATGATTACAAGTGTTGCGACAATACAATCTCTTTTGAAGAAGCATTGGCATTGAATGAAGCACTCCAAAATCCTTGCAAGATTTGTGATTACTTCGCAGAAGATGATATTTCGTATTGTAGGAAATCTGAAAATCCATTGGTTATTAAATGTAACAGAATGCTTCCAACAGAAGAATTAGAAAGGATTAGAAAGATAATTCGTGAACAACCATTAGATGAAGTTGTAGTTCTTCCGACAGGGTTTGAGTTAGCAAGAAAAATGGGACATTGGAAACGAATCAGCCCAGCCAAGATTTATGAATGTTCAGAATGTGGACAAAATGTAATGACGGACAATATTGATTGCTATAAATTCTGTCATTGTTGTGGAGCAAAAATGAAAGGAGAGTGAGCAATGACAATAATTGTATTAAGTTGCTCCAAGAATGAAGAACTCTTTTATCCGTTTAAGCATTGTATGGAGAAGAATTATCCGAATCATCCAGAAGTAATCTATTTCACAGATGGAATCATAAATCCGTATTACAAGACAATCCCAATCGAAATGTCATTGGATAAATGGACAAAGGGACTTCGGGAATTTCTTAATCAGATTCCAAGTGAGCAAGTTCTTCTGATGATTGACGATTGCTTCATCCGACAGCCTGTCGACATTCAAAGGATTGAAGAAGCATTGAGTATCATCCAGAGCGAACCGAATGTCGCTTGTATGAATTTCGAGAAGTCATGGGATGAGAGAGACCTTCCGACAGATCATGACGGATGGAAAGTCAGACAGCATGGGAGCGAATATGAAGTGTCTCTGATGTGTGGATTATGGAGCAAGGAGAAGCTGATTGATGTCATAGACAGAGATTGTTCCCCATGGGAGATTGAATTGAATCAAGACGGCAAAGGATTTGATTATTATATCAACTCGGCAGATTACATCATCGATTGGGGATATAGGACATTTCAACCTTGTGGGAAAGTCAAAGGAGTATGGACACAAGAAGCGAAAGACTTCCTTAAAACCGAAGGATTTATTATTCCATAACAAAAAACCAAAAAAACCAAAACTATCTATGATATAGTTTAAGTGGTAGGAATAGGGATTGAGAAATCAGTCTCTATTTTTATGTTCTCTTGGCTCATCATAACGGTAAATGGTGAGCCTTTGAGGTGGCTTATGACGGAAGATTATATCAAAAGACGTGATGAATTAGGAAAATTCTATAAATCAAAATTATGGAATAAAGTTCGAGAGAATGCTTTAAGACGTGACAATTATCTATGCTGCAACTGCGGCCGACCTGCAGAGGTGGTACATCACATCGAGCATCTGTCTCTTGCCAATGTTGATGATCCTAACATCTGTCTCAATCTGAACAATCTTCGGTCGCTCTGTGCGGACTGTCACTTCGAAGAACACCGGGGCGAACATTGCAGAGGTCGCATCAACAAAGAGAACAATCCGTACACGTTCGATGAAAACGGGATGCTGGTTCCGAAATAATTTTTTTGTATGCCCTATCTATTTTTCAAAATTTTAAAAACATAGGCGGGG
>Ga0265298_10004519_pt1 | contig 17760 bp, 12 predicted proteins | sample AusTroGonzalo_MG_3_FD_193486 | JGI IMG/M metagenome (GOLD analysis project Ga0265298, IMG submission 193486) | Bovine rumen microbial communities from tropical cattle in Woodstock, Queensland, Australia - Gonzalo_01 | ecosystem: Host-associated > Mammals > Digestive system > Stomach > Rumen ... | reverse complement strand
AGAGTATTTACAAGTCACTTTTGGAAGAGTTGGTGTTGTCGCGTGACATTCTTCATGCCGACTCCGCAACCACCGCCCATGGCAACGAGTATTACAAGCTGCCCTATGATGTGCTGCTCAACAACAATTACACGCTATGGGCCGAGTTTGCCAACAGCCTTATCCTGCGCCACGGCTTGCGCATGTACGAGAAAGACCCCGAATTTGCTACGCCGCTGTTGGTGGAGGCCTACAACTATCCCTACACGCTCATGAGCTCATCGGGCGGTGGAGTCACAGGTGGTGCCATTGCCTTGTGGCCCAGTGTGTTGGGCACGAATTGGGATACCAACTGGTCATTCCGCGAGCATAAGAACCTCCGCATGGGCGAAACCATTTGGAGCATCCTCTCTTCGACCGACGACATGGATGGTAGCGGCATCTTCGACTACCGCATCTTCCTCTTCTTCGACACGAGTCACAAGACCGACAGCTTCCCCGATGGTGCATGGCGTCCCTATCCGCAAATCCGCACTCTCGATACGCCCACAGAAGGTGGCTCACCTTACGCTCAAAGTCGCGATGGCAGCTATACCTTCAAAGGCCCATCGTGCCTCTATTCGCCGTTCAACTACTACCTGACCCGCGACGAGAAATATGTGCCTCAAATCTTTGTCACCTATGCCGACGTGCTCTTCATGAAGGCTGAAATCGGCGCACGTGGCATCGGCGGCATTATCCTCTCGGGCATGGACCTCGACCAGATGATTTTCCAAGCTATTTACCAATCGTGCATCTTTTGGGCGCACATACCGCAAAACACCAGCCGTTGGACCTATTTCTATCCGCAATACACCAGTTTTGTGGGCAATGTCGATATCTGGTCCTTGGGTCAAAGGATGGCTTCCAATGTGATGAACAATGCCGTGTATATGAATCCGGAATTCGACTATACCAACGAAGCATACCTGAAACTCGTCTATCAGCAGCGTTGGCTCAACCTCTTCCGTCAGCCTTGGGAGGCCTGGGCATTGACGCGTCGCACCATGGCAACGCCCACCACCACCGACCACTCCAAACTGACTTCCTACAGAATGGAATATCCTCAAAAAGAGATAGAATACAACTTTGAAAACTATTCCGCACAACTCGCCCGTATGTCGCACGGCGATACGAGGCAGACTAAAGTGTGGTGGATGGACTTTAGATAATCCGAAAATTTGAAATCTTGAAATTTGAAATTTGAAATTAAAAATCTGATATTATGAAAAAGACATTCTTATTCCTTACAATGATGCTCGTGAGCATCGGGCTGATGGCCCAAGTCGAAAAGACCTTCGACTTCAACGATTACGAATACGGAGAGAACCCGAATCATCTCCTCAATGGCCAGGATGGCTGGTATGTCCGCGTACACCATGCGGGCAACGGAGCCTTCACGCCCTTGTACACCGACTACATGGGTCACTTCTGGGGCACCACGCCGCCCATCCCGACAGCCGACGAGACCATCGGTGTGTTCTCGGATGCCTCTGGTACTGCCTTTGGCGACATCGCCACACACGACATCACCCAATATGGTTTCGACTTCTCAAATGGCGGTATCATTGAGTTTGAGTGCGACATCCTGCGCCAATGGTGGGGCGACTTCTTCGGCATCGGCTATGACGGCGATGGCGACGGCTCGGTACTTCCTCCTTTGCGCAAGGCTTCCTCATCCAATGCCATCTGCGAGCCTGTATATCCCGATGAGAACAGCACGATTCCCGATGGCGGCATCTATCTGATGATGACAGGCGTCAACCCGAGCAACCCGCTCTTCATGAACGGCGTGGTGCTGCCCAACAACACCATCACCAGCAATATCCAACCTATTGGAGCAGAAAGCCACTGGTACCGTTGGAAGGTCTCCATCGACCTCGATGCCAACGATGGTCAAGGTGCTGTCACGCTCTTTATGAAGTATGACAACCTTGAAGAGGAATGGGAAGCTGTGCCGGAATGTCAAGGTGTCAACGCTGGACTCACTCCTGGCAGCGGCGACAAATACGACCCTGCCATGTGGCATTACATCTACATGCTCAATAGCGGCTGGGGCGGTTTCGACAACTTTACCATTCGCCATTTCCCTGGCGGACTGGCTGCACAGTTCATCGACTTTGCCGAGATTCCCGACCAGTTGGTCTATAATGCCCCCATTACCCTTGAAGCCACATCTACTTCAGGACTCCCTGTGACCTTTGAGGTCGCCCAAGGTCCTGCCACCGTCGAAGGCAACATCCTGACCCTCACGGGAGAGGAAGGCACAGTGAAGGTGAAAGCCATCCAAGCTGGCGACGGCACACAATGGCAGCCTGCTCCCACGGTGACACGTACTTTCTATGTGGTGGACCCCGAAAACTATGAACCCGAAATCACCATCCGTCGTCCCTACGAGGGCACCAAGGTCTATATGCCCGACTTCGAAAATCCCGTCATGGTAGTGATTAGTGCCTACATCGACCACGCCAACGCCATCAAGTTTGAAGAGGTGAAATGCAACGTCGACGGACAAGAGCTGACCTTGAAAACCGACTATCCCAACAATCCTGACAACGGCTATTGGTACACCACTTGGACGCCCTCGGGCGAAGGCACCTACAACATGACCATATCCATCACCCAAACCGGTGGCAAGGTCACTACAGCCTCCAACACCTTTGAGGTGACCACCAACTACGATGACATGGTGGTTTCCGCGATGAATGGCGAGATGGTGGCAACTACTTCGCAGTTTACCGACCATGGCGAATATGCCTTCCCTACCCATGTCAACGCCTTCAATGCCATCAACTTGCATTATCTGCATAATTGCGTGAACGGCAACTGCAACACCTACGACCACATCAGTTATGTCCGTGTGAAGAACTACCGTGGCGAATGGGTGGAACTTTGCCGTTATATCACTCCTTTCGGCGTGGAATGTATTGACGACCTTGATGTGACCGACTTTACTTCCGTGCTGCAAGGACTTGTCGAATTTGAATACTATAGTGAACAATACGCCACGGGTGACGGCTACAACCCCACCGCTATCTTTGAATACAGTAAGGGCACTCCAGAGTATCCATACGTGGATATGCAGGAGATTTGGTATGGCAACTACGCTTTCGGCGATTATTCAGACCCCTGCCCCATCCCGACTCGTACGGTCGAGTTTGATCCATGTGTTGAAAAGGCCAAGTTGCAAATTACGACTTCAGGACACAACTGGAGCGATACGGGCAATGGTGCCTACAATACGGGCAACGCCGCCGAGTTCTATCATGCTACACACAACGTCAATATTAACGGTGGTACGACTTACACTCAAGATTTGTGGGAAATCTGCAGCCCCAACCCCGCTGGATGTCAGCCTCAAAACGGTACATGGCCCCACAATAGGGCTGGTTGGTGCCCAGGTAGCATGACTATGGTTTGGGACTACAGCCTCGACGACTATCTCGTTGATGGCAAGGCCGACGTGCTCTATGAGTTCGACCCGACTTACATCGACCAATGCCACCCCAACTATCCCGACTGCGTGAGCGGCCAAAACAGCTGCCCGGATTGCGAAAACTCCAGCAACCCGATTTTGAGGGTCTCTGGTAAATTGGTGACCTATAGCCACAACACCGACATCCTGACCGAAGTTCCTGAACTGCCCGATGTCGATGCAGAACCCTTCCAAGTGACCATCACCCCCAACCCCGCGAGAGGCCAAATGACCATCACCACGGACTACGAAAAGGGTAAAGTCAGCGTCGTTATCATCAACCCGCAAGGCGCCAAGGTGCGCGGTTTCAGCGTGGACGGTCAGCGCACCATCGACGTGAGCGACCTGCCGTCTGGCATATACTTTGTCCATATCATTGGAGGCAAGGTGGTGACGAGAAAGGTTGTCATCCAAAACTAATACGACGAAATCTTCCACGAAGGTAAAACGGAAAGTAAGAGTGAGTTATGGCAGATAACAGACTGGGTTCGTTGGCGAAGCAGACCGCCATCTATGGTTTGAGCAGCATCATCGGCAGGTTCTTGAACTACCTGCTGGTGCCGCTGTATACTTACAAAATCTCTGCTGAATCGGGCGGATATGGTATTGTCACCAACCTCTATGCCTATACCGCACTGCTGCTCGTCATCTTGACTTTCGGCATGGAGACCACTTTTTTCCGTTTTTCCAACAAGGAAGGCACCAACCCCAACAAGGCATTCTCGACGGCGGCTTTAGCGGTAGGATTCGTGTCCTTGATGTTTGTGGTATTGGTCAGCATTTTTCTCAAGCCCATTGCTGGGGTCTTGGATTATGCCGCTCATCCCGAATTTGTGGAGATTATGGCCATCATCGTGGCTTTGGATGCGTTCCAATCCATCTTGTTTGCCCGTTTGCGTTACGAAAACAAGGCCCTCAAGTTTGCCACGCTGAAGCTGCTGTTCATCATTGTCAACATCGGGTTGAACCTGTTCGTTTTTCTTGTCGCCCCTGGACTGAAGGAGAGCCATCCTGCCTTGATGGGTTGGTATGAGAATAGTTATCAAGTTGGCTATATCTTTATCATCAACCTGATTTGCACCAGTCTCATCACTTTGGGTTTCATCCCTGAACTGATGAAACTGAAATACGGTCTCGACCGCGACCTGCTGAAAGAGATGTTGAGTTACACTTGGCCCCTGCTGCTTTTGGGCTTGGCGGGCATCCTTAACCAAGTCGCCGACAAGATTTGTTATCGTTTCATCGTGCCAGGGCAGGAGGGCGAAGTACAATTAGGTATCTACGGAGCTTGTGTGAAAATCGCTATGATAATGGCGATGATCACGCAAGCTTTCCGTTACGCCTATGAACCTTGCGTCTTTGGCGGCAAGCGCGACAACGCAGACCGAGAGACCCAAGCCAAGGTGATGAAATACTTCATCATCTTCACGCTGTTGGCCTTCCTCGCCGTGGTGATGTACATGCCCATTTTGCGGTATATTATCAAGAGCGATTATTGGGAGGGCCTGCGTGTGGTGCCTATTGTGATGATGGCGGAAATTTTCATGGGCATCTATTTCAATCTGTCATTCTGGTACAAGCTCACCGACCAAACATGGTGGGGCGCCATCTTCTCTGGCATCGGTTGTGCGGTTTTGTTGGCCATCAACTTCATTTTCGTGCCGAAATACGGCTACATGGCCTGTGCATGGGGTGGCTTTGCGGGTTATGCTACCTGCATGGTGCTGTCGTATTTTGTCGGGCAGAAGAAGGCCCCGATACCATACGACTTGAAGTCTGCTTTCATGTACTTTGCCATAGCGATGGTCCTCTTTTTCGCCCAAAAACACATCCATATCGATAATACAATCCTTACTTTGGTCGTTAATACCGTATTGTTGATAGTTTTCATGGCCATCGTCTGCTGGTTTGAACGAGATTTGGTGAAAGGCGTGATGGGCTTTGTGAACAAAAAACTGCTTAAGAGAAATTCCTAACATTATGATTGTCAAAATCGTCAATACCTCAAATAATCCTTTGCCCGCTTACGAGACCAAAAACTCCGCCGGCATGGATCTCCGCGCTTTCCTGCCCGAAGGCCCCATCGCCCTTGAACCTATGCAGCGCGCCTTGGTGCCTACGGGCCTCTATATGGAAATCCCTGAAGGCTACGAAGGACAAGTGCGCCCCCGCAGTGGCTTGGCCATCAAGAGCGGCATTACTGTGCTCAATAGCCCTGGTACCGTGGATGCCGACTATCGCGGGCAGGTGTGTGTCATCCTAATCAATCTGTCCGACAAGCTTTTTGTCATCAACAGCGGCGACCGCATTGCGCAGATGGTCTTTGCCAAATGTGAACAGGCCGAGACGGTGCAGGTGGAGACGCTTTCGGAAACGGAACGCGGTGCTGGTGGCTTTGGACATACAGGGAAAAGTTGATAGTTGGTAGTTTTCAGTTGTTTAGTTAGAAGTTTTTAGTTATGAGAGTTAGAATCGTTTTTTTGTTTTTGTTTTTGGGCTGTGTTTCGGCTTGGGCGCAAGTGGATGTCAAGAAGAACGCCACTTATTTTTCCAACGGTTTGCAGAGCAAGTACCGCGAGGACACCGACGGTGCTATCCGTAACTTTGAGCAGGCCTTGCGCTACATGCCCGAAGACCACGCTTCGATGTTTGAGTTGAGCGAACAGTACTACAACGCGGGTCGCATGGATGAGGCCTTCAAGATGATTCAAAAGGCTGTTGAGCTTGACCCTGAAAACAAGTGGTACCAGTTGCGTTTGGGAGTGTTTTATCGCAATTTGGAGCAATACGATGACTACATCAAACTCTATGAAGGCCTAACCGCCAAATATCCCGACGATCTCGATATGTTGAGCGACCTCATTGACGCCTACCTGATTACGGAAGACTACGACAAAGCCTTGAAAAAGATGGACTTATTGGAGCAGCAGGTAGGCCAAAACGAAATCATCACGGAGCAACGCCTCAACATTTATAAGCATCAGGCCAACAACAAGAAGCTGATTGCTGAGTTGGAAAAACTCATCGAGCAGAACCCTGAAAATCCGCGTTATTATGGTATGTTGGCGCAACTTTACACCGAGTTGGGCAAGGATAAGGAAGCACTGAAGTTATACGAGAAAATCAAGGAAGTGAACCCTGACGACCCGTATATCAACATTTCTCTTTTGGAGTTTTACGAGAAAAACGGCGAAAAGGAAAAGGCTTTCAATGAACTGATTTCGGCCATCCGCAACCCCAACCTCGACCTCACCACCAAGGCCAACATTTACGACTATTGGATGAACAAGAACCAAACGTCAGCGGATGTCAACGATCAGGCGCGGCAGTGCGGTGAGGCTTTCATTGAGACCCATCCTGACAACAAACTTGGTTATCTCATTCTTGGCTCCTATTACCTCGTCACTGAAAACGCTGTGAAATCCAAGGAGTTGTACCAAAAATCGTTGGCCATCGACAGTACGGATTTCCTCTCATGGCAAAACCTCATTATCAGCGAGTCGCGGCTGAACGAGAACGAAGCGGTTAGAAATCACGCCATCAAAGCCTTGAAATACTATCCTATGCAGCCTGTTTTTTATTGGTATGCGGGCGTGGCGAGCGCCGTGCTGAACATTAACGACGATGCAGTCATGTATTTGGAAAAGGGTAGGAGATACACCACCGACAAGTTGCAGACGGCCAATTTTGATGCTTTTTTGGGCGACCTCTACCACGAACAAGGCGACGAGGAGAAAGCCTTTGATGCCTATGAGCGCACCCTGCGCAATGACCCAGACAATGTGTTGGTATGCAACAACTACGCCTATTATCTTGCCGTGAAAAACCAAGACTTGGACAAGGCACTTGAGATGTCGACGAAAGCCATCACCGCCGAGCCCAACAACCCGACTTATTTGGACACACACGCGTGGGTACTCTATATGAAAGGCGACTACAAAGAGGCTGAAAAGCACATGAAGAAAGCCTTGAAACTGTTAGTGGAACCCGATGAAACTTACACTAAGCATTACGAGGCTATACAGCGTAAACTGAAGAAATGATTAGTAGAAATTTGGCCAAAATCACGATTTTTTCTCGTTTTGAGTTTGATGGATTTTGACTAATTTTGCAGGCATGAAATGGTTGCGACACATATTAGGGATGGGGCTTCTGCTTGCTATGATAGCTTGCGGAAGGATGCCGCAACATGCATCAGAAGAAGATCTGCAAGAGGCGAAAGCCCGTTATGACAGCGGCTTCGTATGTCTTCAACATGATAGCCTTATGAAAGCTTTTCCGCATTTTATCCAAGTGGCTGGAAAGTTGGAACATCTGCCCGAGGACATGACGGATGAGGAGATGCTGCTCGCTTCAAGGGCTTATTATCAGATGGCCTACGTGTTTCGCCGGAAGATAGAGAACAATGCGGAGATTGATGCGCTGCGATGGGCGTTGGCCTATCAGCGTAGGGTTCAAGACACGACATGGATTGTCAGGTCAAGTCTGCAACTGGCCAATGCGTTTTCGACGCTCAAGGAAAACGACTCCGCACGTTATTATCACGATTTTGTGATACCTTATTTGGACACGATTTCTGGTGACCTGAACGACTATTTCACCGCCCAGCACGTATTGTCGGACTTGTATTATAGCCAACACCAGTTTGACTCCTGCTTCATGGTGCAACACAACACGATAGTTTTCAAGACGCGACGTGGGATGAGCACGGCAAATGACTCCGTAAGTCTTGGTATCTGTATGTATCACTCGCCATATCGACTTGAGGCGAAACCTTATCTACTGAAGGTGTTGGATATGCAAACAGGTGATTTGGAGCGTGGTGCCATCATGTCGCTGCTTGCGCAAATATACGAAGAGGAAGGCAACGCTGATAGTGCCGCATTTTGCCACGGCTTCAACAAGACCTATGTGAAAGCCGAATCGGATAGGGTGAGCGATGGGATGCTGGCCGTGATACAATACGACAACTACAAAGCTGAACGCGATGCACGATTGACTGCCCTGTGGCAGGAGAAAGCATCACAAAAGGCGAAAGTGTTGAGAATCATTTATGTGATTGTGGCTTTGCTGTTGCTAGCAGCCTTGGCTTTTGTCGTCTATCATCGTATCTACCGCAAAAAGATGACCCAAGAACAAGAGGAAATCAAGCGCGACCTGAAAGAGGCGTATGGCGCCTTGGAAACACAGTCACAAGAAGCCATAAGATTGAAAGTGCAGGCCATCTACGACGACAAGCGCAGCAACACCTTGGGACGAATCCTAAAAGTGTTCAACACAACATATCCCACTGCTTTGTCGAAACTGAAAGCCGCCTATCCCGACTTGAACGAAACGGAACTTGACATCTGTGTGCTTTCCCACTTCCCATTCCGTATGAAGGAAATCGCCGATATCCTCGACCTCCGCGAAAATACCGTGTCGAAATATCGCACAAACATCAAGAAAAAGACCCAAACCGAGACCTTTGAAGGGCTTTGGGAACCGTTTATCGGATAATTCTAGGCATGCTTTCTCCAACTTTTTTATGGAAAAATTTTGTGTAAACCGTTGATATACAATATCAAGTTATAGAAAAAATCTGTATTGGCTTTTGGGATTGGCTTTTTTGATGGATTTTTGCTATAGTTTTGTGATATTGTAAATCTTCAAAAAGTCACAGAATATGAAAAGCATCATCAAAACCTCAACAATCTTTGCCGTCGTGTTACTTTTCGGGGCAAAGGCCGTCGCACAAGAATGGGAAATCGCACACGAATACGCCTACTCCGACACTTGCATTTTCAACTACTATGAGGCCAAGGAAATGGCCAATGGCAATATCGCTGTCGAATCGTACATGGCTTACAAGAGCGGTGTGGGCGACTTCTACTCGCTGCAACCTGCTGTCGCTGTCATTGAGCCTGAAAACGGACATCGCAGCGTGCATCAGTCTTATTTTAAGCTGGGCTATTATACCAGCAACATTCCGTATGTTTTTGAGAAAGACGACACTCTCTACTTCCTCGCCACCTATACCCCTGACCACGACTTCACTTATTTCAACTACTTCAAAAACTATGAGGAGCAGTCCGATAAAGCCTATCTCGGCCTCTACCGCCTTGATGACAACCTTGACATTGCAGAAAGTTACGAAACCACAATGCCTATCGACACCTTTGAACTGCGCAACAACGGCAACTGGCAGAGTTTGCCCAACGATTACAGCGGCAGCCTATTCCTCTTCTCGGCCTTGCAAGAAGACGATGCCATCGTGGGCGCATACGTGAAACGACGCAGCCTTGGTCACGACTTGGTGCATGATAGCCTGTTCTTCTTCCGCATGAACTATCAAGGCGAAATCATTCATCAAGTGGGCTACCAGATGAAAAGCAACAACACAAGTCTATCGCGTACTTTCTTCTTGCGGAGGCACCATCTCGTCAGAAAGGGTAGCGGCTTCGTTTTCTACGACTTGTCCAATAATGTCAACTTGCCAGGCAAGGCCGAAAACAACGATTACGACAACGAAGGATTCGCCTTATACCTCGACCACGACTTTAACTGCATCAATGCCAAGGCGTTCTGTCACTACAACAATCATTCGGGCAACCGTTTCTATGATATGTCTGTCGTCCGCAGCCATCAAGGCACCACCTACATCGCCACGGAATTTTTTGACGCCAACCAGTCGTCATCGGGGATTTCGAGCTGCGCCCTCTACGAATATGACGACGGCAATGGCAAGTTGAGCTATTTGAACATGCTGAACCATGTGCAAAGGTATCAGTTCAACCGCATGGATTTCACACCGCAGAAAGGTGTGGATATCTGTCCCACCGACTGGACACTGTATTTCGGCTACACCTTGAATGCCGTCACTGCCAGCACCGACTCATGGATGATGATTGAGCATTTGTACGCCCATTTCGACACCATCAGTACGATGTATTACGATTTCAAGATTCCGCGTTGTCGCAGTTTCATGTCGGCCATTACTGCCACCCGCGACGGAGGCTGCATGATTGTCTTTAATGCCAAAAACCTTGACCAGACCAACCAACGTTGGAGTTGTGTCACCAAATTCCCTGCCGAGGCCTTTGTCGGCATAGATGAAGCCCACGACAACGGTCTGAAAGTAGCTGTGGCCTACCCTAATCCAGGGAAGGATATACTGAATATCCGCACGGCTTTGAAGAATGCACGAGTAGAAATCTATGATTTGACTGGAAAACTGATTTACAATCAAGAAATCACAGAGAATATCACTTCGATAAATGCCGAAGGGTGGCCTTCGGGGACTTATGTTTGGAAAGTCATCGTTAATAACAAAGAAGCCGAAAGTGGGAAGTGGATAAAGGAATAGCCGAATCTTCAATTTGTGCCAATCGATTGGCACAAATACAAAATACTACGCAACTCATCGGCCTCCTTGTTCAATTTTTGAGGGTTCTGTTTGGCGAGCTTTTGCAGGTTGAGTAACTTCCACTGAACGGATGGATAGTTTTTGAAATATTCAAATTCATAACCTTCCCATTCGGGTTGCCCTGACTCAAAACTAACGAGGAACTTCCTATCAGCTTCGGTCATTAAAGTTTTCACATCGTCAACCAATTTGGAGCGGGTCGCTTCAAATTCTTCGTATGTGAAGGGAATGTCGGTCATTCCATCAAACTGGTTTGCCATAGCATCGCGTTGGTCGATAAAACTTGGTGCCAATGATTCGTGTATCGGTCTGTCACTACTAAGCAAACAAAAGATCAATCCTTCACGGCAATCGCTTAATGGCACATCCATGTATTTCACATCGAACAAATCACGTGGATGCTGGCGCGAAAGTGCGGCGGCAATCTTGCCACCATACAGTAGCGTTAGCGGCACTATTTTAGCTTCGCAATAAAGCGAAAACTCATCCTGGGCCTTATCGCTCAAAGGAAGGGTCAACACTTCTCCACCAACAATACCTCTTTTTGTTTGGTTTACTTCAATCTTCACTTGCCTTCCATGGTATTCGCACAACAATTTGCAGGTATCGAATTTTGGGACTATATGCATTCCCTTGAATGCCCGTTTTGCCTTCTCGCAAATGGATTTCAGATGCAGATTGATATCGGCAATGCTTGTGGCGCGGTCTGCCAACGGTATATAAGTTAAGTCTATATCCACGGAATACCGTGGCAGATTTTTCAGAAACAGGTTGATGGCTGAACCACCATGAACGGCAAACACTTCTTCGTCCATTACAATAGGAACAAGGCGAAGCAACAATTCAACTTTCTGTGCATAGATAAGTTTGTTTATATTGGTTTCATTCATATTCAGCAAGTTCTTTGGGAATGGTCATATTGTACTTACTTATGTATTTTCCTGTTGGTGAGACCATCAACCTTGAAGTTCCGAGGCTTACACGATCAAGATCCAATGTCTTGAACCAAGGTTGGTTGGCTTTTTCAGCCATATAAAGGAAGAGCCGTTTGACTTTCAGCGAAGTGCATGATTCCAACAGAGCCTGCACCAGTTTTGGGCGAAGTGTGGTTAGGCCTTCCATGATGTAATAAATATCGAGCAATGATGAAGTAGCGTCTGGCAAGTTCAAACATTCCAATATCGCGCGTTCAGGCGAAGACACCAACAACTCATGTTGTTCGAAAATCATAGATTCCACACCCAACAATCCATCACCGAGAAAAGAGGTCGTCATGTATTTCACTGACATATCCCAATCCCCCTTCACTATCCATGAAGGCAGTTTGTTTTTCTTGTTGGTAAACAGGTATGCTTTTGGCTTTCCCATTGGCAGATAATGCGCATAGCCGCGCAGTTGTAAAGCTGTGAAAGCTCCCACTATGCATTGCTTGCCGAGTTGGGTGTTGTATGATGATAGGGTCGCCAGCAGTGTAGGTGATGCACCTTGCATTTTATACACTCCCTTCGTTATTCGGGTAAGCCAACCGCTCTTCATGTAGGCGTATTGGTTTCGGGAATCCAGTCCATGGCCTGAAAGCCAAGAGCCAAACAAGACCGAATCGCGAGGAGCCAACTCTATTATTTGTTGTATTTTTGATGCCATTTTCGCAATTTTTATGAATTTGGAGAAAAATTTCATGCAAAAATACATCTATTTTGTCGAACTGCAATGTTTTGCCGTTCAATATTTCCATTTTTTTGCTAAAAATTTTCTTTGGTATTCGCAATTTTTACGAATTTCGCGCTAAATTTTATGCAAAAACAAGTAAGAGGTAGGAGAAATTTGATTGAACTTGATGGATTGATAAGGTCAGCCATATTTCCGAAAATGTGTATTTTTGCTTCCTCAAAACGCACATTAATGCCTCGACATCCGAAAATAACAATTCTGCTCTTGCTCGCGGTACTTCTGCTTGCCTCTTGTGCCTCGCGCAAGAAAACCGTGGCCCCAACGCCGCCGCAATCTTTCGAGTGGCTGACCGCCAAGCTTGACATCCAAGCCGAAGTCAACGGGCAGTCTTTCAACGACTTATCGGGACAGCTACGGATGAGAAAGGACAGCATAGTTTGGATGAGTGTGACCGCCACAATGGGTGTAGAAGTGACCCGAATCAAGGTCAGTAATGACTCTGTTTGGATTCTCAACCGTATGGAAAAGGCCTATTTGGCTGAGTCTTTGGATACCCTTTCCGACCAATTGGGCATGCCGTTGAGTTTGCCTTTGGTGCAAGCTCAGCTTTTGGGCAATAATGAGGGCCTCGCTCCTACGGAAAACCAAACGGTACAACTCAAGAACTTCACTTTTGGCAATTTCTCCGCCAAGGTGAAGTATAGCAACATCCGGTTGGATGAAACGACCATATTTCCTTTGAAAATCACCGACAAAATGGAGCGGTTTAGGCTGCCGATAAGGAGATGAAAAGACTACCTGTCATATTGATTTTGTTGCTGTTGGTTTCTGCCTCTGGCTTTTGCCAAAAGACCAAAGGCAAGTCGAAACAGCAGTTGCAGAGCGAGATCACCTCGTTGCAGCAGGAGATTTCGACCGCCAACCAGCTGCTGAAAAAGACTACCAAGGACAAAGAGATGACCCTCAACGAGGTCTCGATTTTGGACAAGAAAATCAAGCAGCGTGAGCAACTCATCAAGGCTTACAACCAGCAGATTGCTGTCCTTGACGAGGAAATCAACGCGGGACAGAGCCATATCAAAACCTTGAATGCCGACTTGAAGTCATTGCGTAAGGAATACGCGAAGATGATCACTTTTGCCTATCGTAACCGCAGCCATTACGACCGTTTGGGCTTTGTTTTCGCTTCGAAGGACTTCAACCAAGCCTTCAGCCGACTGCGTTATATTCGTCAGTTCAACGATGCCCGAATAGTCAAGATGGAGCAGATTGCTGGCACCGAACGACGTATTACGGGCGAGGTGGAAGTCAGCCAAAAGGCACGTGAGGAACAGGCCGCCTTGCTTGCCGACGAACAGGTGCAACAGGCCGCGCTACAAAAGGAGAAAGAGGAACTGAAACGACAGGTGGCTAGCCTCAAGAAGAAAGAAGGTGGCATCCAACAGGACATCAAGAACAAGCAGCAACAGGCCAAAAAGCTCCAAAAAGCCATCGATGACATCATCGCCGAGGAAATCAGAAAAGCAAACGAAGAAGCCGAACGTAAGCGTAGGGAAGAAGCGAAGAAACACGCCAGCGAAGGCAAGACCACCACACCCGCACCCAAGGAGAAAGGCATGGTGTTGACACCCGCCGAGAAAACGTTGTCGACCAACTTCGTCAGCAACAAGGGCAAACTGCCCTGGCCTGTAGAGCGCGGCGTGATTTCGTCGTCCTACGGAAAACATGCCTCCGTGGTTTCCGACAAGGTCACCGTGACCAACAACGGCATTGACATCGCCACTATTGAAGGTGCTCAAGCCCGTGCCGTCTTCGATGGTGAGGTGGCCAGCGTGACCAAACTGACGGGCTCCAATACGGTGGTCATCATCCGTCACGGCGAGTATTTCACGGTCTATTCCAATCTTGAGAACGTCACGGTGAAGCGTGGCGACCAAGTCAAGACCAAGCAAAACCTCGGCACGGTGCACAACAACAAGACCGAAGGCAAGACGGAACTGCATTTTGAGCTACTGAAAGAAACCAACCGACAAGACCCAGCCTTATGGCTGTCGAAATGAAGCATGAAGAAAACTCTGATCATATTGACTTTGATGGCTTTGACGCTGTTGGCGGCTTCCTGCAAGACCAAGGAGGTGCCAGGCCGTGTCAGGGCGCCGCGCCACTGCAACACATGCACCAAGTGGAGTTATGTGCCCAAAGTTGAAGGCATAGATACACTCGTCCTTCCGCCCATGTCATACCGACCGACGGAGGAGGGAGCGTATCTGTGGGCGGAAGAACTCGGAAATGCTTTGCATTCGACGGAGTCAATGACATGCCTTCAAAACTGAATAATCGTACAACGATGAAGGCTGAAGAACTCGACCTGTTGAAACGCCACTTTCCCGAGTCGTCCGTAGCGATGGTGGGCGACATCTTTTTGCAGCGTCGTTTCAGCCTGCGTTTCAAGCGTCCGCGCTCGTCGAAGCTGGGCGATTTTCGTCCGCCAAGAACGAAAAACAGCCTTTGCACCATCACCCTCAACATGGACTTGAACCCCTACCAGATGCTCATTACTTACCTGCACGAGGTTGCGCATTATGATGTGTATCAGCAGTATATGCGAGTTCAGCCCCACGGCAAGGAATGGCAGGATTGTTTTTCGGTGCTGTTGCAGCCTTTCATGAACGAAACCATCTTTCCACAAGATATTTTGGCTGCACTAAATCATCACTTGCAGCATATCAAAGCCAGCAGCACTGCTGATGTCAAGTTGCAGCGGGTGTTGAAACGGTATGACACCCGTCCAACGGATTTGGTCACGGTGGAAGAATTGCCAGAAGGCGCAAAGTTCATGACCAACAACGGATTGGTTTTCCGCAAAGGCGCGAAGCAGCGCACCCGCTACCAATGCCCATGCGAAACCAACGGTCGCATCTACATGGTGGCGGCTTTGGCGGAGGTAAAACAAGTGTAATCCCTTATTTCTTTTTCACCACCTTCTTCTTGGGGGCATTTTTCGGGTCTTCCACGATGGCCATGCACTGCTCATAAGTGAGAGCAGTCAGGTCGGTGCCCTTGGGGAGTTTGTAGTTGCTCTTCTTGTAGCTGATGTAAGGTCCGAAGCGGCCATCGAGCACACGCAGGTCGGGGTCTTCGTCGAAAGCGCGGAGGATGTTGTTGAGGTCTTTCTCACGCTTCTCGTTGATGATGGCCACGGCGCGGTCGTATTCGATGAGGGCGGGGTTGTCGGTCTTGGCGAGGCTGTAGAACTTGCCGTCATGCTTCACATACGGGCCGAAACGTCCGACGGCGACGGTCATCTCCTTGCCTTCGTATTCGCCCAACGAGCGCGGGAACTCGAACAGTTTCAACACCTCTTCCAAGGTGACGCTCTCGATGCTCATGTCTTTCTTCAGTCCGGCAAAACGGGGCTTCTCGTCCGAGTCGGTCTCACCGATTTGGGCGACAGGGCCGAAACGTCCCACCTTGACATACACGTTCTTACCCGTAGCGGGGTCAACGCCCAGCAACTTCTCACCGCTGAACTTGCCCGAGTTTTCGGTGGTGGAGACAACCTGGTTGTGGAAGCCTTGATAGAAGTCGCGAATCATGGCGTTCCACTCGCGCTGGCCTTCCTCGATCTCGTCGAACTCCTTCTCCACGTTGGCGGTGAAGTTGTAGTCGATGATGTCCTCGAAATACTGCAACAGGAACTTGTTGACCAACACGCCAACGTCAGTGGGGATGAGCTTGCCCTTCTCCGCGCCGAATGTCTCTTTTCCAGTCTTATCGGTTATCTTATTGTTTTTCAACGTGATAATCTGAAACTCTTGCGGGGTTCCCTTGATGTCGCCCTTGGTGACGTATTCGCGTTTCTGGATGGTGGAGATGGTCGGTGCGTAGGTTGAAGGACGGCCGATACCAAGCTCTTCCATCTTTTTCACGAGGCTGGCCTCGTTGTAGCGGAACGGCGGACGCGCGTAGCGTTGTTGGGCTTCCATCTTGTCCAATTCCAACGACGTGCCGATTTCGATAGGCGGCAGGATGGCGGCGGTGTCCTCGGTGGGGGCGTCGTCGTAGCTCTCGCGGTAGACTTTCAGGAAACCGTCGAAGAGGATGGCTTCGCCGGTGGCGACAAACTGCTTGCCGTTGGTCGACACGCCGATGTTGACATTGGTGCGTTCCATCTGTGCGTCAGCCATTTGCGAGGCGATGGTACGCTTCCAGATGAGGTCGTAGAGACGACGCTCATCGGCAGAGCCTTTGATGGTATGTTGGTTGAGGTAGGTCGGGCGGATGGCCTCGTGGGCCTCTTGCGCGCCCTTGCTCTTGGTGTGGTATTGGCGTGTCTTGACGTAGTCTTCACCGTAGTTTTCGGCGATTTCCTTCTTGGCCATGTTCAGCGCGAGGCTCGACAGGTTGACCGAGTCGGTACGCATGTAGGTAATTTTACCGGATTCGTAGAGTTGCTGCGCAATGCGCATCGTGTTGGCGACGGAGAAGCCGAGCTTGCGGGCGGCCTCCTGTTGCAGCGTGGAAGTGGTGAACGGCGGTGCAGGATAACGCACGGAGGGTTTCTTCTCGATGCTGTCGACTTTGTAGGTGGCATTGATGCACGACTCCAAGAATTTCCTCGTTTCGTCTTCAGTATCAAAGCGGTGCGGCAGTTCGGCGAGGAGGCTGTATTCCTGCCCGTCCTTGAGGAAAGTGAACTGTGCCGTGACGCGGAAGGCGCTGCTTTGCACGAAGTTCTTGATTTCCTCTTCGCGTTCGACGATGAGGCGTACGGCCACCGACTGCACTCGGCCTGCCGACAGGGCGGGTTTCACCTTTTTCCACAGCAGCGGCGACAGCTCGTAACCCACGAGGCGGTCGAGCACGCGGCGCGCCTGTTGTGCGTTGACGAGGCCCATGTTGATGTCGCGCGGGTTCTCGATGGCGTTTTGGATGGCAGTTTTAGTGATTTCGTGGAAGACGATACGTTTGGTGTCTTTCTTCTTCAGGTCAAGCACCTCATAGAGATGCCACGAGATGGATTCTCCCTCGCGGTCTTCATCGGATGCCAGCCACACGGTATCGGAAGCCTTGGCCAGTTTGCGCAACTCGGCCACGATGTTCATCTTGTCTTCCGAAATCTCATATTCCGGCTCAAAGTTGTTCTCGATGTCGATACTCAAGGTGTTTTTGTTCAGGTCGCGCACGTGTC
>Ga0265298_10004518_pt1 | contig 17760 bp, 20 predicted proteins | sample AusTroGonzalo_MG_3_FD_193486 | JGI IMG/M metagenome (GOLD analysis project Ga0265298, IMG submission 193486) | Bovine rumen microbial communities from tropical cattle in Woodstock, Queensland, Australia - Gonzalo_01 | ecosystem: Host-associated > Mammals > Digestive system > Stomach > Rumen ... | reverse complement strand
GAAGGTCGCGCACCTCGTGAAGTTCTTCGTCGAGCGCGGCGGACACCAGATGCAGATCAACACGATCAACCGCGAGACGCTCGTCGACGCGCAGGCGCATCCCGAGCTCCACCGGCACCTGATCGTTCGCGTCTGGGGCTGGAGCGGATACTTCATCGAGCTCGACAAGCCCTACCAGGACCAGATCATCAAGCGCGTGGAGCTCGCTGCGAGTTGACGGGCAGGGTCTTCGAGATAAGGGAGTTCACCCTGCACGACGGACCGGGCGTGCGCACCACGGTGTTCTTCAAGGGCTGCCCCCTGAGGTGCGCCTGGTGCCACAACCCCGAGGGACAGTCCGCGGAGGTCGAGACCATGGTGCGGCGCGGCGGCGAGAAGGTCGTCTGCGGACGCGACTGGACGGCCGAGGCGCTCGCCGCCGAGCTCCTCGTCAACGCGGACATCTTCGCGCAGTCCGGCGGAGGCGTCACGTTCTCCGGCGGCGAGCCCCTCATGCAGGCCGCCTTCCTCCTCGAGCTGATCCCCCTCCTCAAGGCGAAGGGCGTCTCGCTCGCGATCGAGACGAGCGGCGCGGCGCCGTCCGCAGACTACCGCGCCGTCGTCTCCCGGCTCGACTTCGTCTACCAGGACGTGAAGCTGCTGGACGCGGACGCCTTCCGCCGCTGGACTGGCGGCGACCTGGCGCCCGTCCTCGCCAACATCGAATGGCTGCGCGGCTCCGGCGTTCCGTTCTCGTTCCGCGTCCCGTGCATCCCTGGCGTGAACGACGCGCCCTCGGACCGCGCGGCGTTCGAGGCTTTCGCGGCGGGCGCGGCAATCGAGTTTCTGCCCTACAACACGGCCGCGGGGGCGAAGTATCCGATGCTCGGACGGAAATATCCGATGCCATCTTCCCATTGACGAAAGGAGGTGCGGTGTGCTATCATCTAAGAAAAGGAGGATGCGTGGCATGCCTGCGGACCATGTCAAGTACAGGAAGATTTTCGAGCACCTGCGCAAGGAGCTGAGGGACGGAGTGTATCGTTACGGCGAGCCGCTCCCCTCGGAGGAGTCTCTTGTCCGGCAGTTCAAGGTGTCCCGCATAACCGCGGTGCGCGCGATGGACGAGCTCGTGAAGTGCGGGCTCGTGTACCGCAAGCGCGGCGCGGGCACGTTCGCTACGAAGGCGGCGCGCCTCGAGTCGGGCCGTCTCGGGCTCATCATGCCCAGCCTCGCCTTCGGGGAGGTGTTCCCGATGATCTGCCAGGCCTTCATGCACTGCGCGCAGATCGACGGCTATTCCATCATGCTGGGCGACATCTCCGCGTCCACCCCGGCGAAGCGCGCGCGGGAGGCCGGCATGGTCGCGCGGTCGTTCGTCGAGCAGCGCGTCGCCGGCGTCGTCCTGCAGCCGCTCGCGTTCCTGCGAACGCCCGAGCGCGTGACGCGCGAGATCCTCATGCTGTTCGAAAGCGCGCAGATTCCGGTGGTCCTCATCGACCGCGACATCAGCATGGGGTCGGACCCCGTGCGGCACGACTTCGTCGGCATCGACAACTTCGCCGCGGGGCGCGCGCTCGGCGAGCACGTCGTGGCCCAGGGCGCGAAGAACGTCCACTTCCTCATGCGCCCGAACTGCGCGACGGTGATCCGCGACAGGCTCGACGGGGCCGCGGTCGGCGCGAAGAGGAACGGCGACTCGGGCTTTGCGATAGTCTCCGAGCCGGACGACCTCGAGACGCTCGGCGCGCTCTTCCGCAGGAAGGGGAGGCCGGACGCCGTGATCTGCGAGTCGGACTACGTCGCCGCGGTGCTCAGGAACTCGCTTGCAAAGCTTGGCGTCTCCGTTCCGGAGGACGTCATGCTCGCCGGATTCGACGACGTCAGGTATGCCGTGACGATTTCGCCTCCGCTCACGACCGTACACCAGCCGTGCGAGGACATTGCCAAGGTCGCGTACCGCACGTTGCGCGAGCGCATCCTCGACGCCTCCCTGCCGCCCCGGCGCATCCACGTTCCCGCGCCGCTCGTCGTGCGCGAGTCCACCGCCCCCCGCCGCCCCCGCCGCCCATAGCCTCCTACCAGAGAGGGGGTGCCGGACAGTGTGACGCCGCTTGATTCGTTTGGGAACAGTGGCTGCACGATCTCGTCGATGATTGATAGAATGAAAGGACTGTGAAATGACAATACGAAACAGTTTGCGGAATGCCTTGGCGTCGGTGATGGCGGCGGCGATTGCGGTTTGTTGCATTGCGGCTGATGCAAGGCCGCTCGTCGTGGGCGTGGCCGAGCAGTGGTTGGGCGGCAAAGACGGACGGGAAAAGAGTCCGCAGGCCGCAGTCCGCGAGGAATATGTCGAGGCAATCCGCCGCGGAGGAAACATCCCCTTGGTCGTTTGCCGGACGTCCGAGACTGGGCAGTTGGCGCAGGCGATATCCTCGCTCGACATACTGATCCTTCCAGGCGGTGCCGACGTGGAGCCGAGACGCTACGGCGCGAAGCCAGCACCGGAACTCGGACAGACGCAACCCGACCGCGATGACTTCGACTTCGCCCTCCTTGATGCGGCCCTTGCGCGGAAACTGCCAGTGCTGGGCATCTGTCGCGGCATGCAGGTCATAAACGCATATTTCGGCGGCACGCTGTATCAAGACCTGCCGAGCGCTTTCCCGGAAAAGACGATACGCCACAGGGTTGTCCCCGTCGGCGTGCGCAGCCACTCAATCGACATTGAACCGAATTCTCGCCTCGCTGCCGCGACCGGCTATACGAACATTGTCGTGAACAGCCTGCACCACCAGGCGGTGGATCGGCTTGCACCCGGATTCAAGGTGACGGCGCGAGCGCCGGATGGCGTAGTGGAAGCGATTGAGCACGAATCGCTTCCTGTGGCAGGCGTGCAGTTCCATCCTGAGGGTCTAGTCAAATACGCTGACGACGAGTTTAGCACGCGGCTTTTCGCCAACCTGCCGGCGTTCATCGGGAGCGTGGTGAAAACGGCTGCGCCTTGAAGAGGTTCGCGAGGACGTTGTCCATAGTTCCGTCGCCATTTTGCGCTAAACGCAAAGGGAGCCGCGCCCCTGGCGCGGCTTTTTTGGTATAATATCAGAAATCAAGTCCATTGGAGGAAAAACTAGATGAACTACGCAGCGGCGAAGAAGATGCTCGAGGGGTGCGGACAGGAACACGTCCTTGCCTGGTGGAACAAGATCTCGAAGGCGGAGCAGGCGGCTCTGCTCGAACAGATCGCGAAGATCGAGCCCAAGAGCCTCGCGTACTGCCAGAAGGCGCTGAAGGCCGGGATGTCGTCCGTCGACAACTCCAAGGGCATTGCGCCGAAGGTCGCGGTGCTGAAGGGCAAGAAGCTCGCCGAGGCCGTCGCGGCAGGCGAGAAGGAGCTGAAGGCCGGCCGCGTCGCCGCGCTTCTCGTCGCCGGCGGTCAGGGCTCGCGCCTCGGCTACGACGGCCCCAAGGGATGCTATTCGATCGGGCCGATCACCGGCGCGCCGCTCTTCTACTTCCACGCCCGCAAGATCCTTGCGCGCACCATCCGCTACGGCCGCACGATTCCGTTCTACGTGATGACGAGCGAGGCGAACAACGAGGCGACGGTCCGCTGCTTCGAGGAGAACGACTACTTCGGGCTCAACCCCGACGACGTGTTTTTCTTCACGCAGGGCATGTGGCCCGGGATGACGAAGGACGGCAAGATTATCATGGACGCGCCCGGCCACGTCTTCATGAGCCCCGACGGGCACGGCGGGCTCCTCGCGGCGCTCAAGCGCTCCGGCGCGCTCGCGGACATGAAGAAGCGCGGCATCAAGTCCGTCTTCTTCTTCCAGGTCGACAATCCGCTCGTCGAGATCGCGGACCCCGCGTTCATCGGCTACCACGTCATGGAGAAGTCCGACTACTCGCTTAAGCTCTGCGCCAAGCGCGACCCGAAGGAGAAGGTCGGCATGCCGATGCGCTTCGGGAAGTCCTTCCGCATGGTCGAGTACACCGAGATGACCGAGGAGCAGAACAACCGCCGCGGCAAGGACGGGCGGCTCTACTTCCTCTACGGCTCGCCCGCGATCCATGTCTTCGACCGCTCGTTCCTCGAGCGCGAGGCCGGGAAGGCCATGCCGCTCCACCTCGCGTTCAAGAAGATTCCGTTCGTCGACGCGAAGGGCAAGGTCGTGAAGCCGTCCGAGCCGAACGGCTACAAGTTCGAGAAGTTCATCTTCGACGTCCTCCCGAACGCGCGCCGCGCGGCGTTTCTCGCTTTCGAGCAGAAGGACGAGTTCTCGCCCGTCAAGAACGCGGAAGGGGCCGACTCGCCCGCGACGTGCAAGGCAGACATGCAGGCCAAGTGGCGCCGCTGGCTCGCTGACGCCGGGGTCGTGCTTAAGGACGGGGTGCCGGTCGAGATCGACCCCGCGTACGCGCTTGACGCCGCGGACATCAAGTCGGTCGGTATCGCGCTCGGCGCGGAGTGAGCGAGATGAATTTCGAGGACAACCTGAAGAAGCTCGAGGAGCTCGTCTCCAAGATGGAGTCCGGCGACATGAAGCTGGACGACATGATCGCCGCCTTCGAGGACGGGCGCAAGCTCGTCGACGCCTGCCAGAAGGACCTCGAGTCCATCAGGCAGCGCATCGAGAAGGTCACGAAGGACGGCGCCGTCGAGCCTATGTCGCCGTAGGGTGGAAATAGTGCATTTCCTCAACCTTTCAACTTTTCAACCTTTCAACCATAGATGAAGCAGATATACGTCCAGGCCAAGCCGGACCACATAGAGTCGCTTGCGAAGTCCACGCCCGTCTCGGCGATAGAGGAGCTCGTCTGGAACGCCCTCGACGCCGACGCAAAGGAGATCAAGGTCGATCTCGTGACGAACCCGCTCGGCGCCGTCGAGGCGGTGCGGGTGTCGGACGACGGCACGGGCATAGACGTTCCGAACGCAGAGGCGACGTTCGGCTCGCTCGGCGGCAGCTGGAAGCGCCTCGCCACCCAGACAGGGGTCTCGCACAGGATGCTTCACGGACGCCACGGACGCGGGCGCTTCAAGGCGTTCGCGCTCGGCACGCGCGTCGAGTGGCGCACTACGGTGATGCACGAGGGCGAGCTGCGCTCCTATGTCATCTCCGGCGACGTCACGGCTCCGGGCGTGTTCGACCTGGAGGAGTCGGCGAAGCCCGGACCCGGCACGGGCACGGAGGTCTACGTCTCGAACGCGAAGGTGAACTGCGACTCGCTCCTCAACGCCGCGGAGACGGTCCAGACGCTCGCGTCCAAGTTCGCGCTCTACCTGAAGAGCTACCCTGACGTCCGCATCTACTTCAACGGGCTCCCCGTGACGCCCGTGATCGTGCAGAAGCGCACGACGGACTACAAGCTCTCGCTCGAGAACGGCGCCACGGCGAAGCTCGAGGTCATCGAGTGGAAGCGCAAGTTCACCGGCGCCGGGCGGCTCGTGTTCGCGGGCCCGGACGGATTCCAGCTGCACGAGCAGTCGGCCGTCGTGCGCTCCGGCGGAGTGCCTTTCACCGCGTACCTCATCTCCGAGCGCTTCCCCGCGCTCAGCCGCGAGAACGCGCTCGTCATGGACGAGCTCAATCCCGAGGTGCGCATGTACGTGGACGAGGCGAAGAAGGTCCTCAAGGCCCATTTCCTCGCCCTCGGCGACCAGAAGAGCGAGTTCGAGCGCGAGTGGGAGGAGCGCATAGCGTCCTTCTCGCGGGAGGAGCGCAAGACGCTCTACCTGATGCTCAAGAAGTCGCTGAAGGCAAAGTAGCGGACGGCCCCGAATGCGGATAGTGTCCCTTGCCAGCGGTTCGAAGGGGAACGCCTGCCTCGTGGAGCACGACGGAGAGGCCGTCCTGATAGACTGCGGGATATGCTACAAGAGGCTCAAGGATGTCGAGTTCTCGGCGGTGCTCGTCACGCACTCGCACGACGACCACGTGAGCGGACTGAAGACGCTGCTTTCGCGCCGCGACGTTCCGGTCTACGCGAACGAGATGACGGCTGAGGCCGTGGTGCACGGATGCGGCGTATCCGACGACTCCTTCGTCTGCTTCGAGAACGGGCAGTCGTTCTCGGTCGGTCCGTTCGAAATCGCGCCTTTTTCGATTCCGCACGACACGAGCGACCCCGTCGGCTACCTTGTGAGGGTCAGGGGGGAGGACGGGCCCCTCACGTACTTCCACGGCACGGACATCGGCACGCCGCTCGACTCCATCGGCGTGAAGCTCGCAGAGGCGGATTTCGCGACGCTCGAGTCGAACCACGACAGCGTCATGCTCCGGACGAGCGGGAGGCATCCGAGCCTCATCCGCCGCATCGCCGGTCCGCGCGGGCACCTCTCCAACGACGACGCCTGCGAGCTCGTGAGGCGCTATGCCTCGCCGCGGCTCAAGAAGCTTGCGCTCGCGCACCTTTCGCGCGACTGCAACGTGCCGCGCCTGGCGCTTGAGGCGATGAGGGAGACGCTCCTCGGGATGGACCGCGCCGACGTCGAGGTCAAGGTCTTTAGCCAGGACGATGCCGTTGAGCTGTAGCTCTCCGTTTGGAGACATAAATTTTATGTAGGCAAACAATGGGGTATTTGATTTACACGACGCAAAGGGGATTTAATTTTATGCGTGAATGGGATGTTAAGCTTGTGCGCCCTGTGATATAATTACAACCATGAGAAATGATCAAAGATCTTATGCGTCGATGTACAAGTGGTTCCTGATCGCGATGCTTAGCTGCGCGTTCTTCTTCCACCAGGCGGACCGTGCGCTCTTCGGCCTGCTGACGATTCCGATTCAGGACGAGTTAAAGCTCACGGATGTTCAGATTGGCTGGATAAACACCACTCTCAGCTGGACGCTGGCAGCGATGACGGTCGTCGCGGGATTCCTTGGCGACAGGCTTAGCCGCAAGTGGATAATCACGCTTTCGCTTATCGCGTGGTCGCTGATGACGATATGCATGGGCTTCATCGGTGGATTCCTCGGCGCGCTGTTCTTCCGATCCATTGCGACGGGAGTCGGCGAGAGCTTCTACGCGCCGAGTGCATACGCGCTGATTGCTGTGCATCACAAGGAGACGCGCTCCGTCGCGCTTTCGATTCACCAGGCCGCGCTGTACGTCGGGCTTATGGTGTCGGGGCTGATGGTCGAACGGGCGCTTGGAATCCTCGGCTCGTGGCGCAACGTGTTCATAGCGTTCGGCGCAGCCGGGTGCGCGCTCGGTGTTTTCTTCACGTGGGCTCTTAAGGAAGGTTCTGCGCCGGCGGCGTCCGTCTCTGCGCCAGCGCCCGCGCATGAGAAGCATACGATTGGCGAGGGCCTTAAGGCGTACTTCTGCAATCCGTCGGCCCTCTGCGCCACGGCCGGATTCGTCGCGATAGTCTTCGTGAACAACGCGTACCTCTTCTGGGCGCCGAAGTTCATGGCGATGAAGTTCCGTCCCGACTACGAGAGCCTTCTCAACGTGAGCGCTGCGACGGAAGAGGGCCTCAAGGCGATTGTTGGTGCTGCGGGCTCGCAGACGATGCTCTGGCACCATCTCTTTGCGTTCGCGGCCATCATGGCCGGCGGCGTGCTGACGGACAAGTTCGTGAAGCGCATGCCGCGCTTCAGGCTCGGTTTCCAGATTGTCGCGCTTCTCTGCGGCGCGCCGATGCTGTTGTGGCTCGGGTTCGCTCCGTCGATCGCGACGATGCTTGTCGCGGCGAGCGCGTACGGAATCTTCCGCGGCTTCTTCGAGGTGAACACGCACGCGTCGCTTTTCGACGTCGTGGCTCCCGAGCACCGCTCGACGGCCGTGGGGCTTCTCAACATGATTGCGTTCTTCTTCGGCGGGCTTTCCGGCGTTGCGATGGGCGCGCTTTCCGACCGCTGGGGAGTGAAGGGATTCGAGATCGGTTTTGGCGTGATGGCGGGTGCCTACGCACTCGGCGCAGCGCTTATGGCCTTCAGCTTTTTCTTCACGTTCAAGAAGAATAGAGTTGAGGCATAATTTTTTGCAAAGTTATAACTTCAATATTTAGCCAGAAAACCTAGCGAAATTCCATGATATAACTTTTTTAAAATTTCTTGTTGCCCGCTGGTGTCAAAAAGTGTATAATGGTGGCAAGAAATGTCAAAAGAGGGCACACAGAGTGTCGCGGAGTCGACTAAGGTTGCGAGTAGCGGTTTTGTAGGCCGTTACGACCACGCTTTGGACCCCAAGAAGCGCTTCACCATTCCCCGTGAATGGCGCGCGATGATGGGCGATCCGGAGTTCGTCTACGTGATGGCAGATCCGACGGACAGGTGTGTGAACATCATTCCGGCGATCGAGATGGAGTCCCGTCTTGCGAAGCTGCGCGAGAAGGCGCTATTTGATCCGGCGCTTTCCGCGGTGCTCCAGACGATAGGCTCCAACTCCGAGATGCCCGCTGTTGACGGTCAGGGCCGCATCCGCATTAGCGACAAGCTCCTTCAGTTCGCGAACTTGACGACGACGGTCGCAATGCTGGGTGCGGTTCGTATGATCAAGCTGTGGGATCCGGCGGCGCTGGCTCCTGCGGCGGAAGTCGACCAGGCGGCGTTGCGCGACGCCCTGGCGGTCGCTGGGTTCTGACGGAGGCGCCGGGATATGGGAGATCACGTTCCGGTACTTCTGAAGGAGACACTCGACGCGCTGGCGGTGAGGCCTGGAGGGAGGTACGTGGACGGCACACTCGGGCGTGCCGGGCACGCGAAGGCGATAATAGCCCGTGGCGGAGAGGTGCTTGGGATAGACCGCGACGAACAGGCGCTCCGCGAGATCGGCAAGGTCGCGGGTCTCGAGTCCGTCTGGGGACGGCACGGGGAACTTAAGGAGATTGCTAATGAGAGAGGTTGGAATGAAGTCGACGGGGTTCTGCTGGACCTAGGTGTGTCGAGTCCTCAGCTGGATGAAGCCGGACGCGGGTTCAGCTTTATGCGCGAGGGACCCCTTGACATGCGAATGGACCGCTCGCGCGGCAGAAGCGCCGCGGAGCTGGTAAACGAGGAGAGCGCGGAGAGGCTGGAAGAGGTCTTCCGCGAGTGGGGCGAGGAGCCGCAGGCGAGGCGCATCGCGAGGGCGATTGCGGCCGAGCGGGCGAGGAAGCCGTTCGAGACGACTACCGAGCTTGCGGACTTCGTGGAGAGGACTGTCGGCCGGAGGGGCGGAAAGCATCCGGCGACGAGGGTCTTCCAGGCGCTGAGAATGGAGGTCAACGGCGAGATGGACGAGCTGGAGCGGGCGCTCGAGGGGGGCATGGAGCTCCTGAAGAGCGGCGGACGCTTCGCGGTCATCACGTTCGAGTCGCTGACCGACAGGGTCGTGAAGCGCTTCTTCGCCTCGCACGTCGGGAGGATGGTCTCCCTGCAGCAGGGCGGCGAACGCTGGGAAGGCGTCCTGCCGCGCGCGAAGGCGGTGGCGAAAAGGGCCGTCGCCGCCTCCGAAAAGGAGCAGAACGAAAACCCCCGGTCCCGCAGCGCCAAGCTCAGGGCCGTCGAAAAGGAGTGAACTACATGAGGAAGAACCGCAAGATGTCGAAGAAGATGTCCGTTATGGCCGGCCGCACCGTCCAGATCGGCGCGGTCATGGTGATGGTCTTCGCTATGGTAATAGTGAACATGCTCGCCTCCTCGAGCTGCAAGCATCTCGAGAAGACGATACGCGAGAAGGAGCGCCAGCTCAAGAGGCTGGACGACGAGAAGGAGCGCGAGAGCGCGCGTTGGAGCGAGATGGTCACGTCCGAAAAGCTCGAGGTGGCGCTGCTGAAGTTCGGTCTCGCGATGAAGCCGCCGCGAGCGGAGCAGTGGGTGCGCCTTAAGTCGGACGGAACTCCTTGGCCGGGGCAGTTGTCTGTCGCAAAGGCCACGGAGCGCAACCGCACGACGGACACTGCGAAGTACGTCGCGCCGCGTCCGGAGTCGCTCGCCGCCGCCCGTCCCGCCGCGTCTCGTTCCGCTGCACGCCCTGCGTCCCGTCCCGCCGCGCAGCGCCAGACGTCGTCCAGGCCGGCTGCGCCGCGCCCTTCGCAGCAGCGCGCCGCTGCGTCGTCGCGCGCTTCCACGCGTTCGTCCACGTCCAGAAGCGCGCGTAGGTGACGCGATGGCGATGTACGGCGAGAGCTGGCGTTTCTGGCTGCCGGTTGCGTTTCTGGCCGTCTTCGCCGCGAACTCGTCGCAGAAGCTCGTACGGGCTCACGTCGATCCGAGCGTTGACGCGCCAGACTACACATTCTCCATGGACCTGCCAGGGTGCCGCGGCAGGATATTCGACGCGTTTGGCGAGGAGTGTCCGCTCGCGAAGTCGGTTCCGGTGTGGGAGTACCGCCTTGACCCCGTGGCGCTCACTAATCGCGTCGTAAAAAAGAAGGGCGAGAAGCCGCGCACGCGCGACGAGATCGTGAAGACCATCGCCGACGCGCTCGGGCTCGACTTCGAGTCTGTCCACAAGATGGCACTCGACACGCGCAGACGTTACCAGTATCTCTCCACTTCTTCCAGTCCAGACGCACACGAGATACTGTGCGACTCGCACCGCGTCGCAGGCGTAGTCATCGTCGACAAGCAGGTGCGTCAGTATTTTCACGGAAGGCGCCTCTCGCACGTTCTCGGTGCGGTCAACGCAGCGAACCAGGGCTCGGCCGGAATCGAGCTCAGGTACGACCGCGACCTCACGGGCGTGCCGGGGAAGATCCGCGGCAAGAAGGACGCGCTCGGGCACGAGATATACGACAAGCGCATCGAGGACATACCGCCGGTCCCCGGCGCGGACGTCTACCTGACGATCGACCACAACCTGCAGTACGAAGTGGAGAGCTGGCTCAAGGCGGGAGTTTCGCAGTACGGCGCGGGATCCGGGTGGTGTGTCGTGATGGACTCCCGCACCGGCGCCATTCTCGCGATGGCGTCGCTTCCGGACTTCGACCCGCTCGCGTTCGGGCGCGCCTCGGACGAGGCGAAGCTCAACCGCGTGACGAACTTCACGTACGAGCCCGGCTCTGTCATGAAGGTGATCACGGTCGCAGCGGCGATCGACTCGAAGATGGTCACGCCGGCGACGCGCTACACCACCAACCGAGACGACGACAGGTACTACCGCCTCCCCGGCGACGGCTCGCACGTATGGGAACCGACGATGACGGTCAAGGACGCGATCGTGCATTCCTCCAACATCGTCGTCGGCAAGATCGGCTGCGACCTCGGGCCACAGAGGCTGTGGACCTACATGTCAAACTTCGGCTTCGGCAGGAAGACGGGAATAGAGCTCCCGGGCGAGGAGTACGGAATCCTCCCGACTGGAAGCGCTGGGACAAGGTCAAGTGGTCGCGCGCGCCAATCGGGCAGGGCGTCTCGGTCACGGCGATGCAGATATGCTCCGCCTACCAGGCAATCGCTAACGACGGACTCAGGATGCAGCCGTACATCGTCAGGAAGCTCGTCAGCCACGACGGGCAGGAGTTCTACACCCACACGCCTAAGCCGCTCGGGCGCCCTGTGAGCGCCGAGACCGCGCGCCAGATGAGGGAGATGATGCTCGGCGTCGCCTCCCCCGCGGGCACTGCGAGGCGTGCGGCCCTCCGCGGGTACTCGGTCGCGGGGAAGACCGGCACGGCGCAGAAGGTCGTGAACGGACGCTACTCCGACACGCTCTTCCGCGCGACGTTCTGCGGAATCGTCCCGGCGTCCGCCCCGCGTCTCGTCATTCTCGTCTCGCTAGACTTCGACTCGCGCCAGCCGTTCCATCAGGGCGGCAACTCCGCCGGCCCTGTCTTTCGCCACATCGCGATGTCCGCGCTCCGCTACCTGATGGTCCCTCCTGACCGCCCCTACGAGCTCGACGAGGGCGATGACGAGGACGAGCTCGATCGCATGATGGAGGAGCGCGCCCACAAGCTCGCCATGTAGCGTCGCATTCAGTTCGTTTGCCCATTTCGTCAAGGCATGTACTGGCGCGCTTTGAGTACTGCGGGGGTATTTTGGTATAATAATTGCATGCATATGAAACAAGGAGAGATACTCAAGTTCCGCGAGAACGTCCACCCTGCCCTCTGGGGACTGGAGAGTTGGGAGATTTCGGCGCATCCGTCCGGACCAAGCATTGTGGACGGTGGCGTTCTTGCGGGGCATACGCTCGCAGAGCTTGAGCCAGGCTTCCCGTTGCTCGTAAAGGTTATAGACGCGAAGGAGCGTCTATCGGTGCAGGTGCATCCGAACGAGGAGACGATGCATCAGACAGGAGGAGAGCCCAAGACTGAGATGTGGGCAATGCTTGAGGATGGCGTCATATATGCAGGGCTACAGCCAGGATCGTCGCCGGACGACATCGCGGCTGCCGTCAGGTCCGGCAGTTTCGAGGATCTACTTGTCCGCCACGAGGCAAAGAAGGGCGAAGTGTTTTTCATCCCGGGAGGACTCGTCCACGCGATCGGCGCCGGGGCTCTCATATACGAGGTCCAGCAGAGCTCGAATACGACGTTTCGCCTCTACGATTGGAATCGTGTTGGCAAGGACGGCTCGCCGCGCGAGCTTCACATTGAAAAGTCGCTCAAGGCAATTGACTATTCGCTTCCCGTGCCTGTCCCAATGACTGACATCAAGTGTCAGTTCTTCGACTTCTGCCAGATGCGGCTCAACGGCGATGTCGAGCTAAATGCCACGGATGGATACACTGTACTCTTCGCGGCGGAGGGCTCCTTTTCCGCCAATGGTGTGGAAATCCCTCGAAGGACAAGCGCGCTCGTTGCGCCTGGTGCGCCGATATTGCTCCATGGCTGCTCGCTTGTGTTCATCACTCGCAAAAAGTTGCAAATTCGCACTTGATTTTCCATTTTGTATAGTCTATAATATTTACCATGAAAACTTGGCTTGCATTTTGGAGCGGGATATTCAAGAACAACCCGACGTTCCGCCTTGTGCTTGGACTGTGTCCTACCCTCGCCGTCACGACGAGTCTTGAGAACGCCCTCGGCATGGGTCTCGCGGCTACGTTCGTCCTCGTTTGCTCAAACGCGCTCGTCTCGGCGCTCAGGAAGGTGATTCCGGGCGCGGTGCACATTCCGTGCTACATCGTGATCATCGCCACCTTCGTCACGGCGATCGACCTCCTGATGCAGGCGTACCTGCCCGACCTTTCGGCGTCCCTCGGCATCTTCATCCCCCTCATCGTCGTCAACTGCATCATCCTCGGCCGGGCCGAGGCCTTTGCCAGCAAGAACGGCGTGGTCGACTCGATTGCGGACGGGCTCGGCAGCGGCATCGGCTTCACGCTCGCCCTCGCGCTTGTCGCGGCGGTGCGCGAGATCGTCGGCGCCGGCACGCTCACCGTCTGGGGCGACATCGCGATCAAGGGGATCAACCCCGGTCCCGTCACGCTGGCGATCCTGCCGGCCGGCGGGTTCATCGCGCTCGGGCTCCTCCTCGCGCTCATCAACCGCCTCGGCGAGTGGAGCGCCCGCAGGCACGGCGCGCCCGCGCCGCTGCCGATTAACCTCGACTGCAGGCACTGCACGATGTGCGGGAATGGAAAGGACAGTTGAAGGGTTGAAAAGTTGTAAAGTTGAAAGGTTGAAAGGCTTGACATGAAGTGCCCTAAATGCGGAAGTGACGACGACAAGGTGCTGGACTCGCGCAGCGCGCGCGACGGCGCCGCGATACGCCGTCGCCGCGAATGCCTGAAGTGCGGGCACCGCTTCACGACCTACGAGGAGATCGACCGCGACGAGGTGCTGGTAGTTAAGCGTGACGGCACGCGTCAGACGTTCGACCGCACGAAGGTCGACAAGGCCATAAGAATTGCTTGCGGAAAGCGTCCGGTGAGCGACGAGCAGATCAGGACGATGATCGACCACGTCGTGGCGAACCTCGAGGGCGACGAGGTTCCGGCGGACAAGATCGCGGAGCTCGTGATGCACGAGCTCCACAAGGTTGACGAAGTGGCCTACATTCGCTTCGCCAGCGTTTACAGGCAGTTCAAGGACGTGGCCCAGTTCCTGTCCGCAATAACGGAGATCGTGAAAAAGTGAAAGGCGAATACCAGAGACCCCCGGTCCGCGTGGCCCTCATGGGCCTCGGGCGCTCAATGTTCACCGAGCACTACCCGGTGTTCAAGGCCCACCCCGCGCTCTTCAAGATCGTCGCGGCTTGCGACCTCATGAAGGAAAGGCGCGACATAATCGCCGAGGACTTCCCTGAATGCAGGATGTTCCGGCGCTTCTCCGACATGCTCGATGAGCGAGACATCGACATAGTGGACATCGCGACGTGCTCCGTCGACCACGTGAAGCACGCGCTGATGTCGCTCGAGCGCGGGTTCTGGACTCTCCTTGAGACCCCGATCGCGCTTACCGTCGACGACTCGCAGGTGCTGCGCGGCGCTGCGCAGAAGGCGAAGAACAGGCTTCTCGTCATGCAGCGCGGCCTCTTCGCGCCCGACTTCCTGCTCGCTAAGCAGGAGATGTCCGATCCGCGCCTCGGCGACATCTACGAGGTGCGCGTCCGCCGCGAGGACTTCATCCGCCGCGACGACTGGCAGACTGTCAAGCGCCTCGGCGGAGGCGCCGCGTACTACGCGATGACCGACCTCATAATGCAGACGCTGAAGCTGCTGCCGATGCCGCCGATCCAGATGTGGAGCGAGCTGAGGCGCGTCGCCTCGCTCGGCGACGCCGAGGACTGCGCGCACGTGAACCTCAAGACGCGCGGCGCGGTGTCGGCCGACGTCGAGTTCAACGGCGGCGTCCTGCCGGAGGACCGCAGTCCGTCGTTCGTGATCCGCGGCACCCGAGGGACGTTCAAGGTGCTTCCGGGCGCGTGCGAGGGAATCGTCAACGCGATCGACCCCGACTTCTCGTTCCCGCGCCGCCGGTCTTCCGTGCGCACGCCGGAGATCGTGGACATGCACGAGGACGTGCCGGTGAAGCAGTTCAAGGTGGAGCTTCCGAAGGGGACGCTGCACGGCGCGAGCGCGTTCTGGAAGCACGTCTACGACACGGTGCGCACCGCGGCGCCTTTCCCGCTGTCGCTCGAGGACTCGCTCGAGTCGGTGAAGTTCGCCCACCTCATGAAGAAGACGAGCCCGTTTGGAAAGTGACGCCATGACGCAGAGCCTTGAAGACTACCTCGAGACGATATATATCCTCATCAGCGACGGACGCCCCGCGCAGGTGAGGGACGTCGCCCGTCTTCTCAACGTGAAGATGCCGTCCGTCGTCAAGGCCATCCACGAGCTCAAGAAGCTCGGGCTCGTCACCCAGGAGCCGTACTCGCCGATCGAGCTCACGACGAAGGGCACGAGGCTTGCGCGGCACGTCCTCGGACGGCACAAGCTACTGAGGTCCTTCCTCGTCATGCTCGGCGTCTCGCGCAAGACGGCTGACAAGGACGCCTGCATGATGGAACACATACTTTCGGCGGAGACAATCGACAAGATCCGCGCATATACGGAAAAGCAGAAATGAAAAGCCAGATAAACATCATACGCCAGCTGCAGGAGCTGGTCCTCACCAGAGACGAACACCACCAGACGGGCGACGGAAGCCACCTCGACAAGCTGAACGACTCGATTGACGAGCTCCAGCAGAAGCTGGAACCCCAGGTGGCCGCGCTCTACGGGCGCCTCTACAAGAAGAGCCACATCGTCCTTGCGGCGATGTCCAACGGATGCTGCAGCGTCTGCGGCATGCAGGTGCCGATCGCGCAGTCCCAGCAGGTGCGCCTTGCGCAGCACCTCGTCACGTGCTCGAGCTGCGGCAGGATCCTGTTCGCGGACGACGCGGACGCCGCGAGGAACGTTGCAGAGAAGGGCGATCGCGACGAGGTCAAGACGGGCATCTCGCGCTTCTCCGCCGAGGAGCTCATGGTCGTCGACCTCGACGGCTCTTCGCGCGAGGCGGCGATCGGTCAGCTCGCGAAGGCGATGGAGGACAACCACTTCATCTCGAACGCCGACAGTCTCGTCGCGGCGGCGATGGACCGCGAGTCGGTGCTTTCGACGGCCATGGACGACGTGGCGTTCCCGCACGTCCGCGGCGTAGAGGGCGGCGGGCTGACGCTCGCGATGGGCGTCTCCGCCAAGGGCGTCGACTGGGGCGGCGAGACGGTGCACGTCGTGTTCCTCTCGGCGATTCCAGTCGCCGTAAGCGCGTTCTACCTGCGTCTGATGGCCGGGCTTGCCCAGGCGTTCTCGAAGAAGGAGAACCTCGACGCGGCCATTCAGTCGAAGGATTCCGCGGCGCTGTGGAAGGCGCTCGTCAAGGCTACGCGCCACGCCGTAAAGTGACAGCGATGCGCACCCTGACCGCGCTCGCGGCCGCGTTTCTCGCGCTTGCCGCAACGGCGGCGCCAGCAAAGAAGCCGGCGCCGCGCCGCGCCGCGCCTACTGCGTCTGCCGCGGGCCCGGTCCAGACCGCGCATCGCCGCTCTCCGTACGTCGGCGCGATTTGCGCCGACGCGAAGAGCGGAAGGGTCATCTTCTCAGACAAAGCGGACGCCGAGGCGTACCCGGCGAGCGTCACGAAGCTCATGACGCTTCTTCTGGTACTCGAGGACGTCGCCGCGCGCAAGTACACCCTCGACACGATGGCGGTCGCGACGGCGGAGGCATACATGTGCGAGCCGAGCTGGATCGGCATCAAGGTCGGCGAGAAGATGTCCGTGCGCGACCTCTGCCTTGCGCTCATGGTCGAGAGCGCGAACGACGCGGCGATCGTGCTCGCTGTGAACTCGGCGGGCTCCTTCGAGTCGTTCGTCGCGCGCATGAACTCCCGCGCCGCCGAGCTCGGCATGTCGAAGACACGCTACTACAACCCCAACGGACTTCCCCCGAACGCCTCGAAGAGGTATTCGTGGAAGGACTTCAACGTCACCTCCGCGGCGGACCAGCTCAAGCTCGCCCTGGAGCTCCTCAAGCACCCAGAGACGCTCGAGTTCACGTCGGTCAAGACGTGCGACCTCGTGAAGACGGCGGACGGATTCCGCGTCAGCGTCACGCGCCGAGTCAACGCGCCGCAGCAGAAGACCCGCCCCGCGGACGGCGAGAAGATCGTCAAGCAGCTCCTCAACCACAACAACGTGATGGTCAAGGACAAGCTCAAGATCTTCAACGCCGACGGATCGGAGACCGTCGACGGATTGAAGACCGGCTACATCGACGCCGGCGGATCTTCCGTCGTCGTCACCGGACTTCGCGACGGACACCGCGCCGTCGCCGTCGTCCTCGGCTCGTCCTCCGCCAAGGACCGCGACGAGCACGCCTCCCGGCTCCTCTGCGACGCCCTCGGCGCCCTCGCTTGGTAGTTTTTCATTCCTACCCGATGCCGTAGGATGTTTCGCATCTGAATGATTCATTGCCATTGCATTGAAATGGCCAAGGATGCTGCTGGTTAAGCATGCTTCACGTCCCATGAGGGCGCGCGCGGTTTTTTGGTATAATATTCGCCAATTGGCTTTAATTGCATGAACAGTCGAAACATATTCGTATACGGTGCGCCGGCGAGCGGCAAGTCGACGCTGGGCCAGTCGCTGGCCGAAAGGCTCGGCGCGAAGTGCGTCGACCTCGATGCGGCGATCGTCGCTCGCGAGGGACGGTCGATCCCCGAGATCTTCTCCACGCGCGGCGAGGCGGCGTTCCGCGAAATAGAGTCGGACGTCCTTGCGTCCGTCGTCGCGAACGCGGCGCAGGGCATGGTGGTCTCCCTCGGCGGCGGGACGCTTCTCAGGGACGCCAACCGCGCGCTCTGCGAGAGGAGCGGCACTGTGTTCTGCATCGACACGCCGTCCA
>Ga0265298_10004517_pt1 | contig 17761 bp, 9 predicted proteins | sample AusTroGonzalo_MG_3_FD_193486 | JGI IMG/M metagenome (GOLD analysis project Ga0265298, IMG submission 193486) | Bovine rumen microbial communities from tropical cattle in Woodstock, Queensland, Australia - Gonzalo_01 | ecosystem: Host-associated > Mammals > Digestive system > Stomach > Rumen ... | reverse complement strand
CTTCACCCAGAACGACACCGATGGTCTGAGAAAGGCCGAAATCACCGTGAAGAACGTCATCGACAACCCTGACGACTTCCAGGTAGAGAAGACCATCGTCGTGAAGCAGGCCTACCGGATCGATCCTGTCCGCAAGGAACTGGATACCGAAGAACTGACCCTGTGGAAGTCCAACTGGGACAACACGCCGGTTTACACCGCCGGTACCGGTACGCTCTTCACCGCCAAGGCCCGTCTGAACCGCAGCATGCCGTTCGGTACCTACACCTTCCGTTGGAGCAACTTCGGCGCCGCCCCTCGTGTGCGTCACTGGTTCTGCTTCGGCGATGGTGTGGAAATGAAGGCCGATATCCGTCCGGGCTATAAGAACAGCGCCGGCGAGGCCGCCCCGAAGATCAGCTTCGACTTCAACACGGACGGCTCCGGCAAGAGCACCAAGCCCAGCGGCGTGAGCGACTTCACCGACGTGGACTTCACCCAGCCTATCGAGCTGACGTACAAGTTCGACCCGTCCGGCGCCAACCACTGCCACGTCACCTATCTGGTGAACGGCAAGGTGGCCGCCAGCTTCGACACCAGCGACGCCGTCCTCTGCACGGTGACCTGGGGCGCCGAGGTGAACATGTACATCGGCGTAGATGAGGCCGACAGCGCCGTCTGCGAATGGTACGAGTACATCGCCCCTATGAACTGGGAATAACAAAGGACCTTTTAAATGAATGAGATTATGAAGACCATCGATAAATTAGCGATCCTTTGCATCCTGGCCCTGGCCGCCTCCTGCGGTCAGAAGAATGATGAGCCCACCCCGGTCAAGCCCGAGGTGCAGCCCGAGACCCGCACGCTTACCTTCGTCCTCCCCACCGTTGAGGTGGAGGAGGGCGAAGAAGCGCCCGAGGCCCTCAAGAGTGCCTGGCAGGCCGGCGACCAGATCGTCGTGCACGGCGAATACGCCAAGAACCAGGTCGTGGTGACCCTCTCCTCCGGCGACATTTCGGCCGATGGAAAATCGGCCACCCTCTCCGTGGAAGGCCTGTATCCCTATCAGCGCGAGGATTGCGCCAGCACCCTGTATGCCTCCTATCCGGCATCGGCCGTGGACAACCTCAAGCACTGCTTCTTCTACAGCAAGTTCTCCACCACCAACGCCGAACTGATGGCCGCCAGCAACAGCGGCGACACGTTCCAGTTCCAGCGCATCACCGGCATCCTGTCGATGCAGGCGGAGGGCGAGTTTGACAGCTATCAGCTGACCACCGCCAAGAAGGAAGCCCTGGGTTACGAGTTCCTGCAGGTGAAACTCACCGACGTGGAACAGAATTACTTCCAGTACTACGGTGCTCCCAAGGTGGAAGTCACCGGCTCCGTTGCAGGCTCCGACATCATGGTGTACCTACCCGACGGAACCACCCTCACCAGCGGCTTCAACCTCAAACTCTTTAAGAACGGCGAATGCCTGAAGACTTTCAAGTACACCGAGCCCGTGAAGATCGCCCGCGGTGGCGTGGCGGAACTGGGTGACGTGACCGATGAACTGAAGGACTACGTGAACCCGTTCTCTCCCGACGTGAAGGATCTGGATGCTACTGGCAACGCCAACTGCTACATCCTGACCGAACCCGGCATGTATAAGTTCAAGGCTGTTTGTGGCAACAGCACCACCCAGTATCTGTCCGGTGTGGAAGGCGGCGCCGTCCTCTGGGAAACCTGGAACACCGCCGACTCCCTGGCCGTTGTGGGTACCATCGTGGAGTCCGTTTCCTTCGCCGAGGACTACATGCTGCTGAACACCGCCGAGACCCTCCATCCCGGTAACGCGCTCATCGCCGCCGTGGATGCCGACGGAAACATCCTCTGGAGCTGGCACCTCTGGGTACCTGCTACCCCCATCTCCAATGTGGATGCCTCCCTGGGCTCCGCTGCCATGGACCGCAACCTGGGCGCCCTCGTCGTCACCGAAGAGGTCACGTCCGGCAAACCCGACGCCCTCTCCTTCGGTATGTTCTACCAGTGGGGCCGAAAGGATCCGTTCCCGGGCATGCTGTCCTTTGACGGTAATGGTCCCTTCAAACTGGCCGGTCTGTATCAGATGAAGAAGATCACCACTCCGGTTACCACCGAGGAATCCATCGCCCAGCCGAACGTGTATGCCTGCAACAAGAATGGCAACGAAGGTTACAACTGGAACGTGGCTTCCATCCCCGAGGCCTGGGGCGAGTCCGGAGACAAGACCATCTACGATCCCTGCCCGGCCGGATACCGTGTCCCGAAGGGCAACTGGTCCAGCAGCGATCCCTGGGTGTTCAAGATGGCCAATGGCTGGTTCAAGATCGGAACCGTCGTATTCCCTTACTGCGGCTACATGGATGACAATGGCGGCAGCTACTCGAAGATCGGCGAACGTTCCGTGATCTGGAACGCCAAGTCCACCAGCACCGTGCTGGGCGACATCATCTGCAACGGCTCGGCCGCTTATATCAAGAGCGAAAAGTACGATGGCAGTTCGGCCCGTGCCGCCCGTGGTTCCACCGTCCGCTGCGTAGTAGAATAATTAATAACTAAACACAATAACCTCTATGAAAAAGATTTTGACAAGCATTGCAATGGTACTGCTCCTGGCGGGCTGTGCCAAGCAGTATGATGACAGCGCCCTCCAGACGCGCATCGCCGACCTGGAGCGCCGTGTCACCTCCCTTGAATCTTCTGTTGACGCTCTGCGCAGCGCCATCGGTGAAGGCGTGTTCGTTGTCAAGGTGCAGGAATACGTAGATCCCGATACGGGCAAGACCATCGGCGTTACCGTCAACTACAACAACGGTGACGTGAAGTACTTCGAGATTACCCCCAAGGTTGATTATAGCGGCCCCGTGGTGAGCATTATCACCAATGGCGCCGGAGAGCTGGTCTGGGCTGTGGACGGACAGGCTGTGCAGGTAGGCGGCAAGGATGTGACCGTGTACCAGACTCCTGTCTTCACCATTGACGAGGACGGCTATCTCTGGGTAGAGATCAACGGCGAGAAGGTCAAGCTGGGCCAGGTGCAGAACGAAGGCGCCACCCTGGTGGACGGTATCTTCACCGACATCAAGGTTGAGCAGGACAAGATCGTCCTCACCCTCTCCGATGACACCGTGGTGAACATTCCTTTCGCTACCGCCTTCAAGCTCTCCATCGAGACCGACGATGTCGTGTACGAAAAGAGAGGTGAGGCCATTGAGGTTCCCTACCAAGTCAGTGGCAAGACGGAAAAGACCGTCGTGGATGTGACCGGATATGATCCCAACTACTTCGACGTGGAAGTGACCGCCGAAAAGATCATCATCACTCCGTTGACGGCAGAATCCGCCGCCGTGATGTCTGTGATCGCCGACTCCAAGGTGGGTCTCGTTTCTGTTGCCAAGCTCTGCGTCAACTTCGAGACCGCTACTGTCATCGACCCCGAAACTGGCTGGGTTGACTATGTCATTAGCTCCGATGGCGGTTCTATCGTTGCCAATATGATTTCCAATGTGGAAATCGAGGCTGTTCCTGACGATGAAACCGACTGGATCACCATCGTGGAAACGAAGGCTATGAACGCCCATACCATCACCATGACCGTGGCCGCCAATACCGAAACGGACTCCCGCATGGGTTATATCAACGTTTTCAAGAAGGGTACGGAAAAGCACCTCGAAACCCTCTATATCTATCAGGAAGCCTTCGTCGAAGGTCCCAAGGATCTGAGCAAGGACGGCGCTGCCAACTGCTACATCATCCCTGCCACCGTTGACGGCGGCTCTCAGTTCAAGTTCAAGACCGTCAAGGGTAATAGCACCGAGTCTGTCGGTACCGTCGCCAAGGCCGAGGTCTTCTGGGAAACCTGGGGTACTGCAGACGAACCTACCAAGGGTTCCGTCGTCGCCGCTGCATCGTATGCCGACGGCTACGTGACCATCACCATGCCCGAAACACCCCATACCGGTAATGCCGTAGTGGCCGTACGTGATGCTTCCGATGTCATCCTCTGGAGCTGGCACATCTGGGTCCCCGCTAATGAGGTCGCTGCCGATCCTGCAGGCGACAGCATGGTGGGTGGAACGATCCTGGACCGCAACCTGGGTGCCCTGATTGCCCCGACGGCTAGCGAGACTCCTCTCACGGTAGAAGCCCTTGGCCTGTATTATCAGTGGGGCCGTAAAGACCCGTTCCTGGGTCCGAAGGATTTCTCTGATTATCCGTCAAAGGTTGGTGTGGCAGGCGCCGCATTCACGAAGGACGCAAATCAGCGTACTGTGGAATATGGTATCGCTAATCCGAACGTGTATTCTTACGGAGCCGGAAGCTGCGACTGGCTGACTGATCCTGTCGCAGACCTGTGGGATAAGGACGGTAAGAAGACCATTTATGACCCGTGCCCGGTTGGTTATAAGGTCCCTCAGTATGACAATGCTCTCCCCATGTGGAAGAAGACAAACGACAACTGGACCTTCAGCGATAATTTCTGGATGACGAATAGCGCTTCCACCTCTGTGTTTGCCCTCGCTGGTTACATCGATGACGGCAATGGCTCTGTGGTGATGAAGAAGCGTACCTTCTATTGGTCTTCCAAGGAGTACACCGATCACATTCGTGCTTATGGCGCCGATGTTCGTGCTCCTTCCTATAACGGCGAAAAGACCTACAAGGCTCGCGGTGCTTCCGTCCGCTGCGTCGCTGAATAATACATTTTCATCCAGGGCCCGCTGACCCGGACCCTGGGTGCCAAGGAAAAACACTAAAACTTATTCAGATGAAAACATCAAGGATATTGACAGTAGCACTGCTCGGCGCCTGCATGGGCCTCCTGGCTTCCTGCACGTCCGACAGTCTGATGGGTATGGTGGTCCCGGCTCCCGGCACCAAGCCCAATAGTGGCGTGATTCCCAGCGGGGATCCGTTCAATCCTGACAACCCCGACCCGCCTACCCCGGGTCCCGACGATCCCATGGACCAGATCGTCAACAACCCCGAGCGCCTCGCGCGCCTCGGCAAGACTCCTATTATCGAGATTTACTACACTGAGTACACCAAGGAAAGCGTTTTTCCGTCTCTGGCGGAAGTGAAAAACTTCACCCATATCAACGTGGGCCACGTGCGCTTCCAGGATAAGACCAACGGCACCGGGATCGAGATTCCGGCGGCCTCCATCGATCTTGTGAAGCGCTTCGTGGCTTACAAAGCCCAGTATCCTGAGCTCAAGGTGAAGCTGCAGATGGGCGGCTGGGGCAAGAATGCCGACGGCTGGTCCCAGATGGCCCGCGATCCGCAGAAGCGTGCCGCTTTCATCCAGGAATGTGTCGCCATCTGCGAGCAGTACGGTGTGGACGGCTTCGACATTGACTGGGAGTATCCCACCTATGCCGCCAAGGACGGCGACCACGTGAACGGCGCCATTCCGGAAGACTATGCGAACTTCGTCACGCTGTTCAAGGAGATGCGTGAGGCTATGCCCAATAAGATTCTCTCTTATGCGGCCTCCGACAGCGGTAAGTACACCGACAACTTCGGCGTGCTGCCTTACATCGACTACATCAACGTAATGACCTACGATGAGGGTAATCCTCCGTATCACAACTCTCCGCTGTACCACAGTTCCATCTGCAAGGACCGCTGCGCCTCCGAGGCTATCGACGATATCTTCCACGGCAAGCAGGGGATCCCTTACCAGATGATGAACTTCGGCCTGGCCTTCTATGGCCACGGCGACGGTTACAAGCAGACCACCGGCAACCGCTATCCGTCCAACGTGGACTATAGCAAGCTGGAGGATATCTTCTTCAAGGGCACCTGCGACGGCATGGACGTCAAGGGCGTGAACTACCGCATTTGGGACAACGTGGCCAAGGTTCCCTATCTGGGAGACGCCCTCGGCCGCATGTATGCCTCCTACGAGGATGTGGAGTCCATCAACGCGAAGGTGGAATTCCTCAAGAGCCGCAACATGCTGGGCGCCATGATCTGGGAATATCGGCACGACAATGACCTCGGCACGCTGCGCCACGCGGTGAAGCACGCCATGGACGGCACGCCCGATGCTCCGGGCCGATGGGAACGTCCCGACGACAACCTGGATCCGGACAAGCCTGCCAACCTGCCTGTGATGGGCAAGCGGACCAAGTACGTCCTCGGCGCCAAGGGTGACGGTGTCGCCCGGGTCGAGGAACTCTCCGGCCTGTGCCTGAGCAAGGACGGCGACTTCCTCTGGGGCGTCCACGACAAGGGAACCCTCTACAAGATCCATTTCGACGGCACCTTCGAGAAGCATTGGTACCATGAGGCCGATATGGAAGGCCTCACCATGGATCCCGCGACCGGTGACCTGTACATCGCGCTGGAAAGCTCTTCCAAGTCGGCCTATAAGCTGCCGGCCCCCGACTACAATACCTATACTTCGCTGTTCGCGGTCGAAGGCGTGGACAAGATGGAGAACTCCGGTGTCGAGGGTATCGCCTGGCACAACGGCAACCTGTACTTCGGCACGCAGACCGGTGCCCAGCTGTTCGAGTACAAGCTGGACGGTACGCAGATCTCCAAGAAGAGCCTGAGGAATGTCACCTCTACCATCTCCGAGGTGGGTGATCTCTGCTACGACCCCGTGAGCGACTACCTATGGGTACTGGATTCCAATGACAACGAGAGTAAGCCGCAGTATCTGCCTTACACGTTGTACCTGTTCACCGGTGACGGCAGCAAACTGCTCCAGAGCTACTATGTAGGCGACTTTGCCGACTGGAATCCCGAGGCCGTTTGCGTGGACCACAAGAATAATTGCATCTGGATTGGAGACGACTGCGGAAGCGGCAATCCTTCCTGGGTGCACAAGGTTGAGTTCTCAAATCTGTAAAAATTTGCTAAAATTCGCGCGTTTTGTGTTATAAAATGCGTGAATTGTGTGTAAACCTTGCTAAAATCTTAGCTAACTTTGCAGTTGACTAAGGAAAAGTTGGTTATTAGGTTATCGTTATTTCGGTTTAACCAAAAGTGCAGTCCAGGTGCGAACCCCGACTGCATTTTTTTGTTGGGGTACTTGTTAACTCCGAAATTATTCGTATCTTTGCACTCCCGTCCGCTGTGACGGAGTTTCAACGCTTTAAGCCCGGAGGGGTGGGTGAGTGGCTGAAACCAGCAGTTTGCTAAACTGCCGTACGGGTTATTCTGTACCACGAGTTCGAATCTCGTCCCCTCCGCTTCAAAAGCCTGCCGCTTCCCGGCAGGCTTTTTTCGCTCCGGGGACGAGAACGTCCCCACGTTACCCTCTCCCCAAACCCCTCTCCTCGGGAGAGGGGCTGGCGGCAGTGAAGCCGCCTGTTCGCTTCGCTCATATCACCCTTCCCCTCATCTCTTTGTCGTGAAACAAACTTAAGTGACCAGATAGAGATTGAGCTTTGCGATAAACACAAGTAATCTATTTGTAGATAATTAGATAAACGTTATCTTTACACAGATAAAACGAAACCCATGAAAAAACTAGTCTTTTTACTGTCATTCTTCTTCTTTACCTCCTCTTTTGCCCAGGTGAAGGTATTGAAGCCAACTGAAATTATCCCCATACCTGAGATAGACCTCTTTAAGTGTGAGCAATTGTTTTTGACAGATGACGTGAGATATGAGGACATGAGCCCGGAGGATAAAGCGTTGGTGGATCTAGGGGAGCGGGACCGTGTATTGGAACACTTCTATGGTGCTGCTTGCAGTTGGTATTGTGGTGGAATAATCTCTGAAGTTACTTCCTCCAGTGCACTGTCTGCCAAGTATGCAGGTGAGAATGCACACGATTTCAGCATCCTGAATGCATGGGCCGAAGGTGTCCCCGGAGGCGGGGTGGGCGAGTATCTGCTCTATACTCTCCCGGGGGAAAGCGCTCCTGTCACGATTGTCGAAATACTGAACGGTTATACCAAGACGAAAAAGGCATGGAAGAATAACGGACGTGTCAAAAGACTAAAAATGTACTATAACGGTAAACCCTATGCAATCCTTGAATTGAAAGATACCCGAAGCCTTCAGTCTTTTAACGTCGGCCAATTAGGCCCCTTCGATGCAGCCGCTCCGGATTGGACCCTGAAGTTCGAGATCCTCGATGTTTATCCCGGCGACAAATACGACGATACCGTTATCACCGAACTGTATTTTGGTGGAGTAAGCCCGCACTGATTAAAATCCAAATACCCATGCAAGAAGTGGGGACGAGACCGTTCCCCGCGCCGGTGTACATACACCTTAAGGTCATCCTGATAGGTTGAACGGGCACTTATTTTGCACTGATAGAATTTCTTATGTAAATTGCAAAGAAACCGGTAACTATCACAACTACTATAATGAAACGAATCCTTCTATGTCTCCTGTGTTTTATGAGTCTAACCGCATATGCACAGCATACCGTTGTTGTAAATCCTGACGGGACTCATTCTGTCGTCATACAGACCGGCAACATGATAACGGTCGTCAATCCTAACGGGACTCATTCTACCGCCATACAGACCGGCAACTTCATAACGGTCGTCAATCCTGACGGGACTCATTCTACCGCCATGCTGACTGGCAACAACACGACGATGGTCAGTCCTGTCGACACTCACACGCCCGTCATAAAGAACGGCGACGACAATACAATCGCCAATCCGAAGGAAAACAATGTAAGGCAAGAACTCGAATCTATAAGCAAAAAGAGTGATTTCACGAATGTTGCCCTGGACAAGTCAGCCATCGTATTTGTTATTGACGGAATCGTTTGGGTGTCTCCTGATTTCACCTACGAGAAGCTTGGCCCTCTCGATGTTGAAGCAGTCCTTGATTGTTTTGTGGAGGCTGTTCCCTTCATTTCAAAGGAAGACATTGATGATTTCACCATCATCAAATTCAATGAGTGGGCAGATAAATATCATATCTATGCACAAGTACCAAAGGACACCATCTTTATCACCACCAAGAAAGAAAGCCAGATCAAGACTTTCGTCCTCAATGGGAAACCGACAAAACGGCGTCGCGGAATTGAGCTGGGGGTGTTGTTGGATGAAGAACTGTTGAAACAGCAGATTCAAAAGAAATGGAGAATCAAGGCCGACAAGATAACGGGGATTACAATTGAAGATAAGACCGTCAGTATAACGACCAGGTAGTTGGCAAAGCTCAAGTGAAGAGTTGGGGCGTTATTCGTTTCAACAATCCAACAACCCCATGCAAGCGATGAAAAAAGCGGGGTTATAACAATTGGACTAACCTGTTAAGGAACTTATATGAAACGTTTTCTGATTCCTTTCCTTATCTTACTGACGGCCTGCTCGCCGCGGGTGACGGTGGACGTGTTCTCGCCGCGCCGGCCATTGTGTATATGGTAACAAGGCACCGCAGCCCCTGGAATGGGGACTCAACACGTGCTGATGATATTGGCGAAGACCAAAAACCGGGATTTCTGTCTTCGCCAGACACAAAATGAACTGGCCAGGACCAAATTTGGCGATTTTGGTCCTGGCTATTCAACGGAGATGCCCGGTCGGGGCCGGGCATGACGGGTTGGAATCCGGGAAGGATGAATCGATAGGGATGACGGCAGGCGGGAGGTCTTAGCAGCCGATCTCCTTCAGGATATAGTCCTGCCGTCCCAGGTACTGGATGACCCAGAGGACGTAGCGGATGTCCACGCAGACGCACATGTTGTAGCCGGGAACAGCCTCGAACCGGCTGGCGAGGGACTCCTTGTTGCCGTCGAAGGCCAGGCCGATGAGCTCGCCCTCGGCATTCATGACGGCCGATCCGGAATTGCCGCCGGTGATGTCATTGTCCGTGAGGAAATTCACCGGGAAGTCCGGCGGCGGAAGCAGATACTTCCACACCGTCGGGTAGCAGAAATCGTACTTGGCAGGATCGTACTTTTCCCGCAGACCGCGGGCCGTGCTCTGCCAGTGTGCATACACACCGTCCCACGGGCGCAGGGGCAACACCCTGCCGTACGAAAGCCGCATCGTGGAGTTCGCGTCGGGGTACTGGATCTCGCCCTTCGCCTCCCGGTAGCGGTACACGGCGCGCACATATTCGTGCCGGAGCGCATTAGGATTGTCCACGACATGCTTTTCGGCCTTGTTCAGGTCCGTGATGGCCAGCTCCTTGAAGAAGCGGTACAGGACATCCTCCTGGATGGGTCCCGTGAAGGACGCGGCCACCTCCTCGTATGATTTGATACCGGCATCGGCCAGGCAGGAATGGCTCCAGAGCCAGTCGGCCATCGCCTTGTAATCATTGCCGAAGCGCTCCTGCAGCTCCTTGTGGATGGGCTTGAAGAAGGAAGGGTCCATGCAGGTGTAGAACTTCTCCACCACGAAGCCCAGCATCTCCTTCTCCAGGCGCGCGTCCATCTGGGGCAGGTCCTTGGCCAGCTGGGCCCGCTGCTCGGCCAGTCCGTTGCGCGGCAGCCCGAGGCGGAAAAGCATCGGCACTGCCGTCACACTGCGCACGAGGATCTCCCGGAAATAGACCTTCTGTTTCTCCAGGGCCGATGTGGACGCATACTCCGCCTCCAGCTGGTCCAGGATGCGGGCGTTGTCGGCCGAGAAAGCGCGGAACCCCTCCTCGAAGGCGCTGCGCTTCTCCACTACGCCGAAGCGGTGCACGCAGGTTTCCTCGCCCTCGTACAGCTCGCCCACGTTCGTCAGGGAGAAGAACCGGTCGGAGTACTTCATGCGGATAGCCGGGTCGGCGTCCATCCACTTGCGGGTGATGTCCATCTGGCCGCGGTGGATCAGGTTCTCGGCCGGACGCTCCACGTAGATGCGCTGCCGGATCTCGGCCGCGCTGGCATAGCGGTTCGTGCTGCCGGGATAGCCGATGACCATGGTGAAGTCGCCCTCCTTGTAGCCCTTCCGGCTGATGGTCAGGTGCCGCGAAGGATGCAGCGGCTCCCCGTCCTTATAGATGCGGTACAGGGCGAAATCGGCCTTGTGCTGCGGCCACTCCCAGTTGTCCTCGTCTCCGCCGAAGGCCGCCACCGTCACAGGCGGGGCCGCCACCAGGCGGATGTCGGTATAGACGTCGTACAGGCAGATATAGTGCTTGGTCCCGGCCCACATGCCGGCGAGACCGGCCTCCATGCCGTATTCCTTCTGGTACTTGGTCTCCATGATGGAGGCGATGCGCCTGCCACCGAAAGGCTGGCCCTTGGCGGCCAGGTCGGCCTTCAGCGCGTCCACCTCGTCGGAGACGTCCAGCACCTTGCGCAGGAAGTAGAAGTTGAGGCCCTGAATGGGGATCTCATCGGCCCGGGAATGGGCCCAGAAACCGTCCTCCAGGTAGTTGTGCTCCGGCGTGGACAGGGCGGCCACGTCGCTGTAGGCGCAGTGGTGGTTCGTGATCAGCAGGCCGTCCTCGGAGATCATGCTGCCGGAGCAGTAGAAGCCCAGCGACACGATGGCGTCCGTCAGGCCGCCCGCCTCCTCGTTATAGATTTCCCGGGCGCCCAGTTTCAGGCCCCGCGCCTGCATGTTCTTCTCCAGCGCCCGGTCCAGGCACTGCACCAGCCACATGCCTTCGTCGGCCCGGGCGGTGGCGAGCGCCGAAAGGAATACCGTCAGCGCGACAAATAACTTTTTCATACCGTTAGAATTGGCAACCCAGACAGATGCAGGCCACATTCCTCCCGGCCCCTTCCAGGTACTCGGGCGCAGCCAGCAGGTGGAGGTATTGGTCGGACAGTCTCACGTAAGGCGCCATCTTTCCGCGGGCGGGCAGGGCCCAGGTAAGGGCTGCCGTAGCGCCGGCGCGGAGGGCCGTCTCGTATTCGTACTGTCGGTAAAGGTAGTTATCAAAACTTTTGAGGGTTGAAGCGACGCCCGGCGTCATTTCATCCTCTTTAGGCGTGCCGAAGCCGCCGCCGAACAGCGCGTGCAGCTCTGCCGTGAGGCGGGATTTCCCGACAGGGAAGTCCTTGCGGCCGAAGAGATCGGCCCCCAGGGAAACCACCTGCTGCCGACGGGTGTAGGGGAAGAGCTCGGCCGTCTGGCTTTGGAAGCGGCCGTCCAGACGGATGCCCAGCACGTCATTCCAGCTATAGCCCGCCTGGGCCGATGCCTGGATGCGGCGCAAGATCACGTCCTGACCCAGGTAGTCCACGATGGTATTTTGTCCATCGGGGGTTATGTAGCGGTACTTGTTCTCCCTGTTGGTGAGGCTTTCAAAGTCTATCTTCAGGTCCACCCTGTGCAGGCCACCGGCTGCTGGAACGAGCAGCCATGCCTTGTAGCCGGCCCGGATGCCGTCCCATTCGTAGAAGGTGGCGGTGGTGGAACTCTTGCGCCCATAGTAGCCGCTGCGCAACTGGAAACACAATTCGCTGGCGAAGCGGTCGTCCAGGACGTTCTGCACGGAGCCTCCGAAGAACTGGTTGGACAGGGGACGGAGACTGCTCACCGGGATGGCGTTGTAGTCTCCGGCCAGTTCGCTCACCGTACCCAGGTAGTTACCTTTGTCGGTCGCCACGAAGTACTGCTTGTCGGTGGTGCCGTAGACGCCTCCCTTGAGTTGCTCCAGCGTATTCCGGTATTCCAGGGACAGGCCGAACATCCACCGGTCTCCCGGCTTGCAGCTGATGCCGGCATGCACGTCGATGTCCATCCAGATGTTGGAGAAGCGCGGATCTTTGATCTTGGCCTGGTCGGCCGATTCGTAGTCGATCTTGAACCCGGCCGCCCAGCGGTCACCCAGTTTGTAGGACAGTCCGCCTTCCAGGGAATAGCGCTCCCGGTGCTTGCCCCCCCTGGTTTCTTCTGTGCTTTCCAGGAAGTTGACAGGGTCGTAGGACGGGTCCATCAGGATTTGTCCGCCCATCTCCTTGCCGTAGAAGTACGTCCAGTCCATCTTGCCGAAGAAGGTCAGCTGGGGGGAGATCCGGCAGTAGGCCCGGGCATCGGCCCCGGCCCGGTAACTGTCAGGCGACTGGGAAAGGGACATGAGTCCGCCGTTTTCTTTGCTCAGGTCCAGGGATACCTGTCCCCACCGGCCCTGGCACAGGTCCAGGAAGGCAGGATTGGACAGATGCAAACCCAGCGGTTCCTGGGCGGTCGCCGAGAGGGCGATACCCAGGAACAGCAGGCTTGCGATATGACGGTGAATCCGACTCATTTATTTCTTGAGGGAGGAAACCTTTCTGATATGGAAGTCGTTGGCGCTGTCGTTCGTCTGTTTGTAGATGATGTGGGCGCCGGCGGCGATGGAGGCTTCGGCGTCGATGACGGCAGCGCCATTATTGGCATCGTCCAGCGCTCCGGCGTAGTCGTACACTAGCTTGCCTTCGTTCTCGGGGAGAGCCTCGGTGGCATCCTTATCCACGTTGCGGTAGACGGTATAGCCCAGTTTGTTGGCGATGGCGATGTAGCCGGTATTGATGTCGGAAGAGAAACGGACGTTGCTCTTTTCCACGTTGGCGGACGACCATACCTCGACGGCTCCGATCACATTGGCCTTGGGGAATTTCACTACACGCATGGCGGGAATTGTTCCCAGGGTGGTATCATAGTTCTCCGTATCTTCGGAAATCCGCTTGGCTTCGTCTTTGGACATGTTGCCGATGAAGAAGGCCGGGCAGCTATTGGAAACAGCCCAGGCGTTACCCTGGGTGAACGGGCTGCAGGTAAGGTAGTGGCTGGAGGGGATGACGTCGCCGGCTACATATTTCGCATTGGTGTAAGCGGAAATCCCGTCCTTGGACATGAGGTAGTAGTTCTCGTTGGCCAGGTTGACGGAGGCGTTGTAAGTCTGCGTGAAGTCGATGCCGCCGAAGATGGCGACGACCAGCTGGGAATAAGCGGGGATGGTAACATGGTCGGCGGTGAACCACCAGATGGCGCCGTAGGAAGGAATCCAGTCTTCATTTTCGAAGAGAAGGGCGCCCTCGGCATTGCGGTACTTGTTGGAACCATGGGCGTTGTAAGGCGCGATGAAGCCGAAGACCACGTTGGAGGCGTCGGCTTCTATTTCGGAGTTGTTGTACAGGATTACGTAAGCATCGTCAGTGGTGCTTTTGGTGCCGTCATTGCTGGGGCATCCGGTGGTATACAGTTCCTTGATCACGATCTGCTGGGAAACCACCTCCTGAAGGGGAAGGATAAAGGGCTGGGTGGTGGTTTCGCCCACCACGATGTTGCTGTTGGAACCGTTGTAGGACAGGCGCTGTCCGTTTTTGCTGATTACGTAGGTGGCCTGTGCGGTATAGGCGCCGGGTTTCACGACGAAAGCGGCTGCTCCGTTGGCGTCCGTGCTGACTTCCAGGGTATAGCTGGCGGCGGCGTCGGCCAGGCTCACTTTGACGCCTTCGGTGGCAAAGTTCTCGCCGTCATTGGTGAGCTGGATGGTGATGGCCACGGGCTGGGCCTCCTTGGTCTTGTCGCAGCTGGCGGCGAATACGCCCAGGGCCAGGATGCTGAGAATGGCTAAATGTTTTTTCATGATATCGATGATTTAAAACTTGATTCGTACCGTTAATCCGTAGTAGAAGGTGGGGATATAAGTGGAGACAGACTTGTAGTTCCTCTCTTTGGTGGAATAGACCTGTCCCATATTGTTGAAGAAATTATTGGCGTAGAAGGAAACCGATGCCCGGTCTCCCAGCTCCTTGGTAATACTGAAGTTGGCGCTGAAGTAAGGCGAGATGTAGTCCTTGTCGAACATGTATCGGTAGCTTGTGGTGGTGGCCAGTTTGGACAGGTCGGCATATAAGGTGGGGGCGTTCTCTTTGGCCCAGCTCAATTTCTCCAGGAAGGGAACCTGCGTATCAGGGGCGTCATAACTCACGTAATAGTCCGGATAGGTAACGGCATAGCTATCTCCGTCATAGATGGAAGCCGAAGGGTCGTAGCTCAGGAGGTTCGACCGGTCTCTGAGCACATAGGTGCGCGTGGCGCCTTCCCGTTCGCTCAGGGAGCGGGAATAGCGCAGCAGGCTGGCCTCCAGCTTCACGGACACGATCATGCGCACCTTGGGGATGTGCGTGGTGATGGTGACGTTGTTGCGCAGGGTGCGGGTCTCGCTGCCGTTGGAGTACCCGTTTCCACCGTAGAAGAAGCCGATATATGGATAAGGGATAGCGCCGCTGGCCGTTTGCGAATAGGGGGCATAGGCTTTCATGTCGGTATCCAGCGTCTTGTAGGAATAGTAGCTTCCGTCCAGGCGGACGGTGGTGCCGATGGATTCGATCTTCCTGAAGTCCACCACCCATTCCAGTCCCCAGCGGGTGACGGGGTGGCTGGCATTGTCGGCGGTGGTCTTGGGAATGAGCTGTTTCAGCAGTTCGGAGGCAAGGGTCTGGCTGGGCTGGGCGCCTGTTTTGTCCGTCACTGTCACGATTCCCGTGGTTCCGTCAATGCTGAACACGCGGTTTTCGGCCGGGATAGACAGGCCCTGCGAGGCCGCGGTACCTGTATTATTATAGGTAAAGCGGTCGTATTCTGTCCGAAGTCTGTAGGCGTTCAGGGTCTGGTTGTAGAAGGCGGCCAGTGAGACGCGCGTGCCGGCGAGGTTGGCTTCTATGCCTGCTTCACCCTGCCGGTTGCGCTGCCAGCTCAGTGCCGGATTGTATTCGATGGTGCGGGGAAGCACGTAGTAGGCGCGGTAGACGGTATTGTCGGCCGTCGCGGTAGCGGTGAACACGTTGATGTCCTGGTAGGAAGGCGTAGGGAACAGGACGGAGAAGGACGGCAGCTTCACTGCTACGCCCCAGCTGGCGCGGACGGCCAGTTCGCGCACGAACTCCCTGCTTCGGCCGAAGGAATCCAGCACGGTGTACTTCACGTTGAAGCGGGGACTCAGGCTGGAGGTGGTGCCGTAGGCCGATCCCTTGATGAAGGTGTTGTCGGCCCGGAGGCCGGCGATGACGTTGACGTGCCCTTTCCCCAGGGGGAAGCTCAGGTTGTCCTCGGCGTAGGCGGCCAGGTTGTGCATGGCGGGGTTGTCGCAGTAGCGGTATTCGCGCCAGGTGGGAGCGGTGGCGGGGTCTTCGGCATAGGCGCCCACGCCCAGGTTGGCGTCGAAGTTCCAGTCGGCCCCCAGCTTGATCTTATTGTTCACCCGGCCCCAGTGAGCGGCCCAGTTGGCCTTGAGCGTGGCCTTGGCGGTGACGGGGCGGTCATCCACGGCCAGGGTGCTGTAGCGGCTGCCCGGCGGAATCATCACCACGTCGTTGGCTCCGTCCGCCGCGTAGGGGGCCGACATGTAGTAGCCCGTCTCCCTTGTATGAAGGGCGATGTCGCTCACGGAGCTGTCGTAGTTCTTTCTCTCGCGTGAGAGCTTGTCGCTGATGGCCGTGGATGCGCTGAGTTCTATGTTGGTAATCCAGGGGAGGCTCAGCAGCCAGTTGGCGTTGAGGTTGGCCCGGAGGGCGTTGTCGCGCACGGTAGCGAACGTGCCGACCATCTTGTCGGGGTCGGCCTTGTCGTCCAGCCCGCCCAGGTTGCCGGTGACGCCCACGGAAATGCGCAGCGGCCGGTTCCGGAAAGCTCCGTCCGTGAAGCTGTTGCTGTAGATGAGCGAAAGTGACTTGCGGTCGTAGGATTCGTAGGGAGACATGACGTCGCTCACGGAGCGTGTATATTCGGCGCTGGCGTTGAGGATGCCGCGGGAGTTGTTCCTGCGCGTCTTTCCCAGCTCGAAGCCTTTGCTGAAAGATGCCTGTTTGGTCTTGGGGCTGGTGGACAGGGTGACCATCCAGGGGGTCTTGCCTTTCTTGGTGTTGATCTTCACTACGCCGGAGCCCATGTCTCCGTATTCCACGGAGGGGACGCCGGTGATCACCTCCACGCTTTCCACGTTGGAGGAGGCGATGCTGTTGGTCGATACGCCGCGCGTCTCGGAGTAGGAGGCGTTGTTGGACAGGCGCACGCCGTCCACCTCCACGGCGGTGCCGAAGGAGGCGTTGCCGCTTTCGGAACGGTCGCCTGCGCGGATGTTGAACTCCTTGCGGTTTACCAGATTGTTGTCCGTGGTCACGCCGCCCGGCAGGAGGCTGGCGATGTCGCCCACGTTCATGACCTGGACGTGCTCCAGGGCGGTCTTGTCGATGGTGCGGGAGGTGGTGGCTGCGTTGTCGTTCTCCTTGGCGGTGACGACGGCACTTTGCAGCAGGAGGTTATCGGCCTCCACTTGCAGCTTGCAGTCTGCGATGTCCTTGGCGAAGGAGAATTCCCGCGAGAGGGTGGCGTAGCCCAGGCTGGCTACGGTGACGAGGCTCTTTCCCGCCTTGATGTTCTGGATGGAGAATCGGCCCTCGGCATCCGTCACGGCCCACTGCTCGGTGGCGTTCACCAGCACGGTGGCGAATTCGACAGGGTCTCCCGTCCCCTTCTCCACGACGCGTCCGCTGAAGCTGTGCCCCTGCGACCAGGCGGGGAGGGAGGAAACAACTAATATGATAAGGAGGAAAAGTCTTTTCATAGAGTTGATTTAAGGGCGGCAAAGTTACGTTATCGGTTTTGCTCGTGCAATCGTCATTTATGGGGATGACGCAGGACACAAAGATAGAAAAAAAACTTCTGCATTGTTAATAAATCTGTTAAAAAGTTTTTGATTATCGGGAATTTATCCGTATCTTTGCGGTCCGCTATTGTGCCCAAGTGGCCTCCAAAGCGTTTTAATTTATTAATTAACAATTAATTAACAAACACCAATGCCTGGTTTAATTGGAAAGAAAGTCGGAATGATTTCCGTCTTCGGTGCCGACGGGAAGAATATCCCGTGCACTGTCGTTGAGGCTGGTCCGTGT
>Ga0265298_10004516_pt1 | contig 17763 bp, 14 predicted proteins | sample AusTroGonzalo_MG_3_FD_193486 | JGI IMG/M metagenome (GOLD analysis project Ga0265298, IMG submission 193486) | Bovine rumen microbial communities from tropical cattle in Woodstock, Queensland, Australia - Gonzalo_01 | ecosystem: Host-associated > Mammals > Digestive system > Stomach > Rumen ... | reverse complement strand
ACACTGCCTCAGGCACCTGAGACATTTGACATCTCGCGGTTTATGAAGTCTATCTTTTCATCGTCGAGGAGGAGGCCATTTGTGGTTATGGTGAAGCGGAACTTCTTGTTGTATTCCTTCTCGCGGCTCCTTGCGTATTCCACTACCTGCTTCACAACGCCGAAGTTCATAAGGGGCTCGCCGCCGAAGAAGTCAAGCTCAAGGTTGGGGCGGTCGCCGGAGTTTTCAAGCAGGAAGTCGATAGCGTGCTTGCCTGTCTCGAATGACATTAGCTTTCTGCCCTTGCCGAAGTCGCCTGTTGAGGCGAAGCAGTATTTGCAGCGCAGCTGGCAGTCATGAGCGATATTGAGGCACATTGCCTTTACGGGAGAAGCTACGGAGTACTGAGCGTACTTCTCATAATCGTCCTCGGAGAAGAGTATCTTGTCGTTATACAGTTCAACTATCTCGTCATAGCACTCCCTGATATCCTTGGGGGAGTAGGACTTTGAGAGCTTGTCTACCACGTTCTGCGGACATTCCGCAGCAAAGGGCGGCTCAACATTATCGAGGAGATCGTATGTGAGCTCGTCCACAAGGTGAACGCCGCCGCTGTTGACGTCGAGTACGATATTAAGCCCGTTCAGCTTATATTTATGGATCATGTTAACAACCTCTATTCAAAAAATATGAGGCAGCATTTTCATACTGCCTCGATTAAACTTAGTGTTCAGCTTATCTCTCACACTTCTGATTTGCAACTGTGCATGAAGTCTTGCAAGCTGACTGGCATGAAGCCTGGCACTTGCCGCAGCCGCCTTTCTTAGCGGATTCCTTGAGATTAGCCTTATTGATAGTTTTGATGTGTTTCATTTTTTTAACCCTCCATAGGAATGATACGGCTCGTGCCGTAAATTACTGAATAATATTATACCATACATTGATGTTCAATGCAATAGTTATTCTAAATAATTTACTTATTTACCTATATCTCATGCTCCGTAGATACTGTCGTAAACGAAGTTGTAAATATCGACATAGGTGCCCGATGTATAGTGCAGACCGTCAGTGGTTGCGAAGCCATGCACATTGAGGTAGGTGTAGGAATCGAGGAAAGTGATCCTGCTGTCCAGACCGTCTCTCAATTTAGCGTTGAAGCTTTCAATGCCCGAATTCAACCCCTGAGAAGAGCCGCTGCACGGATTAACTGACATGACGATGACCGTGTTGTTGTCAAGGAACTCGTCAGGCAGATTATTGTACCAATTTAAATAAGCACCGCTGTTGTGAAGATCGTTTACACCAAGATTGAAGATAACGGTTTTATTGCGTATCTGACATATACTGTCATGATTCCTGTTGAGAAGAGCGATGCCCACGCCGATCTCTCCAAGGTAATCGATAGCCACACTGTAAGACAGTCCCACTGTACGTGAGTCGCCTATCCAGAACCATTCGCTGTAGTCACTGTCTATACGCGGATGAGTGTACTCAAGCCCGCTGAAATCCAGTGGCTGCTGTGTTTCTGACTCAGTGGCTGACGGAGCAGATGTGCCCTGAACTCCGTTATCGTCCTCGTCTGTCATCTTCTGTTTAAAGCCGTGCTGTTCGAGGAAGTCTGTAAGTATCGCTTCCTCATCTCCTGCCGAAACGCAGGCGTAGTAGGAAAGTATCAGGGAAGCGTCTATCGCGTCCACAAGACTGTCGCCGTTGAGGTCGGCAGCTGACTCCTGATACGAATAGAGGGGACTCTCATGTCCCGAGGAAATTGACGCATATGCAGCAAGGACAGCCGAAGCGTCCGTTGCGTCAACCGTGCCGTCGCCGTTTACGTCACCGATCATATAGAGACCGGCTTCACCGTGAGCGGTGATACCCGCTGACGGAACGACGAGCGCCGCAGCTGCGGCAAGGCTCATAAGCGTTTTGATTTTCATAAGATGTTACTCCTTTTTACTGGTCAAGCTCAATCAGAAGCTCAAAATCAGCATCGATCCTCTGTTTAAGCTCTTCGATCTCGGCGCATTTGCGGTTCATCAGCTCGTAATCGCTGTAGACCTCCTCCCTGCCGATCTCCTCGGTAAGGGAGTCTATCTGCGCCTGAAGGTCGTCGATTTCCTTTTCAAGGCGTTTCATTTCATTTTTTCTCGCAGCGTCGGCACTTCTCTGCTGTTTGCTGCGATAGCCCTTTGCGGACTTTTCTTTTGCTGCTTCCGCAGCCCGTTGTTGCTTTTCGGCTTCGAGAGCTTTGCGCTCCGCAGCCTGCTCCTCCCGCAGCACATCGAGATATTTATTGAAGCCATAGTTGTGTAAACGATAGCTTCCGCCCGATAGTTCGATGAGACGGTCAGAGATCTTGCTCAGGAGATACCGGTCATGGCTCACAAATATGACCGTTCCTGTATATTCAGCCAGCGCCTCCTCGATAGCCTCCTTTGAACTGAGGTCGAGGTGGTTGGTCGGCTCGTCGAGTATGAGCACGTTCCCATGCTCCTGCATCATAATGGCGAAGCATAGCTTAGCCCGCTCGCCGCCGCTGATGACTCCCGTTTCCTTGAACACGTTCTCGCCCACCAAGCGCACTTGTGCAAGGAGACTGCGGACTTCAAGGTCCGACATAAGGGGATAGCGGCTGTGGAGCTCTTCCATGACAGTGAGCTCCTTGTGAAGATTTGTGCTTTCCTGTTCAAAATAGGAAATTTTGATATTGCTGTTCCAGCGGACGAGCCCCCTGTGCGGTAGCTGTTCCTGGATTATGCGCAGCAGCGTTGATTTACCAATGCCGTTGTCGCCTATGATACCGACTTTTTCGCCTCTGCGGACTTCAAAGTCGAGGGTATCCACAAGTGTTTTGCGTGAAGCGCCTTCTCCTACTGAGATATCCACGCCCTTTACCTTGAGCACGTCTATAGGCGGCTCAACTGCATAAGTGAAGCGTATCTTCGCGTGTTTTGTGTCGTGGACGGGGCGTTCTACGCGCTCGATCTTTTCGAGCTGTTTTCTGCGGCTCTGTGCCATTTTTGTAGTTGACGCGCGGACGAGATTCTTAGCCACGTAGTCCTCCAGCTGAGCGATCTGCTTCTGCTGGAGCTCGTACTCCTTCTCGCGGCGGGCGTCGTTCTCCTCACGCTGTCTTACGAAGGCGGTATAGTTGCCTCTGTAGCGTGTGAGTATACCTCTTTCTATCTCGCAGACCGAGGTGCAGAGCCTGTCAAGGAAGTAGCGGTCATGGGAAACTATCAGTATAGCGCCCTTGTAGGAGCGGAGATAGTCCTCAAGCCACATTATTGTCTTGAAGTCAAGGTGATTGGTAGGCTCATCGAGTATGAGCAGGTTTGGCTCTTCAAGGAGCAGCCTGGCGATACAAAGTCTGGTTTTTTCTCCGCCGCTGAAGCCGGATACGGTACGCTCCAGCTCTTCGCCGGAGAAGCCCATGCCGTTCAGCACCATACGTATCTTCACATCGGTATTGTAGCCGTCGTTGGCCTCTACCCATGAAGAGAGCTGCTGGTACTCGTCTGCAGCGGAATCATCGCCCATTTCTATTTCAAGTTCTATTTCGCGGAGACGGTCTATAGCCTTGTGTACAGGCTCGAATACGCTTCTCATCTCTTCGATGACAGTATTTTCGGTATTGAGACCGCCCATCTGTTCGAGGTATCCCACGGTGGTCTTTGCTGCCATGGAAACTATACCGTCCTTTTCGGTGAAGCGGTCAGGATCAACCGAGCCGGTGAGGATCTTCAGCAGGGTCGATTTACCGCAGCCGTTGTTGCCCACAAGACCGATCCTGTCGTTCTCGTCGATAGTGAGGGACACGTTGTTCAGTACCTGATTCCCGTTATAGAATTTGTTAATGTTCGTTAAGCTTGCAAGCATTGCAGACTTCCTTTTTTCAGCCGTAATGTACAAACAGCAGTTGACTGCTTTGTGCAGGCTGCAAATAAAAATCAGTGTGTCCACAGTGGTTCCACAAAATGGACAGTATATACATACAAACATAATAACACTTTCAGACTGAAATGTCAATGGTCACGGTCAATATAATTACCATATAGATATATGGGTAATTTATACAATATACATCAAAAATGCCGATTATTCACTGATTTTTGAATAAAAGCGAAAAAGTCCTCCGGAAACGGAGAACTTTTTCACAGGAATCAACTTATAAAAAGTGAGAGGGTAAAAAGCGTGTCCTGAACAGGCTCCGGGAGCCTGAAGATAGGCAGTATCGCGCGCAGAGCAGCCTATACTCCTGCAAGATATGCCTGTCCCCTGAAAGGCAGAGCGGTCGCCGGCAACTCCTTACCGGGCGTGGATTTGCTGTCAATGCCTTCAAATAGTATTATAACACAAATTATTGCAAAAGCAATGAAAAATACTATTTTTTTAAGAAGATTTTTTGAAATCTGTACAGCAAATATATATAATTGTCTTGCATTCGGCGCTTATTTATGATACAATAGTACATATAAATCAAAATTTAGCATAGCTAAATTTTGATTTGAGCTGTTAGCCGTTTGCTCATTGTAGGGGCGCACAGTGTGCGCTCAATAGTAAAGCGGCGAAGCCGTTTCCTAATGGCTAAAAGCTAAAGGCTTCAAAAAGGAGGGAGAGCATGAGTAGCAGGATACTTATAGGCGTTATTATCGCGGACTGTCATATAGACTTCCAGTGCGAGATACTGCGCGGTATAATAACACAGGCTTTCAAGAGCAACTGCGACATAGCTGTTATAGCGCCCTTGCATGACTTTTCTGTCAGCTCTGTCCACAAGGACGCGGAAAAGACAGTTTTTGACCTCATACTCTCAGACAGTATAGATGGTCTTATCTACGACAGGAACACATTTCACAATGAGGATATCTGTCATTATGTTGACAGTCTGTGCAAGCGCTCGGAAAAGCCGGTAATGCTCCTTGACCACAACGATCACAAGAGCTTTGAGACCACCTCGGTCGATGACCGTGAAGCCTTTGAGACTATTACCGACCACCTTATAAATGTGCATGGTTACAGGAAGATATACTGTATAACCGGTCCCAAGAACACCTTCAGCGGCGAGGAAAGACTTGCCGGATACAGGAGTTCGATGAAGAGGCACGGGATAGATATAGGCGCGGACTGGTGCGAATACGGTGATTTCTGGATCGAAGCCCCGAAAAAATTCGCCAGACGCATACTGAGCGGTGAGCTTGAACGCCCGGAGGCTATCGTCTGCGGAAACGATGTTATGGCGATAACCCTTACCAAGATATTTACAGATGCGGGACTAAGCGTTCCGGGGGATATTGCTATAACAGGCTACGACGCATCCATAGAGGGATATCAGTCAACTCCTTCCATAACCAGTTACTGCCGCCCGAATTTTCAGCTCGGTGCTGAGTCGGTAAGGCGGCTCTACCGCATAATAACAGGAAAGATATGCAGCAAGGTTCCCAATGAGAACGGTGAGCTCAGGCTCGGCGAGAGCTGCGGCTGTACTGAGAATCAAGGACTGCGCCGTAATATACAGCGTAATATAAGTATAAATACCCGATTTGAAACAGAGCTTCTCTACGGAGATATGCTCTTTGACATAACCAACGCGGATAATATAGCGACTTTTGCCGACAGGCTGGATAATTACACCTACTTCCTGCATAAGATGAGAAGGGTGCGTATCTGCCTCACCAAGAGCTATATCGACTCCACGGTGGACAAGAACGCCGAGGAGCTGAGCTTCCGCACAGGCGACGAAATGAAGGTCATACTTGCGAAATCAGCGATATGGCGCGAGTCCGAGAGCCGGAGCTTTTTCAGCTCATCAAGGCTGCTCCCGGACTACAGTGAGGAACGCAGTTACCCATCCGCTTTCTTTATTTCTCCTCTCCATTACAATAATAACTTCTTCGGATACTGCGCCGTATCCTTTGGAAAGGAGCCCCGTTCGTTCAGCTCTCTTTACATGAAGTGGATAAACTACGTGAACGTAGCTCTTGAACAGGTGCGCATCAAGGCGATAATGAACAGGACTATCCTCAACACCAGCAAGGCTCTGCTGTACGATCATATAACAGGACTTCTCAACAGGAGCGGCATCGAACAGGAATTCAGCACGAAGCTTTCCGCTCACGCCGGCAACAGGTTCATCGAGTGTGCGGCTTTTGAGCTCCACGGACTGAAAAAAGCCTACTACCAGAGCGGCGAGGAAAAGTCCAACAGTATCATGGCTGCCTTTGCGAAGAAGCTCCGTTCCTGCATACGCGGCAGGGAGATATGCGGAGCATGGGCTGCGCAGACCCTCTGCGTCATAAGTCCCGACGAAGGACGTGCGGAAGAGGTATACACCGAGCTCTGCGGAAAAATAAAGGACAGCCAGTTCAGCGGCGACGAAAACTGCAATATCGACTTTTCCGTTGGGGTGTGCGGGCTGGAGATAACCCCCTCTGCCGACCTATCGGACGCTATGTACAGGGCAACGGTGAACAGGGTATTCTCCTATGCTATCTCGGAGCCTACCTCAAATCCGCAGTTTGAAAAGCTGTGTCAGCTGAGGAACAGGATAATGAAGAACCCAGAGCTCCCGTGGAAGATAAACGAGATAGCGGAGAGCCTCTATCTCAGCAAGAGCTACCTGCAGAAGATATACAAGTCATACTTCGGAAAAAGTATTATAGAGGAAATGATACAGTTCCGCATAGACAACGCAAAGACCCTGCTCTCACAGACGGATATGACCGTTACGGAGATATCCCGTGAGTGCGGTTATTCATCATACAACTACTTCGTCCGCCAGTTCAGATCCTGCGAGGGCGTCTCGCCGTCTGACTACCGCGATGAACAGAAAAGAAAGGCTGAAGAAAATGAAAGCTGAAGTTATACTTATGAAATGTCCCGAAGCAAACCGTATCTACGGCGTAAGAGTTGAAGAGTGGAAAGGGGACTGGTTCAGGACGTGGGCTTTTCCTGTTGATCCGAAACGGGCTTCCCGCGAGGGCTTCGACAGGAACGAAATAAAGGGCAATCTCTATCCGGCAGACGAATACAACGGCTGTCCGTACTGCAAGTCTGTAAGGTTCGTGCAGTGCAGCCGCTGCGGCAAGCTGAGCTGCTGGAACAATGAAGAGCGTATAACCTGCGGCTGGTGTGGTCTCACAGGAGATGTTGCCACAACAGAGGACGAGATAGAAGTAAAAAGCGGAGATTATTGATAAAGGAGTGATCGTACTATGGCTTCTGTTATTGTTAGGGGCACGGGAAGCGTTTCCGTAAAGCCCGATCTTATACGTCTTGTGCTTGAAATGGAGTCCCGCAGCAGGGACTGCGGAGAGGCAATGGAAAAAGCGGGCAAGGATATTGAAGAGCTCAGGGATATACTGGGCGGTTTCGGATTTGAGAGGGACGCGCTGAAGACCTCGGATTTCAATGTCAGGACGGAATATGAGTCTCAGCCTGATGAGAACAATATCTACCATAATGTATTCAAGGGCTACTGCTGTTTTCATTCCGTGAAGGTGGAGTTTGACCTTGACACAGAGCGCCTTGCCGGTATACTGAGAGCTGTCTCAGCTTCGGGCGCCGCTCCGCAGCTGAATGTATGCTTCACGGTAAAGGACGAGGAGCCAGCCCGTGAGGAGCTTATACGCCTTTCGGCTTCAAACGCAAAAAGAAAAGCTGAGCTGCTCTGCAAGGCTTCCGGAGTAAGGCTGGGAAAGCTTCTGAAAATAAGCTATGACCGCTCAGATATGAGTTTCGTATCGCAGGCGCGTTTCAGCATGGATATGAACTGTCTGCGTGTAGAGGCAAAAGCTGTGAGCATAACTCCGGACGATATAAAGCTCACTGACTGCGCGGAATTCGAGTGGGAGACTTTCTGAGAAGGTATATGGGATATGAACAGAGATAAAGTCATTGTCAGAACAAGTATAATAGGTATACTTGCCAATATTTTCCTTGCGTCATTCAAGGCTGTGGTGGGTGTACTCAGTTCCTCGATCGCTATAGTTCTTGACGCTGTGAACAACCTCAGCGATGTAATGTCGTCAGTGATAACGATAACAGGAACAAAGCTGGCTAAAAAGCGTCCCGACAAGAAGCACCCCTACGGCTACGGACGTGTGGAGAACCTGAGCACCTCCCTTATCGCGGTAATAGTTCTCTACGCAGGCGTGACCTCATTCGTGGAGTCCATAAAGAAGATAATATCTCCGCCTGTGCCGGATTATTCTGCGGTCACTATAGTAATAGTTGCTTCAGCAGTAATTGTGAAGATACTTCTCGGACGCTATGTAAGAAAAAAGGGAGAGGCGGTAAATTCCGACTCACTTATCGCTTCCGGAAAGGACGCCCTGCTTGATTCGGTCATCTCCGCGGCTACTCTTCTTGCGGCGGTTATATACCTCGTGTTCCACATACGAACCGAGGCGTGGCTCGGCGCGGTGATATCGCTTGTCATTATCAAATCCGGACTTGAGATACTGGGTGAGAGTCTTTCGAGCATAATCGGAAAGCGCATAAGCAGCGATCTTTCAAAGGAGATAAAGGATACCGTGACCTCATTCCCGGAGGTGCAGGGAGCCTACGACCTGATACTCCACAGCTATGGTCCCGATCTGCTTATTGGCTCGGTGCATATAGAGATACCGGATACCATGAGCGTCGCAGAGCTCGACAAGCTGGAGCACCGCATAACCGAGAAGGTGCTTTCGGAGCACAGGGTAATACTTGCCGGTATAAGCGTTTATGCTGTAAATACGCAGAATGACAGGGCTTCACATATGTATGAGGATATCCGCAGGAACGTGATGTCCCATGAATATGTGCTGCAGATACACGGCTTCTACCTCGACGAGCAGAAAATGACAATACATTTTGATATCATCATAGACTTTGCGGCTCCCGACAGCGGGGAGCTGTATGACCATATCCTCACGGAGACTCAGGAAGCCTATCCTGATTATAATGTCAGCATAACTCTTGATACCGATATCAGCGACTGACGCATACCGGAACAAAACGAGCCCTCAGGCGGTAATTATCACCACCTGAGGGCTTTTCTTATTCTGATATTATATCATGCGCCGTACATATTGAGGTACTCGCTGGCAAGATAAAGTGAACCGCATATCACAGCCACGCCATTGTTTTCAAGGGCGAGAGCCTTCGCTTTCTCCACACATTCCGCAAGAGTACCGGTCTCGGCTTCTGTCCGGAAGCTTGCGATATCCGCGATAGTTTCGGCAGGAACGGCGTTTGCCGCAAAGCCGTCCACTGCAAAGAGCCTGTCCGAAAGCTCGGATATGGTCTTTATGCAGCCGATGTAGTCCTTGGAGTCCACCATGCCCATGACGGTATATATCTTCTTCCTGCGTGTACTGAGATACATCAGCATGAGGGACAGCATTCCCACACCGGCAGGGTTGTGACCACCGTCCACGATAACAGGCGGCTCACCGTCGATGTACTGCACTCTTGCACGCACCTGAGTTGTCTCAATGGAACGTATCACTGCACTGTCGCTGACTGAAAATCCCTTTCCGCGGAGGTATATGCAGGCAGTTATAGCTGCCTGTGCGTTGTATTTCTGATGTATTCCGGGCATTGCCGGAGTGAGGGTTATGCCCCTGTAGATAAAAGGGGAGTACAGTCCGCCGTCAGGAGAGGGTCGGCAGGGTTCACAGGGTATGAGTTCAGCGCCTGCTTCCTCTGCGGTCTTTCTGACGAGCTCCCGGACGCTTTCCGGATTATCCTCGGAGAGTATAACAGCAGAGCCGCCCTTGATTATGCCAGCCTTGTGTGAGGCTATCTCCTCCACGGTCTCGCCGAGAAGTGCTGTATGGTCGAGGGATATGGAGGTGATGACCGATACAAGGGGCGGAGGTATCACGTTTGTGGAGTCAAGAAGTCCGCCGATACCGGTTTCAAGCACGACGATATCGCACTTCTCACGCTCGTACCACAGCATGGCTATAGCCATTGTTATCTCGAACTGGGAATAAGCCATGTCGTCAACGCAGTCCTTAACGAATTCCGCGATATCGCAGAGGGACTTCTCGTCTATCTCGTCATCGTTTATGCGTATCCTGTCGGTGTAGTGAAGTACAAATGGCGAGGTGAACTTGCCGGTCTTATATCCTGCGAACTGCAAGGCGTTTGCGATATATTCAAGGGTGGAGCCCTTTCCGTTGGTGCCTGCGATATGAACGAATTTCAGCCGCTCCTGCGGGTCGCCCACACGCTTCATAAGCTCCCTTGCACGGGAGAGGTCGGTTATACGCCCTCCCGATTTTGTATAGGAATTTATGAAGCTCATACATTCTTCGATGTTCATGGTTTCTCCTTATTGATTTATATCAGTAATATATAAGCGGGCGGCGGAACGCCGCCACTACACAGATATACTTAACCGCCGAGGCGCTTGAAATCGCCCCGTAAGTCATATTAATACACTCCTGCCTGCTTTTCAGCCTTGGCAACAGCTTCTTCAATTGTCATGCCCGTAAACTCCTGTGCCGAGAAGATACGTCCGCATTTCTTATCGTCAACAAAGGCTCCCACAAGCACGCCCGGAAGTGCGCTTTCGGGAGAGTTGGGAGCATTGGGCCCGCCGAGATCTGTCCGGCACCAGCCGGGATCGGTAAGGCTGAGAGTAACGTCTGTTCCCTCATAGTTCTTGCCGAGGTCACGGGTGACCTTGTTGAGAGCAGCCTTTGCTGCGGAATAGCCTGCCTGTTCGGGTTCGAGGTCGATGCCGCTTGTGGTGTTGACTATGCGTCCGAAGCCCCTCTCCTTCATCTGAGGAAGGAAATGATAGCATATCATCATCGGCGCTGTAGTGTTTATCTTAAAGCTTATGTCATAGTCCGAAGCAGGAGTTGCGAGATAGTCAGTGCGGTAAGCTATCTGAAGTCCTGCGTTGTTGAGTATTATGTCAAGCTTTGTGCCCTTTTCGTCAATTATGCGGCACATTCTGTCTACCTGTTCCATGTCCGAAAGCTCTGCTGTCACGATGTAAGCGTCAACACCCAGCGCCTTTACCTCGCTGAGCACCTTTGCGCAGTGCTCCTCAGTTCTGCTGTGGAGAACGAGGTTGCAGCCCTGCTTAGCCATGAATATCGCCGATAGATATCCGATACCACGGCTTGCGCCCGTAATGAGCGCCCATTTCCCTTTTACATTTACCATGTTTTCTTCCTCCTGTGGGATATTTATTTATATATATGCAATTCTCCCGCCGTGCGACGGGAGAATAAATATCAGTATTCGTAGTCGATACAGGCTCTGTCAGTCTTTACAGTGCCTATGAATTTGCCAAACTCAAGGTGTGCAGGGTGGACCTGATATGCGTTGAGGTCGTCGATAGTGTCGAAGTCGCAGAGAAGAGAGATAGTGTAGTTACTCTCTGGAGCGTCCTTTGAGTTGATGACTACCTCGCCTTTTCTGAGCTCCTTCACGTTTGCGATAACATTGTCGAAGCGCTTCTGAGCTTCAAGAGCGTTTTCGTACTCGCTCCTGCCGTCAGCTTCTTTAAGCTTGAACATAACGATGTGCCTTATCATAAAATTACCTGCTTTCATAAATTTTAGCCTTGAAGGTCTTTAAGCCGTCGTAGCTCTGATATTCACCGCAGCCCACAAAGTGAAGTCCGCACTTTTCAATAACGTGAGCGGAGGCTGTATTCTCCTCTGCGCACATAGCTTTGAAGCGTACTTCACCGAAGTTACAGCGCACAAAGTTCATAATAGCTTTTATAGCTTCCGTGTCGTAGCCCATGCCCCAGCAGTCATAGCGGAGATTGTAGCCGAACTCCCAGAAAACGTCCTCCTTGAGCCTTATACCTCCCGAGCCTATGAGTTTGTTGACGCTCCTGCGGACAAAGCCGAACTCGAATGCGGTATCTGTAGATTTTACTGTTCTGAGCCATTCTTTTGTGACTTCTATATTCTCATGGATGGAGTATATCATGTATTTCGCCACACGCTTGTCACCTGTCCACTCAAAGGCAGCTTCCGCGTCGTCGAGGGTAAGGGGACGGAGCATAAGGCGGTCAGTGGTAAGAACAGGCATACTTATTTACCGCCTATTTTCTCAACTTTCATAAGATTCGTAGTACCAGATACTCCGAGTGGTACACCTGCGGTTATTGCCACAAGGTCGCCGTCCTCAACGAGTCTGTGCGACTCTGCCGCTTCAACTGCTGCGGCAAAGAGGTCATCGGTGTTGGTCTTTTCGTCGATTATGAAGGGGATAACGCCCCAGCTCATATTCATCTGACGGCATACCACCTCGCTCATGGTGCAGCTGATTATAGGACAGCTGGGACGGTACTTGGAAATAAGTCTCGCAGTCTGTCCGCCGAGGGATACGGTTATGATAGCTCTTGCATTCAGGTCGTGAGCAGTAGTGACGGTAGCATGGGCGATAGCCTCTGCGACGCTGCCGTTCTGCTCTGCACGGCGTGAGGAAAAGCGGGTCTTGTAGTTGATGTTGTTTTCAGTGGTCTCGGCAATGAGAGCCATAGTTTTTACGGCTTCAACAGGGAAGGAGCCGGCTGCGGTCTCACCTGAGAGCATTATAGCGCTGGTGCCGTCGTATATAGCGTTGGCGACGTCGGTTATCTCCGCACGGGTAGGACGGGGATTGGTTATCATTGACTCCAGCATCTGAGTAGCGGTTATTACCTGCTTGCCTGCGTTGTAGCCCTTTTTGATAAGGGACTTCTGTATTGCAGGTATCTGCTCGAAGGGTATCTCTACGCCCATATCTCCGCGGGCGACCATGATACCGTCGGCGGCTTCAAGAATCTCGTCGATATTCTCAACGCCGTCTGTATTCTCTATTTTAGCGATTATCCTTACGTCGAACCAACCGAGGCTCTGTGTGAACTTCCTCAGGTAGTTGATATCTGCAGCTGTGCGTACAAAGCTTGCGGCGATGAAGTCAAAGCCCATTTTCGAGCCGAATTCCAAGTCGTCCATATCCCTTTCGCTGAGATAGGGCATGGAGAGCTTTACTCCGGGGACGTTTATTCCCTTGTTGTTTGAAAGGGTACCGCCGTGTATTACACGACAGACTATTTCAGTGGTAGTGACCTTTTCGGCAAGGAGCTCGATAACTCCGTCGTTTATGAGTATCCTTGTGCCCATGCTCACATCACGGGGGAGCTTCTTGAAGCTTATGCTTCCTAACTTGTCGGTGCAGGGGACGTCCTCTGTGGTGAGTGTATATGTATCGCCGTCGTGTATCTCAACAGGCTTGTCGTCAACGAATCTGCCGAGTCTTATCTCCGGACCCTTTGTGTCAAGGAGAGTTGCGATAGGCATATCAAGCTCTTTCCGGAGCTTTTCGATAACGCGGAAACGCTTTTCGTGGGTCTCGTAGTCTCCGTGAGAAAAGTTGAAACGTGCGACGTTCATACCGGCGAGCATGAGCTCGCGCATAATGTTCTCATCATCTGTTGCAGGACCGATGGTACATACTATCTTAGTCTTCCTCATTTGAATATGCCTCTTTCCTTTATGAGCTTATCAGAGCTTTTTAAGCTTTGCGTAATTTGCCATTATCTTCTTTGTACCGACCTTGTCAAAAGCTATTTCAAGCATGGAATCGTTTGCCATAGGCTTCACGGAGACTATCACTCCCTCGCCGAAAATGCTGTGGGAAACCTTTTCTCCTGCGGTATACGCAACAGCTTCCTTCGGAGCGCCTGCAGCCTTCTTGCTTCGTGCAAGCTGCTGCTGAAGAGTTGCGGAATGTACCTCTGTCACGGACTTGTCGTTCTCTTCGAGCTGCTGCTTCATAGCGGCGACATTATCATGCTTTTCAACGAGCTCGCTGCCGATCTCGCGCATAAAGCGTGAGGTGACATTGTGCTGCGTCTGACCGAAGAGCATACGCTGTCTTGCGTTTGTGAGGTAAAGGCGCTTCTTTGCTCGTGTTATGGCAACATAGGCAAGACGTCTTTCCTCCTCCATATCGTCCTCGCTGTCAAAGGAGCGTGAGCTTGGGAAAATGCCGTCGTCCATGCCGGTTACGAACACGTTCTCGTACTCCAGTCCCTTGGCGGAGTGTATAGTCATGAGAGTTACCTTGTCATCGCTGCCGTCATCACGGTCAGCCTCGGTATAGAGAGCCACTTCCTCAAGGAAACCGCCGAGAGTCGGCTCTTCTGCCTGTTCCATGTACTGAACTATGGACGTGCGGAGCTCCTGCACGTTCTCTATCTTTACATCTGCGTTTTCGAGTACCTTCAGGCTGTCAAGATAGCCTGTCTTGTCAAGGAGCAGGTCGAGGAACTCGTCAAGCGGTAGCTCTTCCGACTTCTCTGTGAGCATCTCGAACATCTGATACGCGCTTTTCAGGGGAGATATCTTCTTGGAAAGGGGAGCGTACTCTTCGCAGTTTTTGAGTACATCAAAGGGTGATATCTTCAGGTCACGGCTGATATCCTCTATTACTGTGAGAGTGGAGTCGCCTATGCCTCGCTTGGGCTCGTTGATTATACGTCTGAAGCGGAGCATATCGTTATGGTTGTTGATAAAGCTGAGGTAGGAGGTAACGTCCTTTATCTCCTTGCGGTCATAGAATCTCATACCGCCGTAAACACGATAGGGTATTCCGCATTTTACCAGCATACGCTCGATAGAGTTCGACTGGGCGTTCATGCGGTAGAGGACTGCGTTGTCGGAGAAACGTCCTGTTTCCTTATACTTTTCAAGTATCGTATCTGCTATGAATTTTGCTTCATCGGTGTCGTCCACAGCCTTATACCAGTATACCTTGTCGCCCTGCTCGCCGGAGGTCCAGAGAGTCTTGGGCTTGCGGCTGTTATTATGGCTTATGACAGAGTTTGCAGCGTCGAGGATAGTCTGTGTGGAGCGGTAGTTCTGCTCGAGACGTATGACCTTTGCTCCATCGAACTGGCTCTCGAAGCCGAGTATATTCTCAATGTTGGCGCCGCGGAAGCGGTATATGCTCTGGTCGTCATCACCTACTACGCAGATATTCCTGTGTCCCTCTGAAAGAAGGGAAACAAGTCTGAACTGTACGTGGTTGGTATCCTGATACTCGTCCACCATTATGTATCTGAAGCGGTTTCTGTATTTCTCCAGCACCTCCGGGAACTGCTCGAACAGCTTCACTGTAAGTACGAGTATATCGTCGAAATCGAGGGCGTTTGCCGCTTTCATGCGCTCCTGATACAGAGCGTAGAGCTTTGCGACCATTTTTTTGCGGTAGTCCTGGCCGGCTTCCGAGCGCAGCTCCTCCGGACCTGTCATCTTGTCCTTTGCTATGCTTATTTCGCTGAGGACCGCCTTGGGAGCAAGCTGCTTCTCAGACACGTCAAGCTCAGCCATTACGTTCTTTATCATGCGCTGGCTGTCATCGGAATCATATATAGTGAAATCCCTGCCGTAGCCGAGGGCTTCTATCTCACTCCTGAGTATCCTTACGCAGGCAGAATGGAAGGTGGAAGCGTTGATATTCATAGCTTCCTCGCCGAGCATTGCCGAGAGCCTTTCCTTCAGCTCGCCCGCAGCTTTATTTGTAAATGTTATTGCAAGTATATTCCACGGACGCACGGGATCAACAGCGACTGTGTCCCTGAGGGTATCGAAGTCGTCGGTCTTTCCGTCGGCATAGTCCTGCAGGAAGGCAGTATCCTCCTTGCTTCCCTCGCGGGAGGTATCGAAGAACGCATTGCCGAAATTTATCATATTAGCTATGCGGTTGACGATGACTGTTGTTTTACCGCTTCCTGCGCCTGCGAGTACGAGCACAGGTCCGCTGACGGTAAAAACAGCTTCCTGCTGCATATCGTTCATACGGCTGAAATATCTTTTCAGCGCTGCCTGTTTTGCGGAATTATAAGAATTGTTTTTCATAAAAAGCTCTCCATATACGCCATAATATCCAAAGTGCAGACAATGCACTTTTACAATAATTCCCCTTTGTTTATCGGCTTTTGATAAACTTATAAATACATTATAGCACATTTGTCAATGCTTGAAAACCCCCTGAAAGGAATTTTTTTCAATTTTTTATCTCTTCAGAAACAGGAAAGCACAGCAGAAATGTAATATTTTCAATAAATTGTAAGGATTTGAAACCGTTTTCTCAGAAAATATACGCTGAATCGTCTTAAAATTGAAATAGTCCTGTTGTTGTAAACAGTGATGTAAAGGTGGTATAATAAAATTGCGGAACAGCACAGATAGTGTTGGGTCCCACGGAAAGACATCTGAACCTGTCCCGGTTTGCAGGAGAGTCAAAAAGACTGTACCGCTGATCCCCCCATCAGCGGTCAGGTGTACGGTAGTTCAAAAGAAAGAAAATGTGTTATATAGCAGAAGTGCTCCCGTATTCAGGAGCGCTTCTGCATTAGGCAATATAGTTAAAATATAAAAATATATATCTTCGTATTGACAAGCAGTAATATAAGTGATATAATAATAAAGCTGAATAATTCAGTAATACATTGGGGTGTCGCCAAGTGGTAAGGCAGCGGACTCTGACTCCGTTATTTCGAGGGTTCAAATCCTTCCACCCCAACCAGTAAAGCTCACGCAGTTGCGTGGGCTTTTTTATTAACAAAAATTGTTGTTTGGTCAAATATTGTTATTTTTTCTGAAAAAGAAAAAATAAACTTGCTTTTTCAAATCAGCAGATGTAAAATATTATTGTTATTGTAATAACAAGCATATATCAAAGGAGTTTAAATTATGAAAAAAACAAGAATTATCAGTGCATTAATGGCATTAGCTATTGTTGCAACACCGGCAATCGGGAATGCTTCAAAGAGTGTTTCCAAGTCTTCAAAATATCAATTCACAACTTATGCTAAAGCAGAAGTCAAAAATGGATTAAAAAAAGAAGGCGGAAAATACTATTATTATGTAAACGGTAAAAAGGTAAAAAATCAGTGGAAATCAGTAGGAAATAAATGGTATTATTTTGATGCCAATGGTGTAGGTTGCATTGGATGGAAACAAATTGGCGGAAAATGGTATTATTTTAATTCTGATGCTTCTATGCGTACTGGTTGGTTGACTTATAATAATAAAAAGTATTATTTGTTCCCTAAATCTGGAACTATGGTAACCGGATGCTGCTATGTCGGAAATAACTGGTATAATTTTGATTTAAGCGGTGCATTAATAGAATACGAAACAAAGGGAACTCCTTATACAACCTATTATGATTTGACTATATTCACTGATACTACAAGTTATACTACTACCCAAATGTCAGTTAAGGGTGGAGATGTGGTTTTTGTAAATAAGATCTATAATGATCCTTCTTTAAACATGACATGGGGACAAATAAACTATGAAGGGGACAAACGCGGATGGATAATAATAAAAGACAATGCTCAAAAATGGTATGCAACAGATAATGTCAATACGTGCCGCGATACAATAGATAAGAAGTTTAAATAATTACGATAAACCGTTGCTTTTACAGCAACGGTTTTCTTTTTAATGAGCTGTTTTAAAGAAAAAAGAGCCTGCATAAACAGGCTCTTTCCCGGATATCAAAATCTTCTGCTCTAAAACATCATTCGATTAATTGATTGTTATTTATTCCGTATTCGTTTGATATTACTAAAGACCTCTGAAGCAGTGTCTCTTAATATAATGTACACTACTTCAGAAGTTTACACAAGCTTAAGTATAGACTCACATCCGGATTTACTGCTGTACTTTTTTTAATAAGAAATTGTCTTACTGCATAGATGAATTGATAAGAAGCTGATCGAGTGCTGAAGGATCTGATGTGATATCTGCGATCTTTATACCA
>Ga0265298_10004513_pt1 | contig 17767 bp, 7 predicted proteins | sample AusTroGonzalo_MG_3_FD_193486 | JGI IMG/M metagenome (GOLD analysis project Ga0265298, IMG submission 193486) | Bovine rumen microbial communities from tropical cattle in Woodstock, Queensland, Australia - Gonzalo_01 | ecosystem: Host-associated > Mammals > Digestive system > Stomach > Rumen ... | reverse complement strand
TGGATAACCACGTGAACACAGAAGTGGCCGAAGGCGCACTGATCAAAACCACCGGCACCGAAGACGCGACCGGGACATCCGGCGAAACCAAGGACACGGAAGAAGACGAAGCGGACGACGAGCACGAAGACATCGAGATCGAAAAGACAGCGGGAGCGCTGATCATCCGGTCCCATGAAACCTCAGAAAACGAAACAAAGGCCAGCGCTTTCGCCACAGGAAACACCTCTGCGACGGGCGCGAGCGTGGCTGTCAACGTCAGCAAGAGCGACATCCGGACAGAAATGGCCGGCGAAGCTGAGGTTGCGGGCGACGCTTACATCCGCAGCTACAGCCGGAGCATGGACCGGACCTGGGCTTATGCCAGCGCGATGGGCGCGGACATCCAGCGGCTGATCAACAAGTTCGCTGCAGCGACCGACGCTGTCGAGGAAGCGGCCGACAAGCTCGCTGACGGCACCACCTACGACGACCTGGCCAAGAAAAACGACCGGAGCAAGAACACCGCTACTTCCAACCGCATGGCGGACCGGCTGAACGACAAGGACGTACAGCAGGACGGCGGCGAGGGCGGACAGGCTGCCGGCAACATGGCGGTCTCCAGCAACGTGATGCGAAGCCAGAATGCCAAGATTGACGGCGCTGAAGACATGGACGACGCCGACGACGAAAAAGACAAAAAGGGTTCGGGCAAAGCAGCGGAGCTGATTGGGGATAAAGCCGGGCTCAACGGCAATGTCATGGAGAAGAAGGGCGCAACGGCGAAGAAGCAGCAGCTGGCCGCCACGGTGGGCGTGACGGTGGCACTGCACAATGCGGCGGTGAAGGTCGGCGGTACAGTAAAGGCGAAGGGCGATATCTCCATCACAAGCCAGAATGCCGGCAACTTCAACACACGTTCCTCCTCCTTCTCGATCACACTGGCCAAGATGAACAAGGGCAGCAGCATCGCTGCAGCCTTCGGTGTCAGCGTGAACAACAACAAATCCACGATCGACATCGGCGCGACAGGTGAACCCGCCAAAGACGATAAACCCGCGGTTCCCGAAAAGGTCGCCAACCTGATCTCCACGAACGGCGACGTAACGGTTGATGCGGACCTGACCCAGAACATGACGGGGAGCTACCGCGGATGGCTGGCGGTGCAGAGCCTGTCCGGCGCGGTGTCCGGAACAGGCGCGGACAAGACGTTCGCCGGCGCGTTCAGCGTCGTGGTCAGCCACGCGACGACGCGGGCTGCCCTGAACAACGCAAGGACGATCGAAGGCAACAACGTCGCAATCCACGCGAACGACAAGACCAAGCTGGCCGCCAGAGCGGGCGGCATCAGCATCAGCAAGGGCACGAACACCGGCATGGGCGCCTCCGTCGTGACCATCTGGGCCGGCAATGACGTGGAAGCCTCCGTGAACAAGGACCTGAGCAAAAAAACCACGATCAAGGCCAACAGCTTTGACATGCGGGCCCAGAAGGAAAGGGTCGACTTCAGCGACTTCAAATTCCCGCTGAGCATGAGTACCCTGATCACCGACAGCAGCGAGCTGACGGACGAACAGCGGGAGAACGTATACACCGGTTTCATCGACGTACACAAGGAGCCGGGCAAGCAGAGCTACAGCATCGACATCAACATCGACAGCTATGCGCTGATGCAGGCGGCGGACGCGCTGAATTTCCTGAGCTCCAACAACTACTATGCAGAGTCCATCGCGGGCAGCGTGACCGGCAAGTCCAGCAACGGCGGCATGGACAGCACCAACCGGGCGGGTTCCTTCTCCATCGTCCGGGCCAGCAACAAGATCAATGCCATCCTCGGCAACAACATCACCATCGAACGGAAGGACGCGGACAGCAGCGAGTACGGGCCGGTCAACGTGATCGCCCAGGGCGACACCACGGCGCGCATCCTGGCGGGCTCCATGGCAGCCGGATCGGCAGCGAGCACGGCAGGCCTGACGGTCACCTTCCTGTACGACCGGGACAACATTGACGCCACGATCGGGAGCAACTTCAAGGTCATCGACGGCGGAAACGTGAACCTGAAAGCCCGGGGCAAAACCGAGGTTGAAAACTACAACGGCGCGGCGGGCATCAGCGTCACTAACCAGGAAACGGGGAAAACCTTCGGCGGCGCCGTGAACATGATGATTGTGGAAACCACGACCGACCTCCTGATGGGCGCCGGCGCGGACATCGACGCGAAGGGAAAACTGAACATCGGCGCCAAGACCGACATGGACCTGAAGCTGGTCTCGGTGAGCGCTTCCGCGGCGCTCGGAAAGGGCACATCGACCGGCGGCACCGTCTCCTTCATCAACGACCTGGCGAAGTCCCGGGTTATCATGGGCGCAAACCACAACCTGAAAGCAAACGACGACGTCAACATCACGGCAGAGACGAACGACTTCCTGCTGTCCATCAACGGAAGCGCATCCGGCGCGTCGAAGGGAAGATCCCTGGCCGGCTCCGTCAACATCCTGCATGCCGGCACGGAAGCCAGCGTCACCGGCGGATCAGGCACCGGCCAGATCTTATCCAGGGGCGGCAGTGTGACGGTCAAGGGACACACCGACACGAAAGCCATCAACGTTACCGCAACCGGCGCGATCAGCGGGTACGACAAAGCCATCGGCCTGAGCATCAACCTGAATTTCTTTGACCGGACGTCCAAGGTTGACTTGAAAGGCGGAGCCGGATACCGGGTTGAGGCGAAAAAGGATATCCTGATCTCCGCGAGGGGCAACGACACGACCGGCATGGGCGCGCTGGCGATCGCCGGCGGAAGCGACTTCATGCTGGCCGGAAACGTGGCCGTCGTTGATTCCGAAAACAAGGTAAAGGCGCGGATCGGCTCCGGCAATGTCAAGGCGGGCGGCGAGATCGCTATCAGTTCCCACCTGCGGGATCTGACGGTCGCGGTTTCAGGCGCGGTTTCCGTATCCCTGCGGAACAACGCCATGGGTGCGACCTACATGCTGGTGCACAAGTCGAATACGGTGACCACCGATCTCGGACATGCCACGATCCACGCGGAAGGCGCGGCAGGCACGCTGGCGGCAAGCGTACCCGGACTGAAGAATGGTGAGTTCAAGGGACTGTATACCGGCGCGACGGTGAACGACAGCATCGTCGCGGTCGCGGTCGGCGTTGCGGCGGGCTTCCAGGGAGGAATCAACGCCAATATCCTGAATATCAACAACATCAACAATGTCAAGGTCAAGGGAACAACGGCCACCCTGAAAGCAAAAGCCGGTGAGGGCCTGGGAGAAGGCTCCGTGACCGTCCGCGCAAAGAACGACAGCCATGTGCTGGAATTCTCCGGCGGTGTCAGTGCTTCGGCCGGCCTCGCCCTCGGCGCGGCGGCGACGACGCTGTATTCCGACAAGAACGTTAGGGCTGAGGTCAACAACGCTGAAGCGGACCGGAATGTTGACATCGAAGCCAACAACCAGGAAAAGATCAAGGCCCTGAATATCAACTACGGCGTCGGCAAGGACACGGCGGTGGAAGTCGGGATCTCCCTGCAGATCATTCAGAGCAAGGTGCTGGCACTGGCCCATGGCGACGTGCGGGCGGAGACCGGCAGCGTGATGCTGAACAGCCACAACGACACCACCTTTACGAACGGAACGCTCGCAGCGGCGGCATCCTCCCAGACGGCGGTCACACCGGTCATCATCGTGACCGTTTTCTCCGGAAGCAGCGAAGCGCAGCTGTACGGCGCGAACGTGTACGCGCGGAACAATGTGGTAGTCAGCGCAACCTCCAACAAAGACCTGGATACCTTAGCCATCGGTGCGGGAGCAGGCAATGTCGCCGTATCCGGCGCGGTGACGGTGAATAACGTCAAGGACGTGACCAAGGCCGTCATTTCCAGGGATGTGAAGAACCTCCAGGCGGAAAACATGAGCATCGTCTCCCAGAGCGACTATAATCTGTTCGGGTTATCCGCCGCGATCGACGGAGGCGTGGATGCAGCGGTGATCGTAAATACGATGCTGACCTTCATAAATGCGACGACGCTGTCTGAAATGGAAGGCACCGCCGTGCTGCACGGCGGAACGGCCACCGTGCAGGCATCCTCCCACCGGGATGTGATGAACCTGGGTGCGACGCTGAGCGGTGCACTGCTCGGCGCGGGCGTGGGCATCACGGTGAGCGGCCTGTCAGCCGGATCCAAGATGGATCAGGATGCCGCGGATATGATGGTCTACGGCAAGCTGAACAAGAAAGACGATGAGGAAGAGAAAAACGACGGGACAAAGAAGGCTTCGGATAAAACGGAAGAGACCGCATTTGACGAAGCCGGCTTCCGGGCTGATCTGGACAACCGCCTGAAGGGAACCCGAAACGAAGGCTTCTCCAAGACGCTGGAAGAGCGGAAAGATAAAGACGGCAACGTGATCTATACCAGCCTGGCCAGCGACATGCAGGGCAACGGGAACTACGTTTCCGAAAGCGACGTCGGGAAGGACGGCGAATTCGACGCGTCCTCCGGCACAGTGAGCGAAGAATACTACGAAGAGCGTCAAAAAGCGGACAAAACGGACACGGACGGAGAGAACGAAGACGATAGCCGCTATATGCATGACCGGAACGAAAACATGGGCTACGGCCAGGAGCATGAATTCAGTGAAACGGGCGATGTGGCGGCGACCCGTGAACTCGGCCATTCCGTATACAACGATGTGCCCGGCGACTCGGTCATCGCCCGGATCGGCGCGGATGCCAGCATCACCGGCTACGGGGTGAACGTACTGGCTTCGCAGGGGACCGAGGTCGACATCATCGGCGGAACAGTAGCCTACGGCACGGTTGCCGGCGTCGGCGCCGGCTCAGCCTTTGCGGTGCTGCACAGCAACGTAAGCGCGAGCAACGAGGGGACCCTTGATGTGAAGGGCAACGGAATCAGCGTACAGGCCTACTCCGTGGCCGGATCCGTAGACGCGGCGAAAACGAACACGGTCAAGGAAAGCCGGTCGGCCAACCTGACGGGCACCTACGGAGAAGACAACCGGTACAGCGAAAGCGACCGAAACAACGCAGTGAACGGCGGTATCCGAAGCGGAAACCGAACCGACAGCAGCAAAGCGCTTGGAGACAACACGCCGAGCATGGAGGCGGAGGAAAAGGAAGACAACACGCAGAACGACGTCACGGTCAACCAGCGGTCCCTGCGCGTGATCGGCCTGGCCGTGTCCGACGGATTCGTTTCCGGCGCGGCGGCGGTCTCCGTCCTGCGGACAGACAACGTTACCCAGGCGGTTGCCGGCGGAAAGATGAACAATGTAGGCAGCCTGAATGTGGGCGCGCACGCAGACTATGACGACATCCTGGCCGTTACGATCGGCGGAGCCCTGGGCCAGGGCGGCGGCGTGGCAGCGTCCGTGGGCATCATCACCGCGGAAGGCACCGTTGACGCAAGGATCGATTCCACCGCTGTCGTCAATGGCACAGGGGCCAAGGTAGACGTGTTCTCCGAGGGGAACATCCACGGCAGATCCTTCGCGGCCGCGGCTGCTCACGGTGTCCTTTCAGCTTCCGCGGGTGTATCAGTGGTCTCGAACAGGCTGGAGCAGAACGCGAGCATCGACCGGGGTGCAAAGCTGGTCATGACCGACAGGAACCAGCCCGGATATGTGAAAGTCCACAGCAAGTCTGACACCAGCGCGGCGAGTTACCTGATCGGGATCGCCTCCGGAACACTCACCACGGCGGGACTCGGCGCAGCCGTCGCCATCGTGAAACCAACGGTACACAGCACCATCGGCGTGAACGGAACCAGCGGAATGACGACGCTGGGCAACGTTGGCGACGTCAGTATCACCAACGAGGTGGACAGCGAAGCCGATACCGGCCTGCTCTCCGTTTCCGTAGCGCAGGTTGGCACCGCCCTGTCCGGCAACGTACTGATCGTGCTGAACAACACGGACGCGCTGGCCAAGGCGGCAAACTCCATCGGCGCGATGCGGACGCTGACCATCCAGGGCGACCTGAGCGCGAAAGGCGACTCGAAGTTCCTGGCCCTCCAGGTCGGCCTGGCAGCTGCAGGTGCCAGCGTCAGCTATGTGGACGTAAGCTCCAAAAACAAGGCTGTGCTGGATCTGGACGCTTTTACAGCGACCATCAGCGACAAACTGACGGTGGCAACGGGTAAAGATACCAATCGGCAGACCAAGGCGGTTGCCCTGTCGATCGCGGCCGCGATCGGCAAAGCCACCACCAAAATGATCAACGTGGCGATTGCCCTGAACAAGGCCGAAAACAGCTCCATCATCAGCGGAAAGGCCGCGCTGAACGCACCGGCCGTTGAACTGACCGCCCTTTCCAACGCGACAGCCCGGACACGGATGTACGGCCTGAGCCTGACGGAAGGCCTGAATATCGCCGGCAGCGTCAGCGTGGCAGTCAACCAGGGCACCAGCGTCGCCCAGATGGTGCTCAACGGCGGGCTGAACGGCGACCTGAGCGTCAAGAGCCAGACGACGGGTACCACCAAGAGCTACATGCTTACGGGCAGCGGTTCCCTCGTCGGAGTGAACGTCAACGTCGGTGCAAGCTACGGCAAGACCAACAGCATCATCGACGTGGATATCGCAAAAGGCTCCACGAAGAAGAACGCGGTCATCACTATCAACGCGGACAACACGGGAAACAAAGACGAGGTCCGGAACGACATCAATAACCTGAACCTGAGCGCCTATTCCGCCAACGTGATGGTCGGCGCGGCATACGCGCAGGATATTTACCGGACGAAGGTCCGGATCGGCGGCAATTATACGCTGAAGGACTTCAGCGCGAAGACGGACTACATCTCCCATTCCTACGCGAAGGTGACCCCGTCCAAGGGCGGCGTCAAGCTTGCCCTGGCAGACGCGTACGGCAACGCGGCGCTAGCGAAGAACACGGTCTGGGCCGGGACAGAAGCGGAATTCCACGACGGAACGGTGAACATCACCGGCGTAACGGATCCGGCGACCCTGGAGACCACCGGCGGCAACCTGACCGTGGAAACCAAGGGCGAGATCTCGACGGATTCCGAGATCCGGACCACAGCCCTCTTCCAGTTCACCGGCGTGTCCGTCGGACTGAACTGGAGCGAATCCAACCTGTCCGCGAAACAGGCCGCGGTCCTGACGCTGAACAAAGCCGCGGTGACCGCTCGAGAAACCAAGGTGGAAAGCCTCTCCAACGGCATCAAGGCCAGTGCCAACATCGGCTCCGTTGGCATCAACGAGGCTGACAAGGATCAGGTGGAAGGCGACGGATTAAGGATAGACCTGTTCCGGATCGGCGTGAGCCGTGCCTTCTCCAAGGAAAACCTGGATTCCAGCGCGATGATCCGGGGAACGAACAAGGCCACGGACACCATCACCACCAATAAGCTGACGCTGAACACGGGCAACGTCAGCGGTACGCTGAACGAGGCATATTCCAAGACGGACAACGGTGCGGTGTTTAACATCGTTTCCGGCGGCGGGATGCTGAGCCAGTCCCTGATGACAGATAACTACCATACGACGATGGACGGCGTAAAGGCCACGGTCAAGGGCCTTGCCCAGCTGACCGCCAAGACCAACTCCTACGCGCGGGCCATGGGCATGGAGCCCGGCGGATTCAGCGCGATCGAGGTCAATTACTCCGAAATGAAGGCCTACATGGGCGACAAAGACGACCGGCAAACCGCCAAAGTCGTGATCGGGGACAATACGGACCTGATCACCGAAGGCGACAAGAGCAACATCGTCCTGCTGGCCCAGAACAACGGCGAAGTTAAATCCAGCTGGGACGGCGGACATAAGCTCGGCATCCTGAACGTCGCCGTTTCCAAGGCGCCGACCGGCAGCTGGTATGACACCGGCGTACTGATCGGCAGCGGAAGCACCGTCCAGGCCGGCGGATCCAATACGATCCTGAGCGAGTCCAACTCCAAGGCCTCCTCGCTGATCGAAGCCGGACAGATCGGCCTGATCGTCAACGTGGACGTGATGCGCGGAAAGAACGATATCGACGATGAAAACCGGGTGAATGTCGGCAGCGGAACCACCATCCAGGCCAGGGACAACCTGAGCCTGAAGGCAAGCAGCAATACGATCGCCGAATCGACTTCTGACTACGCGGGCGGATCGATCGTGTTCAGCGGAAGCTTCATTTACGCGAAGAACTTTGTGGACCGCGACGTACGGGTCAACATCGACCGGGATTCGACGGTGAAATCCACGGAGGGTTCGACCACGATCGCAAGCGTGGCAGGCGAAAACGACTGGATCTACACCATGGCGCAGACAGACTCCGCCTCCCTGATCGACGGCGGATACGCTTCGACAGAGGCAAAGATCACGAGCAATAATGAGGTCAACATCGGCGCACACACGAAAGTGGAAAGCCAGAAAGACCTGAACATCCTTGCCCTGGCAACCGAGAAACGCGGCTACGGCGTGAATCCGCCGAGCGACAAGGAACAGGACACCAAGGACGCGGCCGTATACAGCTATGCGTGGTGTGATATCGGCGGTCTGGATATTCTGGGCGCAGCCAAAACAAGTACAACGATCAACGCCACCACACTGATCAGCTTCAACCGGAACACAGCCGATGCATACGACCTTTCCAACCTGAAGTCCAACGGAGGCAACGTAACGCTCCATGCTTCCAACGCGGATATGCGCGTCCGTGCCCAGGCCAAGGGCCGCTCGATCGGTGCTTTCGGCGGCGTCGGCGCGTACAGCGATATGACCGCAAACATCGGCAACACGGTTTGGATCGACAACACGATGGTCGGCGGGAATATGGTGAAGTTCATCGCGGGAGACGAAAAAAATTATCCTTACCTGAGTGCGTACACCAAAGCTGAGGGGTACTCCATTGGAAAGAGTGCCGCGAGGAGCCATCTCAAAGGAACCTTCTATAACCAGGTACGCACGATTGACGACGTCATGGTCAATATTGACGCAAAATCATTCACGCACATCGCCTATGATCCCAAGACCCATGTGGATGCGGACGCATATGCCAACGGCGTGGGCCTTGCAGTGGATGATGATGATGTGAAATGGGAATGGCAGTATTACAAATGTGACTTCTGCAAAGGAGATGGAACAAGCGGCGGTGAAGATAGAGTAGTCGGCGTGACCATCGAATTCCGGAAGGAAAACCTGGCTGCTGCTCTGAACGCTGCCCTGAAAAAGGCCCTGGTGCCGCTGAATGACATTGAGCGCGAGACGAAGGAAGTGCTTGCGGGGATCACCAAAGCCCGGTACGGAGAAGAAGACTATGCCGCGGCCAACAAGATCTATGCCCTGGACCTTCCTGTGATGCTGAACAGGAACGTAACGCTGGATGCCGGACAGCTGATGAAATACAAGCTGTGGACCAACGCACGGACCCACCAGGATGTATACCTGCTGCACAACGCTACGCGCCTGTACGGCTCCACCCGGAGCGGCCTCATCAGGCCGGAGTATATCGTTGAGACGTTCCAGGGTGACCTGCTGGGCACCGGAACAGAGCATGACATCGACGTAATCAATGCCCTGACGCAGTACGCGTATATAAATCCGGTGATCCCCGTGGGCTCTGCCGGCACACTGGACTTCAGGACCGGTGTTCTGACCCTGCCCGATCTCGCCGACTTCGAACTGTACCTGGACGAAGTGTCCGCGAAATGGCTGACCGAAAAGATCGGCGAAGGATTCCTGAGGGCCCTGATTGCGGACCAGGATGAAGTGAACGACTGCGCGCTGAACGGCGCCAAGCTTCCCGAGGGAACGATCTCCTCCAGCCTGACCGAAGACGGGGAGGCTGTGAGCGGATCCGAGGAGGAAGGAAACCTGCAGCACTGGAAGCGGTACTGGCTGGGCGATACGCCGGAGACAGCAAAGGACGACAACCAGACGCTGATCTTCCTGCTGGTGAACGAAGAGACGGACGAGGTTGATGCCTTCCGGACAAGCCGGAGCATGATCGCCGCCGGCGAGAGCCCGATCGACGTTTCTCTCTACCTGTTCCGTGACGCTGAAAGCGACCTTTTGGAAGAAGAAAAATACAACATCCTGTTCTTCGACACGCCGGAAGGCAAGCGGAGCCTGGTGAAGGCTGTCACAAACGTGCTGACCGGAAACGAGCTGGAAACGCCGCTGCCGTTGCGCATCGTGCTGCGCGCACACCGGACCAGCGAAACAAAAGCAAAGGTATTCAGCATGACCGGACACCAGTTTGTGCTTCTTGATGCCAGCAATGGCGGTGCAAGCCTGCCGGAAGTCGGATACTCGAACCGGTGCGACGGGAACGTGTTTGAGAGCGAGTTCATCATCGTCGAAGGCATCCTGAGCGGAGAACTGAAGGTCACCTACAAGAAGGGACAGCTCATCTGGGCAGTGCGGACCGGCGAAAACACGGCAGCAGACCTCAACGGTAACTGCTACCTGATGATTGACAACGTATGGTATCTGGAAGAAGACGCGCCGATACAATCCGGCGTGGAAGGACAGGATGCGGCCTGAACAAAAGACGAACCGGAGGATAATACATAAAAGGGGAGGCACTATTATGCGAAAACTCTCCATCAAATGGAAAGTGCTGATCCCGTTATTCCTCGGTTTGCTTTTGATGTCCCTTGCGTTTGTTCAGATCAGCTATATTGAATTCAGGAAGTATACGATCACGGACTGCGTCAATTATGCAAAGGGGTTATGCGGGCTGATCGCGGATGAAATCGATCCGGAACGGATCGATGAATACATTGAAAAAGGCCATGCCTGTCCGGAATATGATGGGATCAAGACAAAACTGTACAAGCTGCGGGATGCCTATCCGGATATTGTTTTCCTGTATGTTTACCAGATCCGGGAGGACGGATGCCATGCCGTCTTCGACCTGGACGTTGAAGGCGAGCCCGGTTCGGAGCCGGGAGATGTTCTCCCGTTCGATCAAAGCTATGAGCAATATATCCCCAATCTCCTGGCCGGGAACGAAGTGCCGGCGCTTGTTTCAAATGATACATACGGCTATCTGCTGACCATCTATACACCGATCCGGGATTCTTCCGGACAATGCAAGTGTTATATCGGAGTGGATTATTCCATGGATCTGCTGACGGATTATGTGACGGAGATCGTGAAAAAGATCCTCGCGATCTTTGCGATCGTCGTGATCGTGATCGCGATCGTCAACGTGGCCGTGACAAACCGCAGGATCGTCAAACCATTCAACAGACTTGAAAACGAGGCGTACCGGGATACCCTGACGGGCCTGCTGAACCGGACGGCCTATTTCCGGTACGCTCAGTAGCTGGATGAACAGATCGGAGCGGAAACGGCGGCGTTTTCCCTCCTGATGGTCGACGTGAATTTCCTGAAGAAGGTCAACGACACTTACGGCCATGAAAAGGGTAACAGCTACCTGAAAAATGCCGCCGACCTGATCTGTTCCGTTTTCGGCAGCGAGCATTTATACCGGATCGGCGATCCTGCAGAAGGATGTCCGCCTGAGCGCAGAAAAGATCGCCGATTACAGGCTGTGGACGAATACCGAGACCGACCACACGACCTACCTGCTGCCCAGCTCCGCCCAGCTGCACATATACGGCAAGCGACTGGACTTTGTGACGGAAATGCTGAAGGGCGACGCGCTGGGAGACGGGGAAACGCGTAACATCTCCCTCTACACGGCGGTCACGGCCGAGGCCAACGCGAAGGGCATCATCCCGATCGGCAGCACAGGCACCATGAATTTCAAAACGGGCGTGCTGAAGCTTCCTCCCCAGGCGGATTATGAACTGTGCCTGAACGAAATCTCCTCCGAATGGCTGCTGAAGCAGTTTGAGAGCGGAATGATGCGGCGCGCAACGGCGGCACAGGAGAAGCTGAACGCCAGCGCGCTGGAGGGCATGGAGCTTCCCGAAATGGAATACGCGGACGGGCCGGTTCCGGACGGAAAAAAGAACGGACGGCTGGTCTACTGGCTGGGACATACGCCGAAAACCGCGGCTGACGCGGACGAGACGCTGGTCTACCTGCTTGTGAACCCCGAAACCGACGAGATCGACGCCTACCGGACGAGCGTGAATATGATCGCGGGCGGGGAAGCCCCGATCGACGTGTCCCTGTTCATTTACCGGGACGTGAAGGCGGACCGGATGGAAGAAGAGCTTTACGACGTCTTCTTCTACGATACGCCGGCAGGCGAGAAGAGCCTGGTGAAAGTGATCACCAACACGCCCGGAGCCGAGATGCAGATTCCCGTATCCCTGCAGATCGGGCTGCGCAAATTCCGGGTGAAGGATTCCGGAGAGACAGCCTACTGCCTGAACGAACAGGTCATGATCCTGTGCACGGAAGAAAAGGGCAAGGCCAGCGCACTGAACGGGTTCTACAAGGCGACGATCACCGACGACACCTTCGAAAGCGCCTATATCCTGATCACCGGGATTGCCGAAGGGAACCTGGCGGTCATCGTGAAGAAGGGCCAGCCGGTGTGGGGCGAATGGACCGGCGAAGACACCGCGGAGACCATCGACGGCATTCAGTACATCCTGATCAACAGCGTCTGGTACGAGGCGAGCAGGGTATAAACCATCAGAAACCGACACCCAGAAACCGACATAACCGCGCGTTATGTCGGTTTCGTAACGTTTACAAATGTATTGACTGTTGAAATAACAACAAAATGTAGCTATATTACAATTGTACAGACAGACAACAAAACGGAAGCAAAGCGAAGATCAGGCATAGCCTGAACGAATTGACCGTTTTGGTATATCCTGACCCCATAAACGGGTAACGAAGATGATTCCTATGATTCAAATTGAAAGGGGACTGATCAGACCATGGCAGCAGAGGCAAACAACAACATCCTGTATCTGGTTACCGGGGCCGCCGGATTCCTCGGCGGGACCGTATGCCGCCAACTGGTGGAACGCGGAGATCGAGTGAGGGCGTTCATCCTCCCGAATGATCCGGCCAGGAAATACATACCGGAGGAAGCGGAGATCTTCGAAGGCGACCTGACAAGCAAGGAGAGCCTGAAGCCTTTCTTCGACGTCCCGGAGGGGATGGAAGCGATTGTCATGCACATCGCCAGCATCGTCACCAGCAGTCCGGACTACAACCCGAAGGTCATCGAGGTCAACGTCGGCGGAACGAAAAACATCATTGACCTGTGCCTGGAGACGCCGGCGGTCATCAAACTGGTCTATTGTTCCAGCACCGGCGCCATTCCGGAGCAGCCCAAGGGGACAAAGATCAAAGAGATCGATTACTTTGACGAAACCAAGGTGCCGGGCTGCTACGCCATGAGCAAAGCGCTGGCTTCCCAGGAGGTCCTGGACGCCGTCCATCACCGGGGACTGAATGCCTGCATCGTCCATCCCAGCGGCATTATGGGCCCGGGAGACTATGCCATCGGCGAGCCGACGGCAAACCTGATCCGGATCATCAAAGGCGAGCTTCCGGCCGGTATCGACGGAGACTTCAACCTCTGCGACGTGCGGGACCTAGCCCAGGGCATGATCGGAGCAGCCGCGAAGGGCCGCTGCGGCGAATGCTATATCCTGGCCAACGAGCCGGTGACTTTCCGCGAATTCTGCAGGATGGTCACCGAAGAAAGCGGCGGAAAAAAGGTGAAGGTTTTCCTTCCGCTGTTCGCCAGCAAGGTCATGGCATCGGTCATGGAGGCCCAGGCGAAGAAATCCGGCAAGAAAGCCCTGATGACCACGTTCAACGTTTACAGCATGGCCCGGAACAACGATTTCGACTCCTCCAAGGCACAAACTGAACTGGGATACACCATCCGTCCCTATGAAGAAACCATTCACGACCAGGTTCAGTGGATGATCCGGGAGGGTATGCTGCAGATGGAATGAGATCCATCACACGAAAATGAAAGGAGAACCATTACGATGGCAAACGTATGCGTGATTACCGGCGGCGGGAGCGGTATGGGACTGGAAACCGCCCGCAATATCGACAAAAACACGATCCTGGTGCTGACCGGGAGAACGGTTGAGAAACTTGAAAAGGCAAAGGTTATCCTGGAGGCGGAAGGGCATGAGGTTCACCTGATCGCCGGAGACGTTTCCATCCGGAAGGACGTACATGAGTTCTGCCTTCTGGCAGCCGGAATGGGAACGATCAAAACGGTGATCCATTCCGCCGGCCTTTCCCCGACGATGGCGGGCCCGGAACAAATCATCCGGGTGAACGCCGTCGGAACAAAGAACGTCAACATGGAATTCTACAAGTATATGAACGACGGCGGCGTCATTGTGGACGTTGCCAGCAGCTCCGCCTACCAAGCGCCGAAGCTCCTGGTCAAACACCAGATCTACGAAAAGGCGGAATATGAGGAGGATGATTTTGTCCGACTGCTTCTGAACGAGGCTAACCTGGTCAAGGATGAGTATAACCGGAGCGGCATGGCGTATGTCATGAGCAAGAACTTCGTGACCTGGTACGCGCAGAAATGCGCCCATGAATACGCAGATAAAGGGATCCGGGTGGTCTCGGTGAGCCCGGGGCTCATCGAAACCGGCATGGGAACGCAGGAAGCGGAAGCAAAGTTCGCGCAGGAAATGATCGCGCAGACCTGCGAGCACCGGATGGGAAAACCGGAAGAGCTCGGATATGCCATCGCGACGATTGCCGATGAACGAAACGGCTATCTCAGCGGCATCGATATCCTGATCGACGGCGGGGCGTCCACTGGCAAAAAGTTCAGGAAAAAGGAAAAATGAAATACCAGGAATTGATTGATCCGGAACTCCGGAAAAGCGCGAAGTCTTTCCCCTTCAACAAGCCCATCGTAGCCGCCGGCAATCTCTACCAGGAGGCTGACTGGCGGTTCGTGAAAGCCCCGGAAGGCTTACAAGAGGAAGAGGCGGAGATCAAAGGCTTCCAGGGGCTTCCGTACAAGACCACCGTTTTTACTCCGGCAGGCGCGGGAGACCGCCTGCCGGCGCTTCTCTATGTGCACGGCGGGGCTTTTGCCTACAAAGCAGCCGCCTATCAGAAGCGGCTTGCGATGATCTATGCGGAAAAAGCGGAATGCAAGGTGTTTTTTCCGCATTATCACCTGGCACCGAAGTTCCGGTATCCGGCTGCCTACGAGGATGTGCTGGCCCTGTACAGGCACCTGAAGGACCACGCGGAAGCGCTCGGAATCGATCCGGACCGGATCGGTATCAGCGGGGACAGCGCCGGCGGATCCATCGCTGCGCTGATCTGCTGCCGATGGGAAAAAGAGGGGATCGGGATGCCCTGCCTGCAGATGCTCGCATACCCGGTGACGGACGCGGAGATGCGCACGGAATCCATGAAGCGATATACGGACACCCCGAAATGGAACGCCCTCGACAATGAGCGGATGTGGCAGTACTACTGCGGGGAGGATCCGGACCTCCGGAAACAGGCCTCGCCGATGCACGCGGCGATTCCCGAAAAGATGCCTCCCACGTATATCGAGACCGCGCAGTTTGACTGCCTGCACGATGAAGGCCTGCTGTTTGCACAGCGGGTGAAGGAAGCCGGCGCGGATGTGGAAATCAATGATACGCAGGGCACTTTTCACGGATATGACGACGCGATCGATACGCAGATCGTCCGAAAGAACGTTGAACGAAGGATCGCATTCCTGAGGAGATGGTTTGCGAAGAAGGGGAGATAGAAAATGGCGAAGAACCCGGATGTCTATTTGCTGTATGAATATTCAAAAAAGAACGCGTTTACCGTCCGATACAAGGTTACGCTCTCAGAAGCCGTGGACGAGGAACTGCTGACGCAGGCAGCCCGAGAAGCGATGACACGCTTTCCATACTATACAGTGAAGGTCGGGTTAGACGAAGGGGAAAACTATGTTTTGCTTCCCAACGACCATCCGCTCCCCGTGCTGCCGGAGAGGGACGAGCGGCTGATGCTGGGCTCGGAAGAACTGGGAGGCCATCTGTTTGCCCTGACATGGAGGGAAGACGCCATCTGGTTCAACTGGGCGCACTGCTTCTGCGGCGCGTTCGGGGCTTTGTTCTGGATCAAAACAACATTGTACCAGTATCTGACCAAGAAATACGGGGAGATCGCTCCGCCGGCTGACCTGAAGGAGGTCGGGACCCCTGTGGACGACGCGGAATACGCGTTTGCCGATCCGGACAGCCTTCCGACTGACGCCCCCCTGAAACGATATGAAGAAGGGGACAGCAACGTCGGGATCGAACAGGATTACCTGTATTTCCTGAATCCATTCGCGAAAGACGTATATTATTATCAGATCGAGCTGGACAGCAAACCCTTTATGGATTACGCTAAGCGTATCGGCGGGAGCCCCAATTCCGTTCTTACCGCGTTGATGCTGAAAACAACCGTACATTATTTTTCAGAAAAAAGAGATTCGCACGTTCCGGAAAATATTTATACAGGAAGAAAAACTCAGCATATTTCTGCAAAGATCGCGGACGACTACCGGAAGGATATCGGCTGTGATCAATCCTACCGTGATTTTGTCAGATTTATTCATGTGAAGTATGAGTGGGGAATGGAGAAGGAATCCATTGAAAAACTGAGCAGGATGGCCCGCGAAGCAATTAAGCAGCAGATGCAGCCGGAAAATTCCTTTGAATGGTACCGGGCCCTTACCGACGCGCAAAAGGGGATTGACAGCCAGCCTGACCTGAAATCCAGAATCAAATACGCACAGAAACACAGCATCTACCGGAGCGACAGCCGGGATACCTACATGGTCAGTTATGTGGGGCGGACGGACTGGGGCGGTATGGCAGAATACATCCGGAGCGCTTTCACGATCACGGACGGAAACCTGATGCTGGAAGTGAACGCGCTGCCGGACAAATTCTGCGTCACCTTCCAGATGCTTTCAAAAGACAGGAAACCGCTGGACCGGTTCTGCGAGGTGCTGCAGGAGGAAAGACTGCCGTTTACTGTGTCGGACCGGCTGATCCGGTATATGCCGGATCTGGTGCTGCCAAAGGCGGGAAAGTAAAGAATTATGAAGCGACTTTTCTGGAGAAAAAGAACATCATTTCCGCAATGCGGCGGCTGCTCACGGGGAAACCCGCATTGATCCATTCGCGCATCATACCGACGGTCCCGTTGGCGATGTAAAGACGGATGAAACGGGCCGTTGTTTCATCTGCGTCAGCGTACACCGGAATTGAGCCGGAACAAAGGAATTCAACCATCCTGGATGAAAAACTGCTGTCCGCCGAACTGTTGAAAAGAATGCGGAAAGCTTTTTCGTTCTCTTTTACATAATCAAAAAAAGCGGCGGAAGCTTCAATAATCTTGTCCTGATCCGTCGGATCCGTTATCGGAGCAGGCATCGGAATACGATCCAGAAAATCCTGCTCGGTATCCCTGAGCAGATCGGCAGGATCCGCGTAATACTTGTAAAAAGACGACCGGTGTACGTCGGCGGCATTACAGATCGCGGTTACAGAAATATTGACCAGTTCGTCCTGTTCAAGAAGCTCCAGCAGGGCCTCTTTCATCAGGCGTTTTGTCATCCGGACGCGCCTGTTTTCGTGATTGGCGGATGTCATTTCGGCCTCCTAACGGCAAGAATATAATATTCCGGCCACTTGTTTTCATACCGACAAGTTGTCGCCATTCAGATGGGGTATATTAGCATATGACAGGATGAAAGTCAAAGTAACGGAGGGGGCGGCGGCGGTAACGGCGGGGACAGCCCTGCAGTTCCGCGTTCGCGGAACGGGCATGGCACGTCCCCTTGTTCCCGCCAAAGCCTGCTTGTTCCCAGGCGG
>Ga0265298_10004511_pt1 | contig 17768 bp, 9 predicted proteins | sample AusTroGonzalo_MG_3_FD_193486 | JGI IMG/M metagenome (GOLD analysis project Ga0265298, IMG submission 193486) | Bovine rumen microbial communities from tropical cattle in Woodstock, Queensland, Australia - Gonzalo_01 | ecosystem: Host-associated > Mammals > Digestive system > Stomach > Rumen ... | reverse complement strand
TCTTGGAAATCGTAGAAATCTTCTTTTCCATCGTAATCACTAAGTAAATCATTAATGATTTTTTCACCACTTACAAAGAAGAAATTAACAATATCTCTTGTGATAGCATCATAGTCGCCTTTATATGCGGCTGTGTTAATATCGAAGTAGTTTTTGCTTGTTGGAGTGATGTGAATTAATCTAGTGAAAAGACCAGAGTTAATTGGGTACATAATCCATGTGCCATCAGCTAATTCAGGAGTGCCATGTGGAGTCTTATGATAAAGAGATGGACCTTCAATATATAAATATCCCTGATCTGAGTCATAAGCTAAGACCTCGAAGCCTTCCATACCATGGTCAGCAACACCTTCGCAATAATACATTTCTTTTGAATATTCATAGCGAATTGTTCGTTTAGCAGGTTGATAATCTTCTGCACTATAAACGGCATCTAACGCATCAAGTGCGTCTTTACAGCCATCTTTTGAAGATAGTTCAGATACAGCAACTCTAACTATATTAGAGTATGATCCATCTTTTGAACGAACTTCAACATTAGCGACACCTTTTTTATTAGCAGTTAATTTCCCTTCAGCATCTACGCTAACAATACTAGAATCTTTACTTTCGAATTCTAATTGATTTAAAGCATATGAAGTTGGGAATGATTCAACGCTAATAGATGTTGATTCGCCAACACTTAAGTTGTAGAAGATTTTTTGTAGGGCAAGGTAATCTCTATCGAGATAACCTTGACCCTTAAATTCAAATTCCTCGTATTTTCCATCTTTTGGAATAATAGGAGTAACATTAGCGCCTTTTTGGCCGCATGCACAAAGAGTTAAAATTGCGACACCACTTGTAAGAAGAGACATTAATCTATTTTTCATTTTAGTGTCCTCCTTAATTTTAGTTGTCTGAAGCAGTTACTTCAGCATAGTTAACACTTGCTGAACCACCGTTGATTGAGAGTTCATAATAAACTTCCCAAGCAAAGTCATTCATATATCTTTCCATGATAAATGGATCCTTATGCCATTGTTCATCATCAGTGTCCTTGTAGGTATTAGCTTCTTTAATCGCATCTCTAATTGATTCAGCAATTGCTTTGGTTACAGTTACTCTAATAACGTGATTTTCAGCGTCATAAACGAGATTTCCGCTACCTTTTTCAGCTAAAGTGACGTTTCCTCTACCAAAGACATAGCAGTCAACTCTGTTGATATCAAATTCAGCTTTGCCGCCTTCTTTATCAAATGAAGCGAATTCGACTGGGAATTCAATCTTAAATCCTTCAGAAAGAGTATCTGTGTAGTTGGTTGGAGCGTCTGCGTGACAGTATTTAACTGGATCAACCTTTTCACCACCATCAACAATACCACCGTGGTCTGCGACTTCCCAAAGAGCATCATAGGACCATTTTTGTCCCTTGTAAATAATTGGGTTCTTTTCATCAACTTTTGATGTATCAGTACCCCAGTTAAGTGTAAAGCTTGATGAGTTATCACTCTTTAAAACTTCCATGAAGTTTAATGGGTTATAAGTATTACCAGAAATAGCACCGAATGCGAGGTCGAAACGTCCTTGCATCATCCATTCGTTGTAAACTTCTTCCCAGTTTGTAACTGCGTCTTGATCAACGACAAGTTTAACTCTTCCGCCACAAACAGCATCATTATTAAATGCAGTTTCAAAATATGACTTAATATCTTCACCGTATTCTTTAATATCAGTTTGATACATCCATCTAATATGAATATGAATTTCAGTTGGATTTGACTTTGAAGGACCTAAAACAAGTTTTCTTTGGCTAGAAAGTTGTTTAACAGCATTTCTAAAGCAGTCGATAGCTTTATTTAAGTTGTAACCGTAGTTATCACTATAACCGGCAACAGCTGCTCTATGAGCTTCAGTTGAGTTATAGGAAGAACCACCTTCAGCATTTCTCATTTGATAGGCATTTGAGAAATAATCGATTGATGGATTAACACCACGTTTTCTAGCAAATGCTTCTCTATCAATAGAGAAGAATAAGCCATCAAGGAAGTCACTATTTGCCATCCATGGCTTGAGATTCCATGATTCTGCATTTGGATGAACGGTTCCTTCTGGACCGAATAACTTATTCCACTCGGCTTCGTCACATGAGTTAACATTTAATTTAAATGTTGCATCACCTTTTGTTTCATAAACATTAGGTTTTCCTCTTTGTGATTCAACTTTTGAGGTTGGAACACCAGCTGAGTCTAAGTTATGAGCATCTTCAAATTGTTTCCAAGTTTTCTCAGTATCGGTATCAGTTTGATAGACACGGTAATAAACACCAGGAATTTTGTATCTATTTCCGCCTTTATTAGGAGTTTCAAACCAGTTATCGTCTCTTGCGAAGACAATCTTTTGAAGTTTTTCCCACTTTGTTAAGGTATAAGCACCTAAACATAAGGTATAGTCAAGAATTGCATCGTGAGATCCACCATTAAATGTGCCGTATGCATTAATTCTTTCTTTAATTGGTTTAGTCTCATCAAATGCTTTTTCGCCTGATCCTGGAGTAATACGTTTGTCTCCAACAAATAAATCTTTTGGAAGAGGTGAAGTTAAGCTGCTTGAAAGTGTATACATAGCTGTGAATGCATCAATAGCGTTAATTAATTCAAGATCAATGTATGCGCCGTTGACATCACTTCCAGTTTTAATACCGAGTTTATTAGAATCTTTGTATTCACCCCATTTACTTTCAATTGCTTCTGGATTATACATACTAGAAGTATCATTAAAGAAACGTTGTGCGCCTTTAATGCCGTATGAAGTATCATTAGCCATTTCAGTACCACGAATAATATTATTCGAACCTGTAAATAAGAGTTGATAAATAAATTCGTAGTCTTCGATTGTAACGCCTCTACCATTAAAGCCTTTACCTGCTAATTTTGAAGAAGCAGTTGAATATTTTAAGTTAGAACCATTGACGTCGCCATCAGTCTTAACGTAAATTCTCCATTTCTTATAGAGATTTGTTGCGTTTGGAGCTTCTGCTGGGATTGGTTGGTTGTTCTTTGTTTTAGTAGAAGCATAAGAAGCAACGGTGCCATCTGCAGCAAATGTTGGGACTTTGACTTCATCAGTTGCTAAAACTGGATACCATTCATAGTTATCTTTAGCGTTGTTAAGTCTTGTACCCCAATAAGATGAGGTGATGTAACCAGCTAAATCGCTAACTTGAGAGCCAGTAGCACTGTATTGGTTAATCTTAAGTGAGTCTTGGGAAATTGAGCTGTGGTAATAAGTTGGATAGTTACTTCCTTCAGGACCTGAAAGGGTACCTTCTAATTCACCATCAGTTAAAATACCAAAACCATAACCTTCAATGTATTGTTTACCTTTAGTTGGGATTTGGACACGGCTATCGTATTTAACTAAACCACCGTTTTCAAAAAGAGTAATACCAGTTAAGTGTGTATCCATGGCGTATTTTTCAAGTTTACCAAGGATTTCTGTACGTTCTTCGAGTTCTGGAGTTGTAGTACCACCAGAGAAGTTATAACCACCCTCAGATTTTGCAACACTTGGAGTAATGGTAATATTCTTCTTTAAAGCTTTTGTGATACCACTTTTTGCTTCAGTAACACGGAAGTTAACACTTCCTTCTGAAACTGGGGTAATTTTTCCACTTGCGTCGATTCTTGCAACGTTATTGTTGGTTGAAGAATAGCTATAGCTACGATCGTTGGTATCAATACCATTATCATAGATAACTAATGAATCATTATTTGTACCAAGGGCAATTGCGTTTCCGCCACTTTTTAAGCCAACAGAGAAGTTGAAGTATGAGACTTCTTGTTCTCCGCCGCCATCGCCACCGCCACCGTTATCTGTCTTTCCAAAACATCCAGAAAGCGAGGAAGCTGCAAGGGCTGCGAGAGTTAAAACTAATAAATGTTTTGACTTTTTCATTTTTATTTCCTCCTATTTTTTGGAGAAGAGTGAGGCGAAGAATTCGCCAATCTTCTTGAAGAATTCTGCAATCTTTGCAAAGAATCCTTTATTTTCACTGGACTCTTCTTTTTGAGGTTCCTCAGATACCTCTAACGAGCCAGTAGATACCTTAAATCCATATTGTGGATTAAATTCAGTTTCACCATCATCACCAATCTTGATGAATGAGACTTCGCCGTTCTCGAACTTGAAGTCATCGTCGATACTAAATTCGGTTCCTTGAGCAAGTACATAATTAGAATAATTACCATCAAAATGTACAATTGCTGTGGTTTCTCCTCTTGCGTAGTCTACAACGCTAATGAAGACTCTTGATTTGGAGAACGAAGTTTCTACTGATGAAGAAGCTGCGGCATCAAAGATTTCTTTTTCAACCTCTGAATAATAAAGCTTACTTGCCTCATCATATTTAACTTCAACCTTAGTGCTGCCTACAATCGCGTATGCGCACTTGGTATCTTTATAAGTGATACGAACCATATCCTTGCCGTTATCTTTAAATTCAGCAATAGATTTGATGACTGGGGTTTCAGAATCTATGTGGAGTGTGTACTCCTTGCTAACCCAAGCCTCTGTAGCAGCGAGTTGATAATTGAACTTAAGTTCATAATCACCACTTTCGAATGCTACTTTGGTTCTAATGTCATAGAGAGGAATTAAGGCCCAAGCTCTATGAGCGACATAACCACCGCCGAGGTATCCACCTTCAACGTGTGATTTATATAATGCATATTTACCAGCGGTATCGCCAAATAAACAGTCTTCTAGAGCGCTACGATATACTTCTTGGCCAGTTGCTTTATTAGTAATTGTGAAGAAGTTATCTTTAACTGATCTATACACGAATTGTTGGACAATAAGTGTATTCGACTTTTGTGGGTTACCAAGGTAAATATCATCTTTTGGATTTTCAGTTAATTCACTGGAATAAACATCTGGACGAGTACCAACACCATAGAATCCTTTCATATTCATGAAGTTTTGATCATTGGTGAGGACACGTTCAGTATTGATGTCTTCAGTATTCTTAGCATAACCTGCGACCATCATTGATCCCATGTCTGCGTTATCTTTACCAAGAAGCGAGACAGCGACATCATTTACTAAGTCTGATCCATAGAATTTGGTTGGGTCTTTCTCAAATGAGAACGGCTCAACTACTGGAGCGCTTGAGTAATCTGCACCTGAGATTCTATCACTAAGTGAGTAGAATCCCATGTATGGGATTGATAAGTCTGGGTAATCACCTTTTGCTTTAAGAGTAACATAACCTTCAATATAGGTTCCTGTTTCATAAAGCTCTTGAATTCTATCTTTTTGTTCTTTGCTAAGTTCGAATTCTGGAAGGTCAATCTTTGTGTCTCCGCTTGCTGCGACTGAGACTGAACCACAATCAACATTTGCGATTTCAACATCTTTAATGGATTGATATTCGCTATTTGGAACTTCTTTCCAAACAATTGGGTCTCCTGCTTTTTCAGTTGCGCAGTAATATAAACCTTCTTTAATTACACCTTGAGGATCTTCATGTTCAACTTGAGAAGCGTTCTCATAGTACTTAATATCCTTAGAAACTTTAATGGTGTCTTTGTAATTTGCAGTTCCATCAGCGATGACCATCTTTTCTTCTTCTGGGGAATAATATTCAAATCCTGGAATTGATTTTGGAGAATCAACTTCAATAGGTTTTCCATAATCACTAGATAAGACTTTGTTGCTTAATGCAACAGCTGGTCTCATAACTGAGAATGAAACATCAAATTCTTTAGCACTAGTAGAGGCGTTATGAGCGAGGAATGAGAGTTTAACCTTACCGTTTTTAATGTCCTCATTATTTCTAAGAAGAATCTTTGCTTTATTTAAAGCAGTAGTTCCATCTGAATCGAATCCTTCAAGATAAACATCTGTATTGTATGCGCCTTCGATATTTGCCATACCCGCGCCTTGCATACGTGGTGAAGTAATTGATTTTTGATGATCCTCATCATTTTCAGCAGAATCAAACATTGGAATAGCAGTTGACATCATCTTCATGTCAATTGATTTTCTTGCTTCTTTGATTGCTGCTTCGTTACTAGTTTTTGCAACCTTTGAAAGAACAACAGCCATTGCACCTTCTAAGTTTGGTGCAGACATGGATGTTCCGTTGAAATATTCATAAGCTGCATAAGGTGTTTTCTTTTCTTGTTTATTTTGAGGCCAGACAGCACCTTTAATATTGCTACCAGGTGCGGTAATTTCTGGTTTTAAATCAAGATCATAAGTAGCACCATCTGTTGAGAAGTCAGAAATGGTACGAGCAAGGACATTGTCGCTTAATTTATTTCTTTTAATCTTAAATGTGCCTTCCGGATTAGCTTCGAAGATTGCTTTGTCCTTAAATAAGGCAATAACAATTGGGAAGCGAATCGTTTTAGCGGCATCACCAAAGTCACATCTAAAGTTGAAGTCTTGTTCGGTTGGGTCATTGTTAATAATGATTAAACCGCTTGCACCATGGTTATCAGCATTCTCGTATTTAGCCGAGAAGTTAATTTTACCACGGTTAACTACAACGATTTTGCCATCTACGTCTAAGTTCTTATAGTCTTTTTCTTCACCAAAGCCTTTAAGATAGACGTATTGAACATCGAGATTTTGTTGTTCTTCAGTAGGTTCAAATCCATCAATATCTGGATCAACGATACCACCGTTAATAAGTTCAACAAGTCTATGTTCGTTATCTGGATAATCAGCAGCTTGTCCATCTCTATTAACGACTTGATCATCATAAGGAACGGTATTACCGTTGAGGTCAAGTGAGTTAGCATAGAATGTTTTTTCTGGTTGACCAGCAGCAATTGTCATTGTTGATGCGTTATTTGCAAATGAACCCATGATACCTGTTTCAACAAGGTCTTTAGTCCAGTTTGCGTATCCGCCTGTAAATGCGTATGACATTTTGCCGGCATTACCAGCAGAAATAGAGCTTAAAATGCCGTTATCTGAGATTCTTTGAAGCATTCTTTGAGAAATTGTGCCTTCTTCGAAGTCTGCAAGGTCACTACCAATGGAGACGTTAATGGCGTCAACACCAATTGTGATACAGTCTTCAAGAGCTTCAATGAATGCAACTTCAGAGAATCTTCCATATTCACCCATCTTTGCGGATTCGCTAGCAGGTGTCTTGTGAATATCAGTGAAGACCTTCATTGCTACTAATTGAGCTTTAGGAGCAATACCTTTATAAGTATCAGCGTTTCCGGTAGAAATGGATGCAACGTGAGATCCGTGTAAATCAATTTTTGATTCTACATTGAAGTCAGGAGATGCGTCTGATGAACCACCATTATAACTATCACCAGCATAATCGAAGTAGAATGGAACTTTATTATTGAAGTAAAGTGATCCTTCTTTACCAGGACTATTAACGTATCCGCCGAGAGATTTATTTGCATAATCTTTAGCGTGAGTTTTAAGAGAACTGACTTTAGAGAAGGTTAATCTTTGCTTTGTTCCTGCTGGAAGAGCAGTAAATGTTTCATGGTTATAGGCTGAACCATCATCGCCATCTTCTGGAGTATGACTGCCTCTTAAATAGAATTCGTTATCAAGGACAGCGACAATAACACCTTCACCTTCGTTTGTTCCTTCAGGTTTGTGCATTGTTTGAGCTGAAGAGTTTTCTTCAATCTCCCCGCTTCCGCCACGGATTGCTTTGTTAACATCAACAGAGATGAATCCGGCTGATGACTTTTCAACAACATGAGTTCCGTTTTCGGTAACGTATTTGACACCTGGAATTTTTCTTAATTCGTCAATGTCTTCCTTATTTGCAGAGACAACCACAGCGTTAGTCAAGATTGTGAAGTTCTTATCTTGAGTAGCGTTTGCGTTGATGCTGTTTCTTACCTTTTTATACACAGCATCTTGTTCTTTGATTGCTTTGTCAGCTGAGATAGTATCGATATCATCTTCAAGCTCAAGAATGAATTTCGTATCGATTGGTTTGGATTCGAATTTTCTAATTACTTCGAATCTTGCACCAGTTGCTGACATGGCTGCAATTACACCGCAGAGTAATCCAACTTTTAGCATATCTTTTTCCTCCTTTCTTGTCGTATTTATACGATAAGATTGTCGTAATAATACACTATTAGTATTAATAAATCAATAAATAATTGGTTTCCTTTCTTTTTAATAAAGAAATTTTATCCATTAGTTTGCATTTAAAAAGTCAATAAAAAAGAGCGCACCGAAGTACGCTCTAATTTGAATTTTAATCTTAAGATTATTCTGCTAAACAAAGTGGGTTAATTGCTTCTTCAAATGCAGCAGTTTGTTGTGCAATAGATGGGCTATAAATTGAAGCAACAGAAATTACATAATTTTGTCCACTTGCCCATGTAAAGGTAATTGTAAATTCAACATAACCATAGGCTGGGCAAACAAGCATTTCCATATCGAAGAATTCTTCAAGATTATCTCCACCAGAAGCACCATAATACCATTCAATTGTGTCTTCAATTAAACTCATTCCTTCAATGCCATCGCAAATAGAATAGAGTAAACCATGGAATTTACCACCACGGAAAGTGAATGAATAGGCAGATTGTCCTTGGAATGTTGTTTCTTCTGCGCCGGTAATTGCACCTAATTTCCAGTTTTCAGGATCGCGTAATCCATCAAATACAACTAGTGAATCATCCCAAACTGTTTCGTGATCGAAATCTGGTTCGACAAAGTAACCTTCTTCAGCACTAAATACAGAATAAACAAGCATATATGGTTCTTCTTCTGAGCCAACATTAACTGTTGTTTTACCAGAAACTGGGTATGGTTCTTCTTGAGAATCAAATCCAACTTCCCAAATACTTGTAGCAGAGGTATATCTTACATTGGACCCTGCTGGTAAGTTTCCGCCAAAGAAATTTGTGCAGTCTGCAGGTTGTGCAATGGCTTGGCCTTTATCATTAAACCAACCATATTGAAGTTGATAAATACCATCTGCTCCAAAGAATGATTCATCAGAGACTAATAAATCAGAAAGTTTGATGCCTTGGAAGAATTCGTTGTAGTAATCATACGGTTCTGGTTCATTTTCAGGGACACAGTACTCTTCGAGTAAAGGATAGCCGATGCTTTCTTCATTTAACCAGAACACACCAGTATTCCAATACTCATTCTTACCTTGATATAAAACATATGAATCGCAGCAAGGAACGATTAATGGCTCTTCACCATCTTCAGCGATGTCTTGGAAGTAGAATTCAATCCTACTGAATGGAATTTCTGTTCCATCATTTAATGAAAGTGCGCCATTTGGAATGAATAATGAATTTTCTGCAAATGTGACTGCATCATCACCCTCAATTACGAGCATATCAATTTTATCTGTAGCATTGTATTCATATGCTGCTTTTGAGAAGTCAACAGAGAAATCACTGTTGTAGTACTCAAGTAATCTTGATGAATATTCATCCATCAATTCAACATATTCTTTGCCTTCTCCATCTTCAGAAATGGTAAACATATAGGAAGTATCAGATTCTTCGGAGAATCTTAAAAGTCCGCCAGGGATATTATTTCCATCATCATCTGTTCCAAATGAAGTGAATGTAAGAACATAATTTGAAGAGTGATACAAAGTATCTTCTAATCCCATTCCGATATATTGATCATTATCATCATATTGTGGAGCATAGATATCCATTGTGTAACGATTTCCGATACCTTCAAAAATCTCAACAAATTCTTTTCTAATAGCGTGCATGGTGTCATACCTAAATGATTGAGAATGTCCACCTGCGCTAACAGTGAATTCTAATTCACCTTCACCGATGATTGTAAGAACATTTCCTTGTTGAGAAACAAGATCTTCACCTTTGGTGACTGTGACAGTGAAACCGCCGCTAATCTTTTTAAGTGTAACGTACTCAGATAAATCAAGAACGTCACCTGGGAATAATGATTCAGGTAATGGATTGATAATCATTTCGCCAACAGGATTAACTTGAGCAACGAATGATTGACTTTCTCCCTTATAAGTTAATGATCCTTGAATAGAGCCGCAGACACTAGTATTTAAAGATACAGTTTCTGGAACAACCTCTTCTTCGGAACCATCACTATATTTCGCAATGACTTTAAAGTCATTAACTGAAACAGCTCCATTATAAGAGAATTCTTTAAGAACAGTAACTTCACCTAATCCAGTAAATGTTTTTTCTTGAGGTTCAGGTGTTGGTTCTTTCTTTTCGTTCTCTTTTTCCTTGATTCCAATCTTTTCCATAATCTCGTTAACTTTGCCACCGAGACCGAAGAATGCATTCGAGTCACAACCCGTTAGTAACGTCACGCATGACGCTAAGGCCAAAAGGCCAATAAATCTTCTCTTTTTCATACTTTTTCCTCCTCCGTATAAAAAATTACGTATATTATACATATATGTGTGTGTCTGTCAACTTTTTTTGAAAATTTAATTAAGAACTTTAATATTAAAGTTTATAAATGATATATAAAATGATTGTAGCAATTAGGAAAATAACGCCAATTAAGGCAACTGAGATGTAATATTTTGAGCGTTTTTTTCTCATTTCGTACTTGTATTCTTTATACTCGGCAAAGTTATTTAACTCGTTTGGTTTTTTTGAAAAAGCGGAAACGGAAAATTGACGAATTCCATACGAAAAAATATCAAAAAATCCTTCTCTAGCAACCCAAATTAAACCAGCACTTGAGATCAAAATTATCGCTGCAAACGCAGTACCATCCATGGCTGGTTTTTTTAAAATTAGAAAAAACAAAATGAATATGAAAATGCCTAATAATAATGAAATTATTCCTGAAACAATATATGGTTTTAAGTTTATCTTTTTCTTCATAATTTATTTGTGAATTCTAATGACTTTTTTCTCTTCAATTTCGCTGAGTGTTGCAGGGCACTGTCCAGCGATATCAATATCGTAGAGTACTTGACCATTATCATCAAGATAAATCTTTGAAACATGTCCAAAGTAAACATCGTCGCGATGATAAAAATCGACATAATCATTTAGTTTGAACTTTGAGTTAATCTCTACATCAATTATCTTTTTCTTTTTAAACAAAAACATAACAACCACATTATATGAAAATTCTCAGGAAATTATAGTGATTTTTGAAAATTATCGTGAAATATATATGATTTTTTACTTATTCATATTTAAAAACGTTAAACATTTTTCAATCTTTCAATTACAATTAATCCAATGAAAAATAGATGTCTTCTCATCTTTTATAGTGGTACAAATAACACCACTTACATCACCAATAAACTTCAAAATAGAATGAAGAATGAAGGTTTTGATGTAGATGTTTATCGAATTGACCCACTTAATATCGAAACTCTCGATCTTAGCAAATATGACCTAATTGGAATCGGTTATCCCATCTATGGTTTTAATGTTCCAAAAGTAGTTCATAAATTCTTCAAAAAGCAAAAATTCTTGGAAAATCACAGGGTTTTTGTGTATAAAAACTCAGGAGAAACATATTCTGCAAATGATTCTTCTTCACTTGTTTTAAGAAAAATTATCAAGCGTCAAAAAGCAAATTTAACTAATGAATATCACTTTATAATGCCATATAACATTCACTTCAGATTTGATGAAAAGCTAGTCAAAGAAATCTTAACAATCGATGATTTGCTACTTGATATATTAATTAAAGAAATAAAAGACAATATTCCGAACATTAAGAAATACACGTTTAGAAATAACTTTATTAATAGGTGTTTAAGACTTACTTATATAGGTGGAAATATTAACGTTTTATTTTATAAAGTTGACAAAACCAAATGCATTAACTGTGGTTTATGTATTGATAAATGTCAAATGAAAAACATCTATAGAAATAAAAAAGGAAAGATTAAATTCCACTCTCGCTGCAATATGTGTATGAGTTGCACTCTTAATTGCCCTAAAGACGCAATCAGAATGGGTTTATTTAATTCTTGGAGAGTTAATAAACCATATGATTTTAATGAAATAGAAAAGATCGAGTTAAAAGAACCTATTATCACTGATAAAACTGATGGTTTCTTTAAATGTTACGTGAAAACTTATAAAGATATTAAGAATAGACACAAAGAATTGTTTGGAAAATAAAAAATAATAAGTACGTGTATATAAAAAACTTTAATCCTTGATTATTTCTTATGAAAAGTAATTATATAGGAGAACGCATACACGTCCTCGTTATTTTTGTAAGTTAAATATTCTAAATCTTTAAATCATCACATTTGTCTAAAAGTTCATAGAGTCTGGCTCTACAACCTTCTAAACGAACGTTATTTTGTGGTTCGTTTGTTCTATTCCACCACACCATATGAAGATAGCCAACAAGTCTAATCTTATTTTTAACAATTTCGTCATCTTTACCAAAATAAAGATTGAGTAAATCGTTATAGAGTTTAACAGCATATTCATGACTCATTCCGAAGAATTTTAAAGTATTTCCAGGATCATCTTCATCAAATGCTACATATGGAGCATAAAGTGTCGCTAGTTCAAAGATTGGATGACCTACTGAAAGAGTATCCATATCAATTAAAAGAAGCTCATCTTGTTGAACCATAATGTTCTTAAAGTGACAATCGCCATGAACGAATGTTTTCTTATCTTCAATTTCATTAAGCATCTTTGATGCTTTTTGATAATATTTATCCTCTAAATAAGGTTTAATTTCTTCAAGTTTTCTAATAAAGAATTTCTTAATATCTGGTATTGCTGGATTATCGCATTCAGTAGAATTAATTTTCTTTAAAAGATTTGCGTACTTAACAATATATTCATCATATTTATCAGGATTATTCACAAAAACTGATTTAAGTGAATCGCAATCAAGCATTTCAAAAACAACGCCTAATTTATTTGTGTCAGCTACTTTAACAATATCAAATGATATTGCGGTAGGAATACCTAAGATAAATGCTTCTTTTGCTAAGGAAAGCTCTCTATTAATTTGATCAGGATCACTTGTACGATTAAATACTTTAATAATCGTATCTTTATCAATACGGTAAACAGTTGAGAAGAAACCATCACCAATTACTTCAGCATCTTTAACTGAAATAATTCTTAAGGCTTTCTTAGTAGGAATTAAGTCGGTAAAGCCAGTCATTTGAAGAGTGTCATAAACTTCTAAAGAAGCACCTTCAATTGAGACATCGCTGTACTTTTGTTTAAGTTTTAAAACAAGTCTTAAACCTGCACTTGAAATATAAATAAGATTATCAAAATTTAAGACTAATGATTTAAAGAGTGATTCATCTGAAAGTGTTTTAAAAACATCTTGTTCCACTGCTTGTACATTCGTGGAATTAAGTTCACCTTCAAAGAAGAGTTTCATTACATTTGAATTTAATTCATGTTTCATATTTTTAACCTACCTTTTTTAAACTTTGTTTAATCATAATTTGTTATCTTAGAAAAGAACTCTAATCATCTTAACTATGGCGAATAACAAACGTTGTCCTAGTTTAGCTTTAAAGTCGACTGGAACTTCTTCACTTTGCTTAAGCATATCCTCAAAGTCTTCTTTAATTTGAGGTAAGCAAGGTGCATCTAAGAATGTAATACCAGTTTCAAAGTGATGAGTTAAGCTTCTAAAGTCAAAATTAATTGTGCCTACGAAGCAAAGTCTATCATCAACAAGCATTTGTTTCTCGTGGTTAAATCCTGGTGTATAAATATGGACGTGGATTCCAGCTTCTAAAAATGTATGGAATGAACATTTTGCCATTGTATAAACCATCTTTTTATCAGGAATTCCTGGGACAATAAGATGAACTTCTACACCACGTTTAGCAGCAGCTTGAAGTGCTCTTGTAAGTGGGTAAGTGGCAATTAAATATGGAGTTGAAATATAAACTTTCTTTTTAGCGACGTTAAGTAAGTTGATATAGTTTTGTTCGCCAATTTGTTCGAAGTTTTGATATCCTCCAGGAGCATCACCAAAATGGAAGGCATAACCTTTATCATCAAATGTATCATAATCTCCAAGGACATATTTTTCGTAATCTGAAAGCTTGAATGTTGTTAAATCGTAGTTTTGTAAGAATGTAGCGATAAGGTTAGAAATTGCTTTACCTTCAACCTTAACCATTGTGTCTTTCCAATAACCGAATCTAGGTAAATCATTGGCGTATTCATCTGCTAAATTCATACCACCTGTAAAGCCAATCTTGTGGTCAATAACAACAATTTTACGGTGATCTCTGTTATTAACAGCATTTGACATTGTTGGCATTACTGGATGGAATTTATGACAACCAATGCCTTCTTTTTGAAGGTGCAAATCAAAGTTTGTTGGAACAACTTTAGAAGAACCGATATCGTCATAAATAAGACGAACTTCAACGCCTTCTTTAGCTTTTTGGACTAAAACTTCATGGATTTTATCCCACCATTTTCCTCTTGCGACAATAAAGAATTCGATGAAAATGAACTTCTTAGCAGTTTTAAGTGCTTCAACCATGTCTGGGAAGAATTCTTCACCATTTTTATAGTAAGTAATTCTATTATTTTTTGTGATATCAAGCTTTGTAGCCCATCTTAAATAATTAAATACACCTTGGTATTCTTCATCAATTTCACTTAAAACAGCTTGATTTTCTTCTTCATGAATTTTTGCTCTATCTTCAAGTAATTTTTTAGTTGGTTCGACAATTTTAACATCTTTTTTGCGAAGTTTGGTTTTACCAAAGATAAGGAAGAATGTAATTGTCCAAACAGGAAGAATGAAGATAAATACTAACCATGGAATTTTGTATTCTGGGTTTTCTTCACGGTTAACAATCTTAAAGAATACAACAATGTTAATAACGTAAAGAATGCCTCTAAGTGTATAGAAAATTATCGTTAACAATTTACCAATAAATTCACGTTGATCAAGTGGCAAACCTCCTGCAACGGATTCTGTAAAACCAAATTCAATAAAGGCCCAGAAAATAACCACTACAAGTAACTCAATAAATAAGAGTGCAAAACAAAGAATTTTGCTTGAGAATATTTTCCTAAAAAATGCTTTCATAATAAATCTACTTTCCTTTAGGATTAACGAGTTTATTATATATGCATTTTGCGTACATGTAAAAGAAAAAAGCCACGTACATTACGTGACTTTATAAATATAGTTTTTAGAAATTATTTTTTGAAGACTGCAATTAAGTCTTTAAATGATTTCTTTTTGATAACAAACCAGAAGATTGAGAATCCACCGGCACCCGCGACTACGAGTGAGCCTAAAACGATACCGATAATTCCACCAGCTCCGATGCCTTTCTTGGCAGGAGTATTGGTTTCTGGTGTTGGGGTTGGTGTAGCAGCTGAAACAGTAACTTTACCTAATGATGCTGCTTCAATATCTTTGTGGTTACTATCACCAACTACCTTATAGGTAATTGTGTATTCACCAGCTTCTTTTGCAGTTGGAACTTTTGCAGAATATTCACCACCATTTACTGAGTACATTAATATACCAGTATTACATTCACCGGCTGTTAATAAGGCATGATCTTTTCCATCTGCTTGGAAATCAGCAGTCTTTACAGGAAGAACTTGAATTGCGCCATTAGCTTTGTTGATATAGAATTCAACGCCACCAATTTCTTGAGCATAAAGTGGAGCTTCGATTAAGAAATCAACACAATATGGTGCTGAAGATACATTCGTATATTTTGGAAGTTCATCACTCCAATCACTTGCATCTTCTGCCATGTATTTAATTGTATATCCAGAATATGGTTCAGTGACATTGATAGTCATACATGGATGTTCAAATCCATCATATATAACTGGATCATAATTTACTTCAAAGATAATGCGTTGATAAAGGATATGTTTATATGTGTAAACTTCTCCGCCTTCATCGCCAAGTGAAACTGGAGTTGGATCTGCAAAAATACTTTCTTCATCTGAACCAAAGCCCTCGTAAATTGGAGAAATTTCCATATTGCAACCTTTAGTTTCGCCATAAGCATAGAATCTTTCCATGTCTCTATACATATCAACTATTTTTCCGGCTTCACCATCGACACCATAGCTCTTACCACCAGTACTTGTGCTAGCTTCAGCTTTAAATCTTCCTCCATCAATTCTTAAATTTTCAAACACCTGGACGGCAATTGAATCACCATTTTCTGCTGCACCAGAAGTTGCTACGAAATTACCTTCATTCATATCGAAAGCATTACAAGTGAAACCACATGAAATTCCTGTACCTTTAGCATTTCCAGCATCAAAATATGCTTCGCCAGAATCTAGATGGAAATCGCCAAAAACAAGTCCACCATAACTTGCAGAGCCACCAGCAACAACATTATCAGCATTTACATTGAGGAAACCCTTTTCTTCAATAGTTAAATCACCCCAAGTACATAAACCCATGGTTAATTTTGACTTATCAGTAGTAAGATAAACTTCACAATTGTTAATTAGGATTTCTCCACAAGAATATGCATATAATCCATTTGATTGTAATGGCCCTTTACTAGTATTAACAAATAAAACTCCAGGATACTCATCATCAAATGACGAAAATAGAACAGAGCCAACATTTTCTATAAATATTCCAAAACAATAATTATCAGATTCATTTGGATTGTTAAGGAAATTATCGCCATTTAAAATAATATTTACAGGTTTTGCAAGGTTTTGCATGCATAACGCATAAGAAGAATTTGTGTCGTATGAATATGCACCTTCATTGCTAAAATCTGTGAGAGTAAGTTCATATACATTGGCTGTTTCGACAAGTTTTGCTTCGCCTTCAAATCCATCATCCTCATCAGCAATACTATCTGCTAATAAATTATGATTGCCGATGAAAAATTTAGGTAGAGGATCACCTGCTTTTACTGGTTCAACCTTTTTGCTAGTTCTAGTGAGGGCGGCAAAACCGCCTAAAACAAGTGAAAAACCTAAAACAGCAAAAGAAATTTTTGTAAGTTTTTTCATAAATTTTCCTTTCTTATTTTTCCATTTAAGGAAATGGTTTAAATTATTATAATCTATATTCACTACAATGTATATAAACATTGTGATTTTAATAGTAAATTATAGAAAAAAGACCTCGATTTGAGATTATAAACTATTCTGATTTGAAGATTGGCCAAGAATATTGGCTCATATATTCACCACGATACATTCTTATCGCGTTTGGATTTCCCTTTTTGTATTCATATGCATCACAATCAACTTTGTCTACATTTATAGAGTAGCCATTATGTTTCTTAAGAAACACATCATTACATTTAATTGATTTCATGGTGTTTTGAATATCTGAAAGTAGATTTCTTAAATAAGATTTATGGTCTTCTTCCCATAATACAGCATTTAGTTCGTTTGTGTTTATTGAAGCACCTTCTCTATCCACTAAATAAGCAAATACTTCTTTAGATTTTTGATATTTAAATTGAACCGGCTCACCATTATAGAAGATTTCGAAGTTACCAAAACATTTAATTTGAATGTCTTCAGTATGTTTAAGTTCTATATCATAACGAAGACCATCAATTTCTTCTTTAACTTTTTCTTCATTTACTGGTTTAGTGACATAACCTGATGCATGAAGCTTGTAAGCTTCTAAAGCATAGGAATCATACGCTGTAACGAAGATAATATTTAACTTTGGATTAATATTTTTAAGTGATTTTGCTAAATTAATTCCATTAATTTTAGGCATTTCAATATCAAGGAAGGCAATATCGTAAATTCTATCTTTGCTTTCTTGGAGTGCTAAAACAGGATTTTGATACGAAAAAAGAGTTG
>Ga0265298_10004510_pt1 | contig 17774 bp, 11 predicted proteins | sample AusTroGonzalo_MG_3_FD_193486 | JGI IMG/M metagenome (GOLD analysis project Ga0265298, IMG submission 193486) | Bovine rumen microbial communities from tropical cattle in Woodstock, Queensland, Australia - Gonzalo_01 | ecosystem: Host-associated > Mammals > Digestive system > Stomach > Rumen ... | reverse complement strand
GCTGAGCGAGAACGGCATCATGGCTTCCCGGACGATGAACACCCTGCTTCATGTGATCGAAGCATACGCGGAGCTGGAGCGGGCCTGCCCGGATGAGACAGTCTGTGCGGCCGGGATCCGGGGAATGGACCAGGCGCTGAATACGGTTTACAATCCGGTAAAGCGGCGGATGGAAGTCTTTTTTGACGATGATTTCCGGCCGATTCTGGATATGCAGAGCTACGGCCACGATATTGAGGGCAGCTGGCTGCTTTACGACGCGGCAGCGGTTTTCGCGGGGGAGGCCGGAGCGGAGAAGTGGCGCGGCATGTGCCTGGACCTGCTGGCCAGCCCCACGGAGCGGGCATTTACAGACCACGGCCTGCATTACGAGACGGTAAACGGGGAAATCAACACCACCCGGGCCTGGTGGCCTCAGGCGGAAGCCATGCTGGGCTTTGCCTTCGGATGGGAAATGACAAAGGACCCGGCCTGGATCGGGCGGATGAAAGCCCAGTGGGATTATATTCAGAAGACCGTTGTGGATCCCCGGCCGGGCGGTGAATGGTTCAACGAACTGCGGGAGGACGGAACCTCCCTTCATAAGCCGGTGGTGGAGGAATGGAAGTGCCCGTACCATAACGGCAGGATGTGCCTGCTGCTGAGCGGCGCGGATCTGCCGGAATAAACGGTTATAAGGAAGCGATCAGATTGAAAAAGCCAACCATGCGGGATATCGCCAAAGCGGTGGGGACCAGCGCGGTGACGGTTTCCAAAGCTCTGGCGGGAAAGCCCGGAATGAGCGAGAAACTGCGCGGCAGGATCCTGCGGAAGGCGGAAGAAATGGGTTACCAGTACGCAGGGAGGATCTCCCTGCTGGCACTGGAGCACCTGGATATCGGTATCCTGATTCCGGACCGGTATTTCCAGGAGGATTCCTTCTATTCCGTACTGTACAAGATGCTGATCCGCCAGCTGTCAGACGACGGTCATTTCGGTCTGCTGGAGATCCTGGGTCCGGAAGAAGAGGAGAAACTGACGCTGCCGAACCTGATCCGGTCGGGACGGGCTCAGGGGCTGATTATGCTGGGTGAGCCATCCAAAGCATATTACCGGATGCTGGCACAATCCGGCACCCCGACGGTCTTCCTGGATTTCTATGATGAACAGGGGAACGCGGACTGCGTAGTCGGAGATAATACCTACGGAACCTACCGGCTGACCAGCCATCTCATCCGCCGGGGACACACCCGGATCGGTTTCGTCGGAAACCGGCGGGCCACCGGCAGCATCATGGACCGGTACCTTGGCTTTTACCGGGCGATGCTGATCAACAACCTGCAGGTACGGGAAGACTGGGTACTGACAGACCGGCGGGAGGACGGGACCATGATTCCGCCGCCGCTGCCGGAGGAACTGCCCACCGCCTTCGTATGCAACTGCGATCTGGCGGCCCGGATGCTGATTGAGGAACTGACAGAGCGGGGAATCCGCGTACCCGAGGACGTCTCGGTGACCGGATTCGACGATTTTACCGGGGGACTGGAGGTGCGTCCTCCGCTGAGCACTTTCCGGGTCAACACGGAGGGCATGGTGGAGCTGGCGGTCAAGACCATGGTTGAACGCTGCAGGGGAGCAGAGCGCCCCTTCGGCCGCACCGTGGTCAGCGGTCAGCCGGTTTACCGGAATTCAGAGCGTGCCCTGAATTCCGAAGGATAAACGGCAACCGGTCATTCAGGCAAATTTACCGCTTCGGCTGCAACGACAGGCGAAGACACAACACAAAGAAAAGGATCCGGAGGATAAACAATATGGCTGTTCAACTGATCAACGTCAATCCCCTTCCCAATATTCCCTGGCAAGAGCGGCCGGCAGACCTGAAAACGGAGTCCCCGGTCTGGCGTTATTCCGGGAACCCGGTCATGGGCCGGAATCCCACACCGGCTGTAGCCCGGATTTTTAACAGCGCGGTGGTGCCGTGGGAAGACGGATTTATCGCGGTGCTGCGCGGGGAACAGGTCAATGGCGTTCCCTATGTGTATCTGGGCCACTCGAAGGACGGTATTCACTGGGATGTGGAGAAGGAGAAGGTGCCGTTCACGGACGAGGAAGGCAACCCGAAGATGCCCCACTACGCCTATGATCCCCGGCTGGTGAAGGTGGAAGATACCTATTACATCATCTGGTGCGGGGACTTCTACGGCGCCTCCATCGGCATGGCCAGGACGAAGGATTTCAAAACCTTTACCCGGATCGAGAATCCCTTTATCCCCTTCAACCGGAACGCGGTGCTCTTCCCCCGAAAGATCGGCGGGACATACCGGCTGCTTTCCCGGCCTTCTGACAGCGGCCATACTCCCTTCGGGGACATCTTCCTGTCCGAATCTCCGGATATGGTATACTGGGGCAGGCACCGCCATGTGATGGGAAGCGGCGGCGAATGGTGGCAGAGCGTCAAAATCGGGGCCGGGGCGGCTCCGATTGAGACCAGTGAGGGCTGGCTGATGTTCTATCACGGGGTTGCCACGACCTGCAACGGATTTGTTTACTCAATGGGCGCCGCGATCCTGGACATTGACGAGCCTAGCCGGGTGCTGTACCGCTGCGAGAACCATCTGCTGACGCCGGAAGCGGAGTATGAGACAGTCGGATTTGTGCCGAATGTGGTCTTCCCCTGCGCGACGGTGCAGGACGGGGCGACCGGACGCATCGCGATCTATTACGGAGCAGCAGATACGAACGTCGGGCTGGCGTTCACGACAGCAGACGCTGTCGTAAACTATATTAAAATGCACAGTGTGTTACATTCCGGGGACAGCGAGGCAGCACAAAACTATTAAGGAGAAATATATTCATGATCGTAAGAAATTTTGATTCACTGATGGAAGCTTATGAGCGGCTGCTGGCCCGGCCGAATCCGGCGGATGAGCATTTCTATAACGGCCTTTTCCAGCGGTACAGGAATCCTGTGCTGACCCGGGAGCATATTCCGCCCTTCTGGATGTATGACGCGAACCCGAAAACCAATCCCTTCATGATGCAGCGGCTGGGGGTGAACGCCACCCTGAACAGCGGCGCCCTGAAGGTAAACGGGAAATACTGCCTGCTGGTCCGGGTGGAAGGCGCGGACCGGAAAAGCTTCTTCGCTGTAGCGGAAAGCGACCGGCCGACGGAAGGGTTTCGCTTCCGGGACGTTCCGGTGATCCTGCCGGATACGGAAAAGCAGGAAACCAACGTATACGACATGCGGCTGACACGGCACGAGGACGGTTGGATTTACGGGGTATTCTGCTCCGAGAGCAAGGACGAAAGCAATCCTGACCTGAGCGCGGCGGTAGCGGCGGCCGGGATCGTCCGAACGAAGGACCTGAAAACCTGGGAGCGGCTGCCGAATCTGGTCACCCTGCGGTCCCCGCAGCAGCGCAACGTGGTGCTGCATCCGGAATTCGTGGACGGAAAATACGCCTTCTATACCCGGCCCATGGACGATTTTATCGATACGGGATCCGGCGGCGGCATCGGCTTCGGCCTTTGCAAGGATATCCTTCATCCGGTGGTGGACGAAGAGAAAATCCTGAGCCGCCGGAAATACCATACGATTACCGAAGCCAAAAACGGCGCAGGCGCGGTGCCAATCAAAACCGACCGGGGCTGGATCCACCTGGCCCACGGCGTACGGAATACAGCGGCAGGGCTGCGCTATGTGCTCTACGCTTTCGCCACAGACCTGAATGATCCGGCAAAAATCATTGCCGAGCCTTCCGGCATGCTGCTGGGGCCCCTGGGGCGTGAACGCGTCGGTGACGTATCCAACGTCGTCTTTACCAACGGCGCCATCGCGGATGAGGACGGAAAAGTGTATCTGTATTACGCGGCCTCCGACACCCGGATGCATGTGGCGGAAACAGATATTGAACGGCTGAAGGACTATGTGTTCAATACGCCGGAGGATCCGCTCCGCAGCCCGGACTGCGTACGGCAGCGGGCGGAGCTGATCCGGAAAAATCTGGAATTCCTGAAAAAATGACGGCAGGCAGAGAGAATTTCTCCGCGCTGCCTCCGGCTTTACGTGGAACGACAAACTGAAAGCAGGGAAAAAGCATGCTGAAACCGGCGGCATTATTTACGGACGGCGCGGTATTATGCCGGCGGAAGGAAATCCGCGTCTTCGGCGCGGCGGACAGCAGGGAAGTACGCGTCCGGCTGACCGACGCGGACGGAACCCTTCTGGCGGAAAGCTGTGCAGAGGTGAAGGCCGGGCGGTTTGAAGCCGGCCTGGCCCCGCAGGAAGCCCGGACCGGCTGTACGCTGACGTTTCAGGCCGGCGGAGAGGCTGCCGTTGCAAAGAATATCGCTGTGGGAGAAGTGTTCCTGGCCGGCGGGCAGAGCAATATGGAGCTGCCCCTGTGCAACGCGGACGGCGGTCCGGAGCGGATCCGGGAGCACAGGGATCTGCTGCTCCGTTTCTTCAACGTGCCGAAGTATGCCCGGATCTGCCCGGAACAGCGGCAGGCTGCGGACGCAGCCCGCTGGACGGCGGTTTCGCCGGGCTGCGGCGGGGAAAACAGCGCAGCAGCCTATTTCTTCGCCTGCCGGCTGCGGGCCGCGGAGCCGGAGCTGCCCGTGGGCATTATTGACTGCTACTGGGGCGGTACTTCCATCACCTGCTGGCTGGAGCGGGACGTGCTGGCAGCCTCGGCGGAGGGACGGCGCTACCTGGATGATTATGAAGAAAAGACAAGGGGAATTACGCCGGAGGATTACCTGAAAGCGGAAAAGGTATTCAACGACACGCTGGACGCATGGAACAGGCAGGTGGAGCAGTATAAGCAGGGCCATCCCGGCGCAGACTGGAACGCGGTGACGGAGGCCTGCGGCCTCTGCCCCTGGAATCCGCCCGCGGGGCCCGGATCCCCCTACCGGCCGGCGGGACTGGCGGAAACCATGCTGCATGAGGTCAGCCCGGCGACCCTGACCGGGATCCTGTACTATCAGGGGGAAGAGGACACTGGTAAGACAGACCGTTATGATGAACTGATGATCCTGCTGATCCGGAGATGGCGGGAACTGTTCCGGGAGGCTGACCTGCCCTTCCTGTTCGTCCAGCTGCCCATGTGGGTGGACTGGGGAAAGGAAGATACCTTCCTGTGGCCGCGGCTGCGCCTGGCCCAGGCGGCGGCGAGGGACGCGGTACCGAAGACCGGGATGATCTGCCTGCTGGACCAGGGGGAATACGGCAATATCCATCCTACGAACAAGAAGACGGTGGGTGACCGGCTGTATGAGATGGCGGCACAGATGCTGTACGGCGGCGGGGAGGTTTCGCCCCGGGCTCTGGAAGCACACCGGGAGGGAGACGCGCTTATCGTAATCCTCTCCGCGCCGGTGATCACCCGGGACGGGCAGGCACCGCGCCTGCTGGAAATTGCCGGGGAGGACGGTGTGTTCCGCCCGGCGGAAGGTGTGATCCAGGGCAGTGAACTGCGGATCCGGAACCGGGAGACAGCGGATCCCGCGTCTGTCCGATACGCCTGGACAGATTACTCCGATCAGGTCAACCTGTTCGGGAAAAACGGGCTTCCGCTGGAACCATTTCTTTTCTGAACAGGACCCTGAACAAAGGAAAAACGCCGGAACAGTTGACAAGAAAGGGGCAATAGGGGTAAAATCTCCGCAATGGCTGTGAAGGAGAGTGCGACAGGATTCCGCAGGTCAGAGACGCGGCGGGTGGTGCGAGCCGCGGGAAGATTCTGTCAGCTGTGACTCCGGAGCCGGGAGGAAGAAAGCGCCCAGCAAGTAGAGCCTCCCCGTGACGGCTGCGTAAATGCACAGGGCTTCCGTGAACGTGAGCCTGAAGCGGCGGAGTAATCCGCAATTTGAGTGGTACCGCGGGTATGATTACATGCTCGTCTCAAAGCATTCCTTTGGGACGGGCTTTTACTTTCAGAAAAGAGGGAAACGATCATGGCGCAGATGACGGGACTGAACTTCAAAATTCAGGAGATGGCTCACCGGATCCGGGAGCTTCGGGAGATCGAAGGCTTTACCATTGCGGAAATGGCGAACAAGACCGGCGTAACGGAGCAGGAATATATCGACTGCGAAATGGGCCGGTCCGACCTGAATTTCGCGTTCCTGTACCGGTGCGCGCTGGCTTTCGGGGTCGACGTCGGGGACATTATCGAAGGATCGAGCCCGAACCTGAACTCCTTTACCGTGACCCGGAGGGGGGAAGGCCAGCGGATTGAGGAAGCCCACGACATGATTTATTACAACATGGCATCTTCCTTCCGGAACCGGATTGCCGAACCCCTGTACGTCCACGCGGCATACAGCGCGGAGGCGGAGAAGGAGGATATCAAGCTCACGACCCATGAGGGACAGGAGTGCGATATCGTCATCGAAGGCCAGCTGAAGGTACAGGTCGGCGAGCATATCAGCGTGCTGAATCCCGGGGATTCGATCTATTACGACAGCGGAACGCCCCACGGGATGATCGCCGTGGGCGGGCAGGACTGCCTGTTTTACGCGATTGTGCTGAACCCCACCGGGGCACCGATTCCGGAACTGACGCCGGAGAAGATTATGCCCGGAACCCAGCTGCAGGAGTTCCCGGCGGAGAACGGCCGCATCCGTATATGGCACCGGTTTGCCGACGTGGAAAAAGACGAGAACGGCACGCCGACGAAGATCACCTTCAAAAACACGGAGAAGTTCAACTTCGCCTTTGACGTTATGGACGCCATTGCGGAGGAAGTTCCCAACAAACTGGCGATGCTGCACGTGGACCGGGAAAAGAACGAACGCCGGTTCACCTTCAACGATATCCGGCGGGCCTCGAACCGCTGCGCCAATTACTTCCGGGCACTGGGCATCCGGAAAGGAGACCGGGTGCTGCTGGTACTGAAGCGGCACTACCAGTTCTGGTTCTCTATTCTCGCACTGGAGAAAATCGGGGCGATTGCGATTCCCGCTACCTGCCAGCTGCAGGAGCATGATTTCGAATACCGCTTCAACGCCGCGGGCGTCAAGGCCGTTATCTGCACCGCGGACGGGGATACCGCGCACCAGGCGGAGATGGCGGCCAAGGACGCGCCCAGCGTCGAGCTGAAACTGATCGTCAACGGCAATCGCCTGGGCTGGCATAACTTCGACGAGGAATACCTGATGTATTCCACCCATTTCAACCGTACCGAGGATACCCCCTGCGGCGACGACCTGATGCTGATGTATTTCACCTCCGGTACCACGGGCTATCCCAAGATCGCCGCCCATACCTACAAGCATCCGCTGGGCCATCTGCACACGGCCAAATACTGGCACTGCGTGAACCCCAACGGACTGCACCTGACCATTTCCGACACCGGCTGGGCCAAGGCAGGCTGGGGCAAAATCTACGGGCAGTGGCTCTGTGAGGCAGCGATCTTCGTCTACGACTTCGACCGTTTCGACGCGGCGGACATCCTGCCGATGTTCGCGAAGTACCATATCACCACCTTCTGCGCTCCGCCCACTATGTACCGGATGCTGATCAAGCAGGACCTGAGCAGATACGACCTGTCCTCCGTGACGCACGCGTCCAGCGCGGGAGAAGCGCTGAATCCGGAGGTCTTCCGCCAGATCGAAAAGCAGACCGGCCTGCAGGTCATGGAAGGTTTCGGACAGACGGAAAGCACGATGATTATCGGCAACCTGGCCGGCGCCCCGCATAAGCTGGGTTCCATGGGCAGGGTAGCCCCGATTTACAGGGTGGCACTGCTGGACAGCGAAGGGAAGCCGGTCACGCCAGGTACGCCCGGGGAGATCTGCGTCGACATCTCGGACGGTATCCCGATCGGCCTGTTTAAGGAATACTACCGGGACGAGGAAAAGACCAGAGAGGTGATGCATGACGGCTGGTACCATACCGGCGACGTGGCCTGGTGCGACGAAGACGGTTTCTACTGGTATGTGGGCCGGGCAGATGACGTGATCAAGTCCAGCGGATACCGGATCGGGCCGTTCGAAATCGAAAGCGTGATTATGGAACTGCCTTACGTGCTGGAGTGCGGCGTCAGCGCCGCGCCGGATGAAATCCGCGGCCAGGTGGTCAAGGCCAGCGTCGTGCTGACCCCCGGAACCGAACCCACCGAGGAGCTGAAAAAGGAAATCCAGGATTACGTCAAACAGCATACCGCGCCGTACAAGTATCCCCGGATTGTAGTCTTCCGCACGGAACTGCCCAAGACGGTTTCCGGAAAGATCCAGAGGGCACTGCTGTGATTCTGAACACCCTGTGCTATATCACCCGGGGAGACGAGGTGCTCATGCTGCACCGGACCCGGAAAAAGAACGATATCAATCACGACAAATGGATCGGAATCGGCGGAAAATTCGAGGACGGAGAGAGCCCCGAGGAATGCGTACTCCGCGAAGTGAAGGAAGAGACGGGACTGACGCTGACTTCCTGGCAGTACAGAGGCCTGATCACTTTTGTCAACGATTTATATGAAACGGAATACATGCACCTATTTACCGCGGACGGTTTTACTGGAGAGATGATTCCCTGTGACGAGGGGGATCCGGAATGGATCAGGAAGGAGGATCTGGGGAAGCTTCCCCAATGGGAAGGAGACCGGATTTTTCTGCGCCTGCTGGAGGAGGGGGAACCCTTCTTTTCCCTGAAACTGGTTTATCACGGGGACAAACTGCTGGAAGCTGTGCTGAACGGCAGGAAAAAGTTGGCTTGACAAACAGCCTGTTTCTGTTGTTTAATAGGCCTGTTGCGTGTATACAGGATTGGCCGGGAAGGGCCCCGGCGGTGGAGGATGTTTGATGGAACCGTTTCTGAAAAGCGTGCTTCAGGCGATCGCGGGGATTTCAGCGGTCTGGCTGGGGCTGATGATGGTCTACCAGATGGTACTGAGCCTGTTCGGGTTCGGGCGGAAAACGAAAGATTATCAGGATCACGATCCGGAATCCCGTTTTCTGGTCCTGGTCCCTGCCCATAATGAGGAGAAGGTCATCGGGGATATTGTCCGGAATCTCCAGCAGATGGACTATCCGAAGGAACTGTATGATTTCTATATTATTGCCGACAACTGCACGGACCATACCGCAGAGGAAGCCAGGCGCCTGGGCGCGAAGGTGATCGAGACCCGGAAGGAGTCGGAGGACAGCCCCACCGGGAAGCCGATCGCACTGCGGAAAGCGCTGCAGAGCCTGGGAGATTATCAGAACCGTTACGACCTGATGATGATCTTTGATGCGGACAACCTGATGGACACCAATATGTTCCGGGAAGTCAACAGCCAGTACCTGGACAAGGGGAAGCCTGATTTCATCCAGTGCTACCTGGGCGCGAAAAACAAATCCGGCGTGGTAGCCTGGTTCTATTATACCGGCTATACGCTGACCAACCGTTTCTTTGATCTCGCGAAGCACCGCCTGGGGCTGAACTGCGCCATCGGCGGCACCGGGTTCGCCATGTCCACCGAATACCTTTACCAGCGCGGCGGGTGGACCACGATGTCCCTGACGGAGGACTTTGAGATTCAGGTCGAGGCCACGCTGGAAGGCCGCCGGATCCTGTGGAACCATTATACCCGGGTGTATGACGAAAAGCCCACCTCCATGCGTGCCTCGATCCGCCAGAAGATCCGCTGGGGCCAGGGCCACTGGTTTGTGGCGCTGCACAATACCGGCAAGCTGTTCCGGGCGCTGCGGAACGGAACCATCAGCTTCGGGGAGTTCCTGAGTCTGCTTACTTATATGTACAGCCTGTCCGCTTACGTCGTAACGCTTCTGCAGCTTGCGGTGACGCTGGCACTGATGGCGCTGACGCCCGGAAAGCCGCTGTTCAGCTTTTCGCTGGAGAGCCTGGCCTGGGGCGGCCTGCTGTTCTCCTACAGCTATCTTTTCCTTTTCTATCTGGCGGACTGGATGGACAACGGAATCCGCTTCAGCCTGAAGACCTTGCCGGTCATGGTGGCGGGATTTGCCGCCAATATGGTGGTGGGCGTGTTCAACCAGGTGGTGGGGCTGATCCGCTGCGGCGACCAGCAGCACTGGGTGAAGACAGAGCACGCGATCGGCGCGTCCCAGACGATGGCCGGGGGCAATGCCCTGCAGCTGCCGTCCAAAGCTGCCTGAGACAGGTTTTTTCTGTGCCGGCTGATTCAGCCGGCGCTGTTTTTTCAGGGAGGAACATATGACGTCGGAAACCAAAACGGTATGGGTTACCGGAGCCTCCAGCGGACTGGGCCTGCACACGGCGAAAGCCCTGCTGGAAGACGGATGGCAGGTGATCGCCGGCGCACGGAGCTTCAAGGACAGCGGCCGGGACGAAGACGGAATTCACCGGTTTCCGCTGGACGTGACGGATCCGCGGAGCGTACAGACGTTCTGCGACCGGGCGCTGGAAATCAGTCCCCGGGTGGATGCCCTGGTGCAGTGCGCCGGCATGCTGGTGCTGGGCTCCTGCGAGGAAACATCGACAGAGGAATTCCACCGGGTCATCGATACGAATTACCTGGGAATGGTGCGGATGAACCGGGAGGTGCTTCCGGTGATGCGCCGCCAGGGCGAGGGGAAGATCGTTCTCTTTTCCTCTATCAACGGTTTGCTCGGGATTCCTTTCCAGAGCGCCTATACCGCCAGCAAGCATGCCATTGAGGGTTACGCGGAGTGCCTGTCTATGGAAGTAAAGCCCTTCGGGATACAGGTTATGCTGGTGGAACCCGGGGATCACCGCAGCGGAAGCGATAAATACCGGCCCCACGCGGCAGCCATGACAAAGCAGTCTCCCTACGCGGAAGCATATGAAAGCGCGACGGCAGTCATTCACCGGGATGAAACCGGCGGATCGGATCCGGACGCACTGGGCCGGAAAGTGGCCCGGGCGCTGGACCGGAAACGGCTTCCGCTGCGAAAGCGGATCGCCAGCCCGGACCAGCACCTGGCAGTGTATCTGCACAAACTGCTTCCGGCCCGGCTGAATGAACGGATCCTGACAGGATATTATATTCGGAGGAAACCAATATGACGAAGCGGATGATCACGCGGCTCACGGCACTGCTGCTGACGCTGCTGTTTCTGCCGGCTTTCTCCCTGGCTGAAGACGATCTGACAATTGAGACGGAAACGGAGCAGGCTCCGGCGGCTCTCGTGACAGATACCGGCTATTCCCTGGATGCGGAGGGCTTTCTGACCGGGGAAAACCCGGGACCGGAATACGTGCTGGAGGATGAGGAAAACGGCGTCTGGCAGTATGCCTCGGCGACGCTGTCCGTCATCATTCACCGTTACCAGGAAAAAGTCAAGAAAAAAACCAATTTATACGTCATTGCCGAGATCCGCACCCGGGAGAAGAATCCCATGGACGCGATTATGACGGAAGCGGGGAAGTATAAGAATCCGGGGACGCGGCAGGATTCACCGGAGAAGCTGCTGGAAAAGCAGCCGGCAGTGCTTGCGGTATCCGATGATATGTACGGGCTCCGGATCATGCCGGTGTCGGGCGGAAAAACCAAATATGACTATCACGGCGTGGTGATTCGCTACGGCGAGGTTATGGCAACCAAGACCAGGAAGAGCCCGGAGGAAGGAAAGAAAGACAAGCGCCCGTGGCCCAACCTGGACACTATGGCGGTATATCCGGACGGCAGCCTGAAAGCCTATGTATCCGATGCGAAAACGGCAGAAGAATATCTGGCGGAGGGCGCTATCCATGTATTCGCTTTCGGGCCATGGCTGATTTCGGAAGGGGAGCTCAATCCCGCACTGCTGAATGAGAAATATTATCCGTCCAGCGATTCCCGGATCGCGATGGGCATGGTGGAACCCCGGCATTATGTGATTGTCGCGGGAACCGCCCGCCCCAATAACAAATACACCGGTGTAAAGCTGCGCTTCCTGGCGGAAAAACTGCAGGAATACGGCTGCACGGAGGCGCTGAACCTGGACGGCGGCGCCACCCTGTATATGTCCTTTATGGGAAAGATGATCATCCAGGGAGATCTGAGCAACAAGAAAAAGACCCGGAATATCGGGAGCATGATCGTCTGGGGACTGCGGAACCAGGAAACGGACCAGCCGCCGGAGGAAACGGGTGAAGAGGAACCGGAAGAAGCATACGAAGAGGAATAATAAAAACCCCGCCGAAACTGCCCTTGCCCAGCGGATCAGGTTAAGCTTTCGCGCAGGCAGATTTCGGCGGATTGCGCTTTGTTCAGCGTTTCATTTACTCATGCTTCCGGGGGAATCCATACGTTCAGGCGGCCGTCTTGCGACCGGACAGCGCGGTAATTCCATACGGCCCGCTTATCTTTAAAGGTTCTTTCATAACTGCCGCCTTCCGGGGCCAGCATGACCAGCGGAGTTCCGTCGGGACTGACCGGAACGTCTTTTTCGTTTTCAGGAAACAGCTGGATATTCCCCCCGGTAATCACCATCCTGGAGTTTTCGTTTCCCAGCAGGAGCCGCCGGGCCGCCAGCAGCTCACCGCCGGCGCCGCCGCTCTCCACACGGGTATCGCAGGCTCCGCTGACGCTGCCGAAACCTGCAACGAGATTGCCTTCCCCGTGGATCCGGACGTTGGCGCCCCGGATGAGGACAGTGCCTTCACCGGTGAGATTGCCGACGCAGGCGCCGACGTCACAGTGGATGGAAGCCAGGACGGAACCGCCGGTGAAACGAAGTCCCATGTCGCCGGTCTGGGTGCCGATGCCGATGGAACGCTCGCAGTATGTGGTGACGTCCAGATCCGCTGAGGATTCCAGGGAGGCACAACCGGTCAGCGTACCGATGCCGACGCCGTCATTGCCGTGGACCTGGCACTGCAGCCGGCCGCTTTCCAGCCTGATTTCCGCGTTCCCCGAGGCGCTGCCCATGCCCAGCACATTGATGCCGTTGGCGATCAGGGAAACGTCGCCGCGCCGGAGCACGATGCCGCTGCCCGCGCTGCGCCGTCCGCCGACGCAGACCGCTTTGTCGCCGGAAACGCGCACGTCAAGCCGGCCCTCCAGGTCAAAGAGGATGGAGCCGTAGGAATCGTTGAAATTGCCGCCGATACCGGAGGAATAATTCCGCGTGCTGTCGATCAGCAGGTCTCCTTTTCCGGTGACAGTCAGCGACGCGCCGCCGGGAACCCGGATCCCGTCCTTTCTCAGGGCATTCTGATTTCTGAGTTCCAGGATGACGGTGCTGCCGTTTCCCAGCAGCAGGGCCGGTTCGCTGTTGCCCTTCAGGTCCGCGTTATCCAGAATCAGCGTGGATTCCGCGTCCGGAGCGGTCCGGACAGTCATATCCACGGTGACGCCGGGCCGTCCCCGCAGCGTGACGGTTCCTTCCGGAATATTCAGATAGGTATACTGGTGAATGGCCAGGTCGAACAGGTCCACAACCTCGCCGTTCCGGGCTGAATAGGACTGGCGGTCATTGTCGTAGCTTGCGAGCCTGACGTTTTCCTCAGCGATGACCCGGCGGATATTCTCCGGCAGTTCCTGCAGGGGACGATCCGCCGGCCGGCCGGTATAGAAGCCCTGGATCAGGTCGATGCCGAAGCTGATGACGGTGCGCAGCTCCTCCAGGGTTTCGACGCCCTCCGCCAGGGCTTTGATCCCGTTCTGATGGGCAAAGTCGATCGTGTTCCGGACGAACAGCTGCTTGTTGCTGTCCCCTTCGATGCCGGCGATCAGTTCCCGGTCAATCTTGATAATCTGGGGATTATAGCGGAGTACGTTGACCATGTTGCTATGGCCGGTGCCGTAATCGTCAATGGCGATGATGGTCTGAGAGCCCGGCTTGCACAGGTGCTTGAGCCGGGCCAGTTCACCGTCGGAGGTGGTGTCCTGCTCCGTCAGCTCGAAGACAAAGCAGTCCAGGTAGCCTGCAAAACGCTCCGCCAGCTCGGCGCAGTCCGCCGCGTCCAGGAAATGCCCCGGAATCGTGTTGATGAATACCTTGGCCCCGTTGAAAGCGCTGAAATCACGGACGTAGCGCTCGATGATGCCGAAGATCGTGGTTCGCTCCACGTCATACAGGCGGTTGTATTCCCGGGCAACGGCCAGAATCTGCAGCGGGCTCAGGTCAATCAGGCTGTCAGTGCGCATCAGCGCTTCATAGGCAAAGATCTGGCCGGTTTTCGCATCCACGATGGGCTGGAAGTGGTACCGGAAAAGATCCTTTTCCATCAGCAGGCTGAAAGTGTTGTACAGCTCGGCGGTGATTTTGGTATCCTTGACGGCTTCGTGCTTTTCAAACCGGAGCCGGTTCAGGTACATTTCGCCGGTGGCCAGCCGGATCAGGTTTGCCAGTCCGGCAGCGCTCCAGCCGGCGGTCATCGTCGTGTAGCCGGAATGGATTTCCACGAAGTAGTTTTTATCGTTCTCCGCGTTGTAGCTTTCCATCATCCGGTAAAAATCCGCTGCGGAAGATTCGATCTTCCGGCGGAGCAGGGAATCGCTGACTGCGCAGTCAAAAACCACAAACTGGTTTTCGCTGATCCGGGCGGTTTTCGCGGCCTCGGGATTGGCGGCAGCCAGCGCGCTGCTGATCCGTCTGACGACGGTTTCCGTTTCTTCAATGCCGCTGGTTTCATAGATATAGGAGTAACGGCTGATTTCATAGACGGACAGGGCGATGCAGAGCCGGTGGCTGTCAGGGTCGGACTCGAAGCGGCTGAACCACTGGGTCAGGCCTTTCAGGTTGGCCAGCCCGGTCAGCGAATCCTGGTACTGGCTCTGCTCAATATGGCTCATCAGATTCCGCTGGCGCATGTTGCCCAGCTGGATCGTGAAAACCAGGTTCAGCACGTCAGACAGGCGCTTCAGCAGCTGGGAATCCTGGCGCAGATTCTGGGTCTGGGCGGAAAAATAGCCGAAGACAGCCGTATCGGAGTGAATCGCATTGACCAGCGTCACCCCGCTGCGTATCCGTGAAACCGGAGAGTTCCGGTGCAACCGGGTATCCTGCAGCTCCGGTTCCTCCGGCGGAACGGTCTGCGGAATCCGGATCAGCTCTTCCTCGATCTCAGTGGAGGCGTAATCCTGGCCTTCATATATTTTCAGGCAGCTTTTATTCAGACAGACGGCGGAGTTGGCAGGAAGGGAATGGGAGAGGATCCGGGCGAAATCCTTCGGATCGGTCTGCATCAGCATCCGTTCCACCGTGTGATACAGCTGGTTTTCGTGCTCATGTTCCGCTTCCAGCATCCGGAGCATGGCCAAGGCATCGTAACGGCGGCTGTCCTCGCAGCGGCAGCCGCAGGATTCGGAAAAAACAGGGCGGAAGGGATGCGTCAGGGTGTGCTCCGCCTGCTCCCCTTCCGACAGGCGCCGGATCAGATCCACCGTCGCGTCGGCCAGCTCCTCCTGGTTGTCCCCCACCGTGGTCAGCCGGGGATTGACCAGCGAGGCAGCGGGCGTCCCGTCAAAACCGGTCACGATCACGTCCTCCGGAACCCGGTATCCGTTCTCCTTCAGGGTGTCGCAGACGGCAATCGCCATGACGTCATTGGCGCAGAAGATGGCCCGGGGCGGCTTCTCCCTCTCCCGGATCAGCTGAAGCGTGATGGCCGCAGCGGGCTGGGCCCAGTATTTGCCCCAGGCGACGTTCTCCTGCCGGAAGGGCAGGCCGAATTCAGCCAGGACTTCCTTGTAGCACCGGAGGCGGAATTCGGAATTTTCCTCTCCCTCCCGGCCGGCGATAAAAAACGTGTCCCGGGCGCCGTGATCCCCGATCACATGGCGGAGCAGCGATTTCATCGCAGTCTCCGGATCGTTGACGATATTGTAGCAGCCTGCGTGGGGCTGGCCGACGCTGATCACGGGCACATGTTGCTTCGCGGCGTCAGCTACGATCTGATCGAAGAGTTCCTCATCATGGAAGCTGTTGGAGATAATGACCAGGCCGGCGAACAGCCTGTATTCAATGGCGTTGAAAATACTCCGGGCGACCCGGCTGTCCTTCTCATACCAATGAAAATCCAGCGAGCTGTTAAAAACGATCAGCTCGCCTCCCGCCTTCCGGGCAGCGCGATCCAATTCCGCCACATAACCCGTGTTCAATAAATTATGCAGCTCAGACAGGCAGACTCCGATGACCATAAGGTGAAGCATCCTTTCCGGGATTTATCGGGATACCGTGTCTCCATGATACTTGTATTTCTACTATCCTTGTATTCCTACGCTTATTCAGCGACAGTATATCACACGGAATGGTAAAAAGCAAAGCTTGAAAAAGGTTCCGGAATGCGGTATACTGCCGGAGCGCGGCCCGTGAACGGGCGGCACGGTGAGTTCGAGACCTTCCTCACCTTAAACAAAACTAAAGGATGGATGAATCAGCATGAATAAGTATTCCGCGAAAGACCTGGCGGTCGGCGGCGCGATCGCCGCACTCTATGTTGTCATGACCTATGTCGCCAACCTGTTCGGCCTGGCCAGCGGCGTGATCCAGGTGCGGCTCTCCGAAGCCCTGACCATTCTGCCCTGCCTGACCGTTGCCGCTGTACCGGGACTGACCATCGGCTGTGTGCTGGCCAATCTCCTGACCGGCTGCGCAGCCTGGGATGTGGTCTTCGGCAGCCTGGCCACCCTGATCGGAGCCGTCGGAACCCGGATGCTCCGGAAAATGCCCAACCTGGCCTGGATTCCCCCGGTCATCAGCAATATGGTGATTGTTCCCATCGTACTCCAGAAGGTGTACGGTGTGCCGGATGCCCTCTGGTTCCTGATGCTGACCGTCGGCGCGGGGGAACTGATCAGCTGCGGCCTGCTGGGCCTCCTGCTGTATAAGCCTGCCGCCAGAATGATTAAATAACTGGAAACCTTTCCATACCGGCCTGTTCCGCCGGCCGCGAAAACGAGCCATCTGCTGCAGACGGCTCGTTTTTTGGCTGTTATCTGTGATACAGCTTATGGCTCTGGTAAGAGGGATCGCAGGTCAGGTTCAGGCCCAGACGGCGGAAGGTATTGTCATCCACCGCGGGGAGGATGACCGTGGAATGCGCCTCGCAGTTCTTCAGCATCGGCAGCATGCTCAGGGCCCTGGCCGCGTTGGGATCCGACGCGGCGGAAACGGACAGAGCGACCAGTACCTCATCGGAATGCAGCCGGGGATTGTGGTTCCCCAGATACCGGCACTTCAGTTCCTGGACAGGCTCAATGACCTCCGGAGGAATCAGATGGGCGCTCTTCGGGATGCCGCCCAGGCGCTTGACCGCGTTGAGGATGACCGCGGCGGAGGGACCCAGCAGCTCCGTGGTCTTGCCGGTGATGATCTCGCCGTCCGGCAGCTCGATGGCCAGGGCAGGGTTTTCGGTGGCTTCCGCCCGGGCGCGGGCTGCGGCGATGACCGGGCGGATGGAATCATCCAGATTCAGATGCTTCATCAGCAGGAGGATTTTGTCCGCTTCCTCTTTAGCGGCGTGCCCCTGCAGATAGGAGCAGCGGGCGGTATAGTACCGGCGGAGGATTTCCTTTTCGGCGGCTTCCCGGCAGGCTTCATCGTCGATAATGCACATGCCGGCCATGTTGACGCCCATATCCGTGGGACTCCTGTAGGGAGACTTGCCCCATACGTGCTCGAAGAGCGCGTTCAGCACCGGGAAGATCTCGATGTCCCGGTTATAATTGACGGTGGTGATCCCATAGGCTTCCAGATGGAAGGGGTCGATCATGTTGACGTCGGACAGGTCCGCGGTGGCGGCTTCATAGGCCACGTTGACCGGATGCTTCAGGGGCAGGTTCCAGATCGGGAAGGTTTCGAACTTGGCGTATCCGGCTTTGATCCCCCGCCGGTTTTCCTGGTAGACC
>Ga0265298_10004509_pt1 | contig 17778 bp, 8 predicted proteins | sample AusTroGonzalo_MG_3_FD_193486 | JGI IMG/M metagenome (GOLD analysis project Ga0265298, IMG submission 193486) | Bovine rumen microbial communities from tropical cattle in Woodstock, Queensland, Australia - Gonzalo_01 | ecosystem: Host-associated > Mammals > Digestive system > Stomach > Rumen ... | reverse complement strand
CAAGCCTAACAAATTCCTGGGTTCCCTCCAATAGTATGAATATGAGCTGGGAAGATTACATCATCTCAGAAACTTGCCTTGATGCCTCTACCGTTCTTTTGTCGGCTCTTACTATCGTTAGCAATGGCGGCGACGACTATTACGAAAAGAAATGCGACAACTGCAAAACCGAAGCGATTCCAGCTACAGACGGAATATACGCAACAGCATACCATTACACATGGGACGAGTCTGACGTCTTCAACATCCATATTGTCAACGAAACCATGGAAAAACTGGATAGCGTCACCGCGTACATATACTTCGACGCAACCGAAGACGCCATAAAATCCTGCGGCATTACATTCAATATCGATTTGTGCCAGAAATATGATATTGTAGGATTCAACAGACCATGCCCAACCACAAGCAGCGAAATCCGCGATTATTTTAAAGAAAACCGCCCGCAAAAAGTGGAAGGAACGGAGAACAAAGACAAGAAAACGTACACATGGGCACAAGCAATTCCTATAGGGACTATTGATTTTGGCCATTACATCAGATTAGACGTTTTAACCAGTTCGGGATTAAGTTCTGGTGGGAAATGCGAAGTACTGAACGAGCCCTCCAAAACCAAGATTACCGACGGCTGGAGCTTCGCAAGCCACGCCAAAACCAAGGATGCCCCCGCATACGACGGTGCCCCCGATTGGCAAAAGGACGACGGAGATAACCAGACACCACCCAAAGATCCGTACATCGTCATCCGCAGCAACGATTCGCTCTTGTGGGGCTACGGCCCGGCCAAAACAACCAGCGATCGCATAGGCTTCGTGAACGTCGTTAGCGTCAGCAAAGCCCGCATGCTGCTGAGCGACAACAATCTCTTTGTCGTAGCGACCGCACAAGGGACAAAGACCCTCAAGCTCTTCGACCTGCTCGGAAACCAACTGATGGAGAAGACCTTCGACGGAACCCATGCAGTCGTGAGCCTCGCAAACCTTCCGCATCGCGGGACAATGATTGCAAAAGTCATGCAGAACAACAAGCAACTTGCGATACAGACGTTTAAGGTGAAGTAGGTATCAGGTATCAGGGATCAGGTTTCTGGAGTTAGGTTTTAGGGATTTGGAATCTGGTTTCAGGAATCAAGTATCTGGTTACTAATAATTTCGGCGGGCTCAGGCCCGCCTTTTTTACATTCTCTGCAATTAAAAAAAATAAGGCAAGATGAAAAAATTTTTTCATTTTTCACTTTTAATTTTTAATTTAATAGCATGAATTTCCTCGAATTTTTACAACCGATGCCGGTCGTGGGCATTCTCCGCGACATTCCTCAGGGCGCCGAAGAAGCGTGTGTGAATGCGGCTGCAAATTGCGGTCTCAAAGCTATTGAAGTCACCATGAACACGGCCGCCGCCACAGAAATTATTTCAAAGATTAAATCCTTCGCGAAGCCACTCGACATTAAAGTCGGCGCAGGCACCGTCCGTCACGGAAGCGATCTGGAAAAAGCGATTTCTGCAGGCGCGGAATTCATCGTGACGCCCAATACGAGAAACGAAATCATCCGACTTTCCAACACGGCGGGGATTCCCATCATTCCTGGTGCGCTGACCCCGACTGAAGTGCAGAAAGCCTATGATCTTGGCGCCACTGCGGTCAAGATTTTCCCCGTGAACTGCGTGGGCGGCCCTGAATACATCAAGGCGCTGCGCGGCCCGTTTCGCGACATTCCGCTGATGGCATGTGGCGGCGTGACTCCCGAAAATGCGGCAAGCTACCTCAAGGCTACGGCCAACTTGCTCTCGTTCGGCGGAAGCATCTTCAACGCAGAACTCATGAAGGCTGGTGACTGGAAGACCATCGAAGCAAGGCTCCAGAAGCTCCTCGAAGCGGTGAAAACGGCGATTGGGTAAGGCGACTTCGTCGCAGTTCCGAGTTTTGAGCATTGAGTTTTTTTTATCGCGGCTCCGCCGCCAAGATTTAACTCACCGCTCAAAGCACCGAAGGTGCGGCTCACTCCTCTAAACTCGTCCCTCGCGCATCTTGCGTTTGCATTCGTACATCGAGGAATCGGCGCTGCGCAACATTTCGTCCATGTCCTTGTAGTCTTCGGCAGAACTTGCAACACCGTAGGCAAATCCGACAACCTGATCGACAATCGTCAAGGTCTTTACGGCGTTCTGCATACGTTCAGCGCAAACGTACGAGCCCTTCAAATCGGTATCCGGACAAAGTACCATAAATTCGTCGCCGCCCATGCGGAACAACATATCCGATTCGCGGAGCAATTTCTTTGTCGTCGTGACAACGGAACGGAGCAGCAAGTCACCTGCCAAATGACCGTACTGGTCATTGACCTTTTTCAAGCCATTCAAGTCAAAATAAACGATCGAGAACTGCGTTCCGTAGCGTTTGCTTTCGGAGAAATGTTCACGGAGAGAGCATATCGCATGCCTGCGGTTATAGCAACCGGTCAAGTCGTCCGTGAGGGAAATTTCACGCAGGTTTCGCAAAGATCTAGACAAGCGCAAATGAACGCCGATTCTTGCGAGCAAAATGCTTGATGCGGCAGACTTTTGAACAAAATCAGAAGCACCCGACTGGAACCCTTGCGTCACGCTGCCAGAATCTTCACGATTCGTAAGAAAGATTATAGGAAGATCGTCCAACGGATAATGCTTGCGGATTTGCAAGCAAACTTCATAGCCGTTCATCTCGGGCATGTTGACATCCAACAGCACAAGTGCGATGCGATCCTTGCTAAGGCACTCAATCGCCTCGGCACCTGATTTACAGCCGATGACTTCGTAGCCGACACCCGTCAAGACTTCAGTGTTCTGTCTTAATTCAGAATCATCATCATCGACGATTAGAATTTTTTCTTCCATCATTCTCAACTCCGAATCCGCCAACACCACACTCTAAGTCCAAAAATAGATTACTGCAGGAACTCAATCGGTGGAGCGGACTCGACAAGGCCCATTTGAGCGGCCAATTTAAAGAATATGGCAAGGGATTCTTTCCGTTCGTCCGTAAAGCGGTAATCGAGAACGCTAAAATAATCTTCTACAACTGGACGAGGCAAGCTAACCGGATACTTCGAGAGCCAAACATCCAAGGCCTTGGCCGGGTCCTTACGGAACACCTGGATTCCATTTTCGAGATGATCCATGTAGCGATCGAGCGTGGGCCTCAAGCCTGGCGAAAGGGCTTCCTTCGAAATAATCCAGGCGCCAAAGACAAACGGAAGTCCTTGCCATTTTTGCCAGAGCGTCCCCAGGTCATAGCTGTACGCAAAGCGGTGGCGTTCATTTTCTTCGAGAGCCAGGTTGCCAATCAATAGGCAGGCGTCGTCAGACTCTTCGGCGGCAAGCCCCGGCACATATTCGGGCGAAAGTCCATAGCGGTTTTCGAGGAGAATTCTCAACAAAGTAACAGACGTTTTACTTTGCGAAGTCATACGGATGCGTTTGTTCGAAAGTTCCTCGATTGGATATCGCGAGAACAGCTTGACCGAACGGACCTCGAAGGAACAGGACGTGCAAAGCGAAGGCGACAAGACAAAGGCACCCGGTTTTTGCGCAAAGGTGATCGAGGACGCCGGAGAAAGGTGGATGGAACCATCCTTAAGCCCCGCACAATGCACGCTCGGCGGCCCGTCAAAAAATTCGGTATCAAAAAAAACATTTTCGCGCCCTACGGAATTGAAGAAAAACGGCGCACAGACAAGAAAAGGGATTCGACCAACACGGAGAGGCATGTAAAAAAGTTAAATTTTTATGCGTGGAAGAATTGATGTCCACACGAAAAAAGAAACCGATTAATAAAAATTAATGGCTAAAGAATAATGGCTGTATTTCACGTGAAGAAGACCTCGCTCGGCGAAGACCAGACCAGTCTGGTATTCAAGGGCAAGATTGTAGAAGGCCCCATCAGCAAGGGTATGACCATTGAAATTCCTGTGACGCAGGAAGCTGTCGTCAAAATGAAAATTTACGACGTGGTCCAGTTCGACAAGCAGAAGGACGAAGACAAGAAGGTGGGCCTGGTTGTAGATTTTTATAACCTTCCCGATGATATGGAAGTCATCATGGACTTGAATATCGCCGACGAAGATTTGAACATCGTAAACGAATAACCTATTCATTCAACCGGTTGCCACGGCAGCCAAAGTATGGGATGGCACGCATGAAGAAAGAAAGATTGCGCGGAGTGAATTTGGGAGGATGGTTCAGTCAGGTTGACTGCATCGAAGAAAAGGATCCGGTCGGTTTTCCGGGAGTCGTCGGACACATCAAGACGTTCCTTGGGACAAGCGATTTCAAGCGCATCCACGATGCGGGGTTCAACCACGTCCGCTTGCCGGTGGACTACTTTAATTTATTTAAAGGCAACGAACTCAAGCCGGACGAAGAAATCTTTGCACTCCTGGACAAGGCTCTCAAGGACATCCAGGATGCAGACCTGGACGTGATCCTTGACTTGCACAAGTGCCCGGGTCACGACTTCCACCTCGCCAGCAACCACGAACAGGCTTTCTTTGCCGATGCGAACGCCCGCAAGGACACGCGCAAGATCTGGGCTTTCTTGGCCGAACGCTACAGCTCGATGCCGCGCGTGATGATGGAACTTTTGAATGAACCGGCCGCAAGCGATTCCAAGGTTTGGGATAAAGTCAAGGACGAAATCTTCTGGGAAATCCGCAAGCACGCCCCGAAGAACACCATCGTCGTAGGCGCCAACAAGTGGAACAGTGCCAGGGAATTCGAATTCCTGACGCCGCTCGATGACGACAACGCCATCTACAGCTTCCATACCTACACGCCGGTGACGTTCACGCACCAGGGTGCCGCCTGGATCGACGATCCGTTCTTCAAGATTGAACGCCCGTGGCCGGGTGACTACGCCGCTCCGCAAACCGGCGCTACGACCCGCCTTGACGTGGAATACGGCAGATGGGACAAGGACCGCTTGCAAGCGAGCATCCAGAACGCCCTCGATTTCCGCGCCAAGTACGACTTGCCGGTAAGCTGCAACGAGTTCGGCGTTTACGTACAAGTTCCTCGCAAGTATCAGCTTGCCTGGATGCGCGACTTCCTCGACATTCTCCGCGATGCCGATGTGGGTTACAGCTACTGGAACTACAAGAATCTCGACTTCGGTCTCGTTTCGAAGGGCGAATCGCTCCATAACAATCTGGAGCAGTACAACAACCCCGAACGCCTCGACTCCGAACTCATGAACATGATCGCGAAAGGTTAATACGACGAAGCCGTGTCATAAGCGCACGGCATCTTCGTCATCCTGAGGGAGCTTCGCGACCAAAAGGATCCAGTTAAATCTTGCGAATAATAAACTGCAAGATACAATTACAATAAAAGCGGACGAAAGTCCGCTTTTTTGTTTTATTCCACATTAAACATCTTTATCGGCAGCAAATGTCTCTGTTTCGCCTTTAAAACTTCAAGAACGACTGTACTTTCACCACCTTGGGGAGCATTCGTCTTTATAGTCACCTTTTTGAGTGTTCCCGGTAGCGAGCAGGAATTATCGCAGTATTCGAATTCGCTTACTGAATTAGCTCCATTTACGACCATGTTCATTTTCATCACGCGCTTGTTTTTCTGCGAGTAATAAAGCGTCGGCTTAGCCGGGTCCTTGGGAGTAATCTTCCAAAGGCTTCCTTCGGCGACAGGATTGTTGTAGTCTTCGGGAGAACCCATCTGCTTGTTCACATCGGCAGGATTCTGCGCAGGCATGTTCTGCGACGGGAGTTTCTTCCCGGTTTTCAAATCCGTCACCTTCATCCGACCATTATTCTGCACCATTTCCATCTGCATCATGCTCGACTTGATAGTGGTTACGGACTTTGATTCCCCCGCAGTAAGCAAAGCCATGTTCACAACCTGAGGAGGCATATTGGGGAGCGTCACCGTAGTACGCATCTGCATCTCGCAGGTGTCCGGGAACGCAGATTTCCTTTGATTTTCAAACACAGTCTGCAAGCTAAGTGCATATGTTTGGATGGAGACAAAAACAATAGCAACGAAAATTTTAATTACATTGTTCATAATTTAATCCTTACAGCAAAGAAAGCTTTTTAGTCGATTTAATACTTCCATCAACCTTAACCATCAAGTATGTCCTGCTCATGTCGATGCCAGTCCAATCAACATACACCAACTGGTCGCCCGGAGCAAGGGCCCCGTTAAAGATAGATTTTACGGGTTGTCCCAAGGCAGTCACCAGACTCAGCTCCACATAAGTCCAATTATCAAGCGTAAGCACAAGTCCATCGGAGGTGCGAATTATAGGAATGGAACCCGGCGCATGGTAGCCGAAGTCAACATGATCGACGGAATCAGAACCGATTTCGTCTGTAGCAGGCAACGCCCAAATAGGCTCATCGCCATAGAGCATATATCCCGTGGAGTCGAACACACAAATGTTGCGAGTTTCCCGCTCTGTCGTTCCTAGGCTGTCGTGGCTCGGGTCGTCGTTTACATTCCACATTTTCACCCAGCCCGGTAGATGCAGCCCAACCTTCACTGGATTCGACCATATTTTACCCGCGACAAGCGGCTTATCGCAATGGACTGTCATCTGCCAGCGACCAGAACCGAGGCTTTCCATCGAGGCTGAGGCACATTCCGACTTGTCGTTGAGTTCATAATCCGGCGCAAGGCCTTCCTCCACGAAGAAGTAGTAACGCACATCGTAGTTTTTCAACGAGACATTACCCGTATTTTCCACCTTGAAGTGTATCTCGCTCGCCTGGTTGTCACCTCGCATATCGGAGGCAAGCACGCGAGCCTTGGTCTCGAGCGATACAGGATCTTCCATTTCTGCGCAGGAACCGCCAATCAGGTTGTTGTCATTATCAAGGACGACAACGCCCGCATCCTCGTAGAATCCATCGATATTCGCAACCAATCCGGAATTTGGATCCACGAAAGACGGATCGTCGGAAGCGTTCCACGGAGTATAGTCAGCATTGTAGAGTCCAAAATGCGGTCCATCGCCATCAAACACTGTTCCAGCAACTGGAATCGTCTCAGCAAAATGCCATTCCACATAACCCGTATTGGCGCTCTCGGAATGAACCGCAGGGAATGTTTCCACATTATTCGGCCAATAGCGTTCAGCACCAGCAGTCGCAGCATCCTCTCCGCGGAAATAGTAGCGGACTGAGAACCCATTCACAGGTTCATTAGAAATGTTACGCAAACGGATTCGCGGACGAAGCGTAGTCGACTCTGGGTAACCTTCATAACGCAAGTAGGACTTCACCTTGCGAACAGTATCGGCAGCCACAATTCCGGCAACATTGTCGGAGGTACTTACACCCCAGGCAATCATCGAGGCCGGAATGTTGGCAGTCGTGAGTGCTGCGCCACCTATCTGAACACCGGCAGGAACCTTCAGCGTCAGCGAATGCGTACCCGCCGTGAGATGGACGGACACACCAGAAACAGTCACTGCACGCCAAGTATTGAAAACGGCAGCTGTTCCAGCCTGCAAGCTTGATTCGCCGACATAGACCGACTTATCGCCAACCGTAGCGGATCTTGCGTACAGCACGACATTGTAGTCCGCAGCATTTTCGACGATTACGGACATCGTGAGTGTTGCCGAATCGCCCGATGCAAGATACTTGTTACCAGCCACGGAGCAGGAGAACTCGTCCGAGAATCCGCTCACGACATCCATATCCTTCACGGCGACAACGATGACATCGGAAACCTCGCCGGTATCGGTTACAGGCTTCGAAAGTTCCTCGACCTCTGCAGCAGTCAACGCACGCGAGTACATGCGGATATCAGCGATGTTCCCAAGATAGGACGGATCACTGCCGCTCTTGCCCATGGAGAATACCCCCTCCAGTTCACGCTCCTGTGAAATCCCGGAATTCTGGACATTCTTCAGTTCTCCATCGACATAGAACTTGACATGAGCAGAATCCACCGTCACAACAACATGAGACCAAGTTTTGTTTACGGGAGGCAAGATGGAGCCCGACTTCCAGGCATGCGTTCCCTCGACAAGTTTCAGGGCTTGTTTATTCTGCAAAAGACGAATGTCAAGAGCATTTACACCCTTAAAACTAAGGATTTCATGCCAACCATTATCGTTGGGGTTCCCCGGCTTAATTCGAGCCTCGAAGGAATACGAAGGAGTACTTCCGAAATCGACAAGGCCATTGATTCCAAACGCATAATCGGTATTTTGACTAAAATAAAGGCCTACATCACTTCCCCATTTGTTATTCATGCGTGTAACATCAAGATTGTGCACCCCATTTATAATTTCGTACACACGATTCCCAGCCCCCTCGTATGCCGGATACCAAAGCGCCAGTTCCGCCGGGAAAGGATACAAGTTTCCAGAGAAATAATCACGAACATTATAGTTGTGACCATAATCCTCGACACGGAACGAAAGCGAAAGCCTGCAACCGGAGCAATCGGTCAATTGCTTGCGGGTAAGACGCAAAGAGACTTTCACAAAACCGACACTATCCGGCATCGCCTCAATGATTTTCAATTCCTTGTTGCCAAACACCGGTGTAACCTTTACTCGAGCAATTCCAGATTCAGTATCGGAAAGACTTGCCGACACATGGAAAACCCGGTCAAGAAGTTCAGATTCCACGGCAACATTGAACGAGTCAATTGAAGGACGCACCGAATCCGTATATATACGAGGGCCTGCCATCTGTTTATCCATACCAAGCGCGGACACACCTACATAACGGGATTCATAAACGCCATACGGGATTTTTCCGATATCGTTTCCTCCATTCCTGAGAAGACCGTCATAAACCAATGTATCTGGAATGTTTCCGCGGAATTCAGCAGCCATTTTTCCATCTGCATAAAGCGACACAATTCCATATCCAGGATGTGTACACCCCGCCGCATATGCAAGATAACCATTATCAAGGCCAAGCCATAGAGAATCTTGTGGCACATGACAGGCGAACTGCGTATTGACCGTAATTGCACGTGCAACTGCCGGAGCCGCAGGAAGTTCGGAATCATTGCCATTAGGATCGGGTTTCGAAAGAGCTATCGCAAATACATAGTTCGTATCAAGGGCCTTTCCACGCGAAGGAAGCTGAACATGCGCATACCCATTCGAACCGAGGGTATATGCAAGAGCCTCCGGAGGCGTAGAGTCGTTTCGATTAGCCCAAACAGCATCGTCATCCACGTAGAGATTGTAGCGGGTGATTCCCGTAACAAGAATAAGGCGATTATCCACATCGGCAACTTCAGGCACAACCTTAATCGAATAATCAGGCGTCTCGGCAACAGTGGAATCCAAAGCCGTAAAGACCGAGAAGGAGCGTGTTTCTGCCGATATCAGCAAATATGCCCATTCCTTATTTTTGCTATAGCAACGAGCATCTGTAGCCGTTGTGCACGTCGCTACCGTATTCGACGCAAAACCGTTGTTCAAAAGAGCCCGACCATCCGCATCCAAATACCCATAAAGGGCGTCCTCAAGCGGTACAAATTTCTTCTGTGTAAAGTCCACCTTGTATAGTTTTATCGTTTCCGGAGACGTATGCATAGCTTCCATCTCCTCCTTGGAGATTTTCATTTGCACACGCGGCAGATTCGCCGTATCCGCAAACGTCATCCGAGGCAGGGCCTCCATTATGGGCCCATTCAGGGCAAGGTTATTGAACACCTCAAATGGATAGTTTTTGGCATCTATAGAACGTATCGTAACATCCTTGTCTCCATCCAGCGAGTTCTTCGGAAAAGTGACAGACAGCTCTCCTAACGGAGATTGTACCGTCTTGGAACCAGACGATGTCGCTCTAGCGCCAATAACCATGTCAAACTTGCTAAAGTTGTAAGAAGCACCACTCTTATCACCCCATGTAAGCAGGAAGGTCGTATTGCCCTGAAGCCTGTTCACATTGAACCAGCCAAGGCTACGCCAGCCAGCAGTATTGACTTCGATGGAATCCTTAATGCTGTAAAAAGAAGTGTCATTCAAATATGAAAGGCTGTACATTCTGTTGGCATCCAAGTATGCATACAGCTCCACAAACTCGTCTAGACGATGGAACGATATAGAATCTGCCCTCTTAAAACCGACATAGAGCGGAACCGAATCGTTCGGCGTAGCAAGTAGATTAAAGTGAGTATGTTCAGAGCCATCCAGTTGAGCAAGTTTCGCCGATTTCAGGATTGTCTCACGGCCCCACTCGGGTCTTGTATACAGACGAGAGAAAGGTATTGTATCTTGCAAGGGACGCACGAGCGGTTTCGCAAACGGGTCCTCGCTCTTGCGATATGCAACTTTTTTTGTAAACGCGGTTGCCTTGACATAGAGCGAATCCTCATCACCGCTAAAAGTAATGAATTTGGGATATACCCCCGGCTTAAGATTATCCACACGGGCATTGACTCCGCCACCGACAAGTTCACTATTTACAAGACGTACCGAGTCCAACGGGACAAAGAAGCGATGCTCCGTTGCGTCGTACATATCCGGATCCAACTTTACATTGAGACCCGAACCTACATTATTCGAACCGATCCTGGATTGGTCGACATTCCGTACAAAAGAGGACCACAGTGGATCACGGGAAATCTCCCGAGGAGAATTGGCCAGATTAGCGATTACGCTGTCATGCAAGACCGATCCGTTCGTAGTACGCAGGATTTCCTTGGCCCAGACCGAGTCCACATAATCCGCGAAATAATAATGCACTCTGGACCCAAAGTCATAGTATTTAAAACAGGGATTCGAACCATTTTCCGCAAATTTCCAGTCCTGGCCAGATTTCAAGCATTCATTCCTTTCCAAAGTATCACGCCAATTTGCCTGAGCGGGATAGGGAATCGTATCTCGCCGCGTTTCGGCGCTCCACACCATGTTGCGACCGACATAAAACTCGACATTGGAATATCCTGAGAAATATGGCGTACTCTTGATATCGGATGTTTTGCTATCATGGTCTATCTGACAGTATTTTTCGCCACCCATTCCTAATAGGACATTTGTCAATGTGTCATAATTACAGCCGTCTTCACTTTCTCCAACAGTCGGCAATCCGATAGCCTTGGCCACAAAGTAATCCTGCGAGGTTCCCCCTCCATAGAACTTCATTTCGAACCGGGCATCTTGGGCATGCGTTCCGTCCTCATCGGCAAACAGGAACATATTGAGACCACCTTCGAACTGATTGGCAGGGAAGAAGTGCAATCGTTGAGTTTCAAACGGTGTCAGCAAACCATAAGTTTTGTCAAAGACGAACGCCGAACCGTCGTGATAAGAGTTGGCCCAGCGGAGGGAAACATCATTCTTTACCCTAGCCAGGCTATCCATCGCTGCCAGGTAGCCATCCGACGAAGAGGAATCCTTGGCAAAGACAGTTTTATTCGTATGGTCAAAACGTATAGTACGGTTTACCAAGTTATCCATGCCGATAGGGGCATCCCAATAGTCATCCTTCGGAATTTCAAAAACGACATTGACTTGCTGATAGGTATAACGAAGCCAGTCGTCATCACCACAATGAGAATTTATCTTCCCCTTCTGCGAGTAGAACTTTCCATCCGCATTCGGCTGAATCGACAGTTTGAAAAGACTCTTATTCGGGTCATATCCTGTCGTAGTTCCGGATTTTCCATAAACACATGTAGAATCCAGAATGGAATCTTTCATAACGACATTGCATCCTAAATCTTTGTTATACTCCAACTCCAGTCCTTTTGAAGTGTTTCCTGGAATTTTGTATTCAGAACTATCATATGTAAAATCGGTCAATTTCCAAACAGAATTATTTTTTGCAACTTCAAAGTCACTAGCATTCGACGGCATCGATTTAAAGATACGTTGGAAATCGCTTACCGTAAGCACGGCCAAATCAATAGTACCATCTCCAGGCCCATTCCTACCATTAAACCCATAACCAGTTCCTCCGTATTTCAATATGTAGGCGACAGTCGTATCCCTGTGTTCAGAATCAAAATGGAGAACATCAGTTCTTACACTATCAAAATCGTAATTTCCAGTCTCTTCACAAAATACCGACCCTGTTATTTCATCCAACTTTCCTTTACGACGCGACACAACAACCAAATCCAGATTTTTCCTGTGCCTCTTGAGCGCAAGGCTAAAGCGTTTGGGTTCATAGCCGATAATTTCCTGCGTCCCGGAGACCGTCCCTGAAAGAGGAATTTCATTCTTTAGGCCGTCATTTGGCAAACGATACCCATGTACGCTGGCATCAATCCGGTAATCAGCCATAGGCTCGTACCGGAAAACACCTGTTGAATCAAGGAACGCCTCAGCAACATAAACCGCGGAGTTTCTCCCCGTAGTATCCTTCGGGTTCTCCGGAGTCATGTCCAGAATGTTCTTAGCCGTTTTCACCTTGAAAGTCGCATACTTGGGAGGAACGGCCGTACCGTCAAGTTGAACCGCGCTAATCTTTATTTTGTATGTTCCGGCGCTCAAAGATGCATTACCGTCATCATTCTTGCCATCCCACTTCACTTGGTAGGCCGAGTCAGAAGCCTTGGCGCGCACAAGTGTCGCACTGTCTTGCAATTCGGCAATCAATTTTGAGCCTTTCCAGATCGATATTCCCACATAGGCATCCTGATTCTTTAACCCGTAATAGAAATTCATGGAGCCTAGCCTAAAGTCAATCTTGTTCTGCGTAGAATCGTCTAGGGTGACACTAGCCGAATCCTTTACCAACACGACATAATCGGCAAATTTATTGGCCAGGACTATTTCGGCAGGAGCCTTGTTCAGTGCTATGACAGCAGAGTCAATGTAGATATATGGGCTTTCCGATATATTCTCCGTCACCTCGGCAAAAATTTTCACGCTATCCGCGCTCGGATAACCATCCGTAGCCATGAGGCCGTTCCATCTGAATCCAAGTCCATAGGTTTGCGGATTGACCGTCCATCCCGTAACAAGCGGATCAAGTGTATCGCTGCTAACCAAGGAAAGATTTCCCCAGTAGAAGCCGTCTTTTGCGCTACTCGCGAAGTAAACAGGAATTTTGGATTTTGATGTGTCGGCAAAATCACGGACAAACGACACCTGGAAAGCGGCTTCGGCAGTCATAAGGATGTGTCCGGAATCTCCCGCCAGCATCATGACGCTATCCACATAGGATGGAGGTATCCATTCCGGAAAATCTTCAAGGTAACTACGCGTTACCGTAGGCAAATCCACAAAATTGAAGGCCGATGCACGAACAACACAGCTGCCCAAATTTGTGCCTCCGGCAGCCGACTCGCAAGTATTCCCAAACCTATCCGAAGCAAACGAGACCTTGAGGGAATCCCCTTCTGGGAGCCCTTTCCACTTCAGGTGATAACCAAGGGAATCCTGATAGAACCAAACTCCCTTCGATTTCGCCGTATCAGCAGGAAAACCATAATAAGGGTTGCGGAAGGCCTTTGACACGGATTTTTCAAATATTCCCACATGGTCGTCACCTTCGGCATAAACACGAATCAAGTAATTGTTCTTAAAGGCACCCGAAAGCGTAAGCGAGACATCCAGTGAATCCTTCCCGACAGTCATTGAAACTGGATTCAACGTATCCCTTACACGAAGTGCGAATTTTACCGTAGGTTTGTCATCATTCACTTCATGGAAGACCATGTTAAAGGAAACGGTCATTGTATCGGAAATCCAAAGGGAGGTATCCGCATAACAGGATGCCGTATCCGCCGTACAAGTAGAAAGTTCAATTTCGTATGTACCGGCAATCTTTTCGCCTTCTGGTGTACTGCGGTCAATGTAGCCAAGCACGCCCTCGTTCACCTGGGCCGCACGAGACACATTTTGCGTTCCCGAGCGGAGCGCCTGGGCAACATACGCCTGCGACATTTGCCAAGCGGCATGTTCCGGCACGAGACCATCTACATTCCTATAACGCAAACGGAAAATAGCATGTTCAGAATCAGACAGTCCCGATGGCGGAGCCATACCTGTTATCGCCACAAGAGCCGAGGTTATCTTTTCGCTACCGTCGGGAGAAGTAATGGTCGGGTAACGAGCTCCCACATGGAACAAATCCGTACGGTAGGACACATTTCCGACAGCATCCTTACAGGCAACTTCTAAATAACGTTTACCATGCGATATTCCAACGACTGCCGAATCCAGGGCAAACACCCTTTCGTACTGTTCTAGGGAGTCTCTCGGGACATCGTGCCAATTAGTATCGGCATCGCCTCCAAGAATGTGGTAACGGCACTCCACGCCGAGCCTGTTCGACAGCACATCGAATTTTTCGTTCACCTTGAGCGTTGCGCTATCAGGAGATATAAGACTGGAGCTCACAAGACTTTCAATGTAGGGAGCAGTCTTGTCGACACGGAGATTCGCCAGATTTTCATAAACAGAGCCGTTTCCGGCGGCATCGCGCACCTGGGCACGAAGCACATAGGAGCCGTCCTCCAGGCGCATGGAGCCGCTTTCTTCCCATGCACACTCCACCGAATCTTTCTTCACCCAAACGGAGTCGCCTGCACGATCGGCCTTCAACTTATCTGCCGCATGTACAAAGTCCCACCTGACCGTAACAGGCGTGCTATCCGCGCCAAAATACTGGTCATGTACCACATATGCGATTTTCAGCAGGGAATCGGCCGTAGCAGTAAATACCGATTTGGAACTATCCATGACCAACGAGGGTTTATGGGAATCTACCGTAAACGAGGCATATTCCGTCGAAGTGTTTACAGAATCAGCAACAGTCGGCCAACGGAACTGTTCAACATAATTCGGGCTTGCGGCAATAGCATTTACAAGCCCGTTCATTTTCTTGTAAACGGTACTGTCAGGCACCGCATAGTCCACGGCAAAAGCCTTGACTCGATAAAGCCCGTCTCCATATTTCTTGACCTCGGCTCGACAATTATCATTCCAGGCAACGGCAAAATCAGGCGTAGATACCTCATAAAGCGAGCGGAAATCGCAGACATGCACAAATGTCGAGCCGGACGACTGCCCTGAAGCCCGTTCCAAGGTCCAGCGCATCGCCCGTATATCGGGTGCTGTCAAGGCCGGATCTGTCCATTTGAACCGTGCGACAAACGGGGTACTGTCAGGATTTATCAACGGGGATTCGGGTACGACCTCAAACCTGGGCGGAGTCCTATCGATTCGGAACGGGACCTCGTAAGTGTTCGAAGTGTCCGCATGCGAACTGGGTGACTCGATATTTTCGATACTGGCGGCATACTTCCATACATACGAGCCTTCTGTCAGATCAATAGCCGGTTGTTGCGAAACAAATGTAGCACTGCTTGAATCATAAAGAAGTTTACCGGACGCATCACGAAACTCCGATACGGCCATCTGCATATCCACATTTTCGGTAAAGTTTTCATATGTACCCATAGAGTCTGTCAATATTTTATCCTTTGCGCCTACTACACGGAATCCCTGGTAGCCGAGTGCACTGGCATACGAACAGAAACCCTTCATCTTATTGAGAGCGACCCCACGGAGTGGCCACTTGGGTTCCAGCATGTTCGCTGTCGCCTTGAACAGGTAGTAGAATCGCTGCGTATTGGAAAGTCCAATTTTGTTCACTGTCGAAACTGTAACCGTATTCTGGTTATCCTTTTGAATCGTAAGCAAATTGACATAACCATACTTTCGGGGTTCAAAGTCAAACTGACCGTTTTTCTTGACAGGGTGTTTTACACGTCCATTGTCGCCAACAGTAGAATCAATAGACCAATTTCCGCCACCGGAGCGTTTGTACACGGTGCATGCAGTCGAACTCGTATCCGGCTTGGTTATGTCGCATTCCCATGCAATTTCTTCCTGAAAGTTGAAATTTATGCGGATTTGACGTAAGCGATGAGGCATCAAATCGTCCACGACGAACGAATACTTTTCAATCAAGTCTTCAACCGTAATCGCAGGGACTTCATAACGCTCCACATGACGGATGGGGACAATCGTGTCATCAGGCGATCCATCCGACCTAAGTCCTGGCACACGTTCCCAGCGGTCAACCTTCACTCCCATTTTGGACCAGTCGGATTCCGACTTGAAGCGGAGAGGAACCGTTAAGCCCGAAAGAGGCAAATTCTTTTGAGTTGAATTCAAGTCATTTGCCAATTTGAAAAGACCTATAGCACAGTTTACACCATCCTTCGAACCAATATAAAAGCAGTTTCGGTTCAAGGAGGATGCATTACGTGCAGAATCGACCATTCCCTGCAATTGATCCAATGTCGCAGCGTCGTTTAGAGCCAAGTTCACAAAAGGACGTTCATAGAGGAAGTCTTCCATGAGGTAAGGAGTCCAACTCGTATCACCAGCTTTTATACGGGAATACGAACTTTCTTCTTTAGAGAACCATGTTTCCTGAAACTCTTTTTTTAATGGCAGCTGGTGCGACTTTCCCAAATCTTTAAATCCACCAATTCCATCTTTAAAAGCATAAACCCCTGTTGCAGTTAAAGTCAACAATCCGGATGCAGCAATCGCAATTTCTCCAGCAGTTTTCACCGCAGGACCACCCCAAATTTCCGCAGCAATACCAAACAACTCACAGGCAATAACAGTCATTTTCATTGTTGCCAAGAAAGGGGTTACCCAGTCGTCTTGACGCTTAGTATATTCCGCAGCGAAAAAATTAGAACGTTTGACATCAACCATTGGAGAAATCAACGACTCCGTACTATCGGCCATTCCCGAAGAAACGGATACCAGCGAAGTTCCTTTATCCCATACATTTATATTTCCTACCATACCCATCAAAAAACCACAATAAGCGTTGTTAAACGCAATGGTTTCCAAATCAAAATGGGTAAAGAAATTTCCTATCGCAGAAACATAGTTGTTCGGAAAAACCCATCCAATAGCAACACTTGCTGGATAGTCGTCCTCCAGATCCGTAAAGGTCATACTCTCACGACCACCAAGCAACCTAAACATCGGAAGAGAATCGTGCGGTGATACGCTTTTCAAAGCGCTTACATGATTGGCTTTTCCTTCTCGAGACGGATCGAGATACGCCACCAACGGATCTTCATCTCTGTAATGTTGCAAATCTTTTCTTACATACTCCTAAAACGCTTCAACTCCAGGGGACATATTTGCCGTGATAAAAGCCAAAACCGCATAGGTATATGCAGCATATTTCATAAATCCCATTTCCCAAGGGACCATTGACAAACCAAAAAGAACTGCCGCATTCCAAATAGCTCCTGACACAATATTTTGCGCTATGGTAAAATGATCCCACATTCTCAATTGCGCATTTAACGCACCAGTCCCCTCATGAGGAGAATCTAATGTAATTACCTTGTCCACATCACCATAATAATAATCGCTGTTCTGAATCCATTCACGGGATGCAATTCCTCCCATCGAGTGACCGATCAGGATATAACGCGAAGGAATTTGACGGTAGAGGTCCGGATACTTACGTATGGAATCCAGCGCCACTTGCCCATACAACGTATCCTTTTCTCTAACAAACAATGCTTTCACCTCTTGAGATTCTTCAACTAAAGCTCGCCGTTGACCGCAACCCTTCCATTTTCTATCACCTAGTTCGTGAGCATTGTTAATGGAACTATTGGCCGGATTAGTAAATGCTCTCCATGAATAAATATAGGGCACGCCTTGACTACGTCGAATGTCAGAGAAAGGGTTGAGAGAATCATAACTCGTCGTATCTTCAAAAATCAGCGATTCCAGCCAACTCGTCAAACGACTTTTATCATGATAGTACCCAATATTTGCCCCTTCCTTACTTGTCGTCAAGTACTT
>Ga0265298_10004508_pt1 | contig 17783 bp, 12 predicted proteins | sample AusTroGonzalo_MG_3_FD_193486 | JGI IMG/M metagenome (GOLD analysis project Ga0265298, IMG submission 193486) | Bovine rumen microbial communities from tropical cattle in Woodstock, Queensland, Australia - Gonzalo_01 | ecosystem: Host-associated > Mammals > Digestive system > Stomach > Rumen ... | reverse complement strand
CCGGTTACTAACTAAGATTCTTCACTCTTCACTTATATCTATCTTAAACTCCAAATCATCATCCGACATCATGTACAGGAAGGTGGGCGCAATGGTTATACGTAGTGTGTACATGTAGCCGCGCCGTAGCTGAGGCTGGGCGAACAGCACCTTGGGGTTCAGTACATTCACGGCCGTCTGATTCTTACGTATCAGGTTGCCATTCGTGTCGTAGATGTCGTAGGTTGTTGTTAACTTATAATAGTTCTCACCGCCAGACTTGGGCACATAACCCAGGTCGTCTTTATATACGGGCTGGCTATTGTTGCCCAGACTTGGCAATCTGTCGTTTTTCCCTTCATTGTCATTTTCCCATGTGGCATCCGGCTTATCGTAGATAAGTATTTTCTCCATTTTCCCAGCTGATGGGTCTTCTTGGAATACCACATCTCCCACAATGGGCGAATCACCAGTGTTGTTAGCCAGCAGCGTAATGCTAGTCTTCAGCTTAGGCATAAGATTGGTGCAGGCTTCGTCCTTGTAGGACTCCAACTCCAGACGCTTTATGACGATGTCGCGCAACTGGTTGTATGTCTCGTCTATACGGAACCGCAAGCGTAAGGCTGCGTACAGGTGGTCGAAGAGGAAGAACAGGGTGTTGGCATTACTCTCTCCTTCTCCGGCTTTTATTTTACATTTGAAGTCCCCTTGTGGCAGCCAATCCAGACCATTGCCCAGTTCATAGGTGTATTTAGGATTTTCTTCAGTCCATTCAGGTGCTTTGTTTCTGGTTGCATCCTTGGCTGATGTAACGATGCAGAGGTCCTTGGTCATGGCTGCATTCAGTCCGGTGAAAGTCATTTTAACGCCATCTGCGTATGTCTTGCCGTCTGGTGGTGCTACGGTAACATTACCGGCATCGTAGGGCATGTAGCCATAGAGATAGTAATTGTCGTTGGCTTCCACTTCCTCAATCATACGCCATTTGTTGTCGGCTCCATGATGGAACTTGTTTTTGATTACAGTACCATCGCTCTTGGTAAAGAATATGCCATAAGCCAGATAGATGTGCTCCTCCTTATAACCACTGGGCTGCCAGCTTACGGTAGCACGGGTCACAGCATCCACCTCGACATACTCATTCGTGTACCCAGTCACCCGTAGGAATATTCCCTTCGCATCTTCCGGCCCCTCCAGGTCAGAGGTGCAGGAAATGAAGAATGAAGAATGAAGAATGAAGAATACTGCGCAGGCCATAAGCCCAGCATGCCTATTAAGCCCATTAAGCCTCATAGGCCCAATGGGACGCATGAGTCTCTTGGGTTTTATAATCTTGCTCATTATGGTCTGTATCTTCTTCATTTTCTTCTTTTTTCCTTTTTTTTCTTTGCCGGACCGCTTACGCTATTCTGGACCGCTTACGCTATTCTGGACCGCTTCGCTACTCCGGCATTTTTATCTATTCTCCCTCCCATTTGGGGGAGGGATGGGGAGAGGGGCCATTCTTCACTCTTCACTCTTCATTCTTCACTTCAAAACCGCTGGCGGTTTTGGCGGTTACCAATTATACAACTGAATTTCCTTGTCTATTCCGTCTTGCCAGTCTGTGAAGGCTGTGCGGACCGTTGCCAGTTCCACGCCACCTTCGGCATTCACCTTAAATATATATGTGTAGCGGTAGCCTGGTAGCCAGTTCATGTACTGGGCAGGCACTTTGCAGTTCTTTTCTTCACCATTTATCGTCACCTTATAGGTATAGCTACCTTGGTTGGTGGCTGGTATCACCGTTTCCCAGTGGTGATTCTCTATTGTGGCAGGGTGGGCTTCGTCGTCAGTCTCCGTCCATCGTTGGCTGAATGAACCCAGGGTTTGTGTCACAGAGTTGGCTACCACCTGGAACGTCTCCGTCTTCTCGCTGCCCTTCATAGGATAGGTAATGGCAACAGTCGCCTTCTTGGCAATGCTTTTTTCTGGGTCAGACGGACGGAAGTCATCATCTTCCAGAACGGTGTAAGTCTTACTTTCCGGGTCTGACAGTATGAGCATAAACCGCACCTTAGCGAAGGGTTGCATAAACTCCAGTTGAACGGGCTTGCCAAACAGACGGGTAGGGTAGTCTGTGGTGTTACCCGTGCTGAACCACAACTTGCTGTAGTAAGGCGTGTATTCCTCGTTGCTGGCATCGGCTATGAAGGACGCTGTGTAGCTGTCGCATGTGCCATCCAAGGCAGGATTGTTCCCTGTTACCGTTGAAGCACCAGTCGCCGCAAAGAAACGATATGCCTTGGCATACCAGTCCCAGTACTTGGGTGTCTGGTCGGGATAAGCATCCAGGATGTACTCCCAACCATCGGAATTGGTGGTGCTCGTGGCGGCGGAATTGTTTATCCATCTTACCGTGAACCCTGGGAACACCATCTGTGAGTTGCCATATACGCCAGCATCTTCGCTCATATTCTTATAGGCCCATACCCTGAAGGACGTCGTGTAGTTCTCCAGCGGAGTGGTAGCACGTGTCACCTCCTCCTCCTGCTGATTAGCAGAGAAAGCAATGGGCGTGCCCAGCTCCTCAGCAGGTGGCACCACCTGCTCCGAGGAGCAGGAAGTGAGGAATAAGACCAATAAGCAGCCCATAAGCCCAGCATGCCTATTAAGCCCATTAAGCCTAATAGGTCCCATGGGTCCCATGGGTCTCATGGGTTTTATAAGCTGCTGCATTATGGTCTGTATTCTTCTCATTCTCTTTCTTTTATCGTTTTGACTGGACCGCTTCGCTACTCTGGACCGCTTCGCTATTCTGGACCGCTTCGCTACTCCGGCATTTTTATCTTTTATATATTCTCCCTCCCATTTGGGGGAGGGATGGGGAGAGGGGCCATTCTTCACTCTTCACTCTTCACTTTTATCACTTTCACTCCGAAGACTTTTAGTCTCTGGTAGTAGGTGCCGGCTACGAATGTATTGTCGGCAGGGGTGGTACACTCCTCGTCCGTGTAATAGTTGGTCGGCCAGTCGTCTGGTTGCGAGCTGAGTATTACGGTGCTGACAGGATAGTAAGCGCCAGTGTCATAGACATAAGCGTATGTTCCTGCTGCACTGGGTGTCAGCTTTGCGGCTTCGCCTGCATTAACGTTAATATCGCCGTTCGTCCCAGGGATAACGGTGACAGTATTGTCTATGGTGCTGGGAGTCAGCGTTATGCCATTGACTCCGACAATTGTTGCGGCCTCTTTGGATGTGCGTATGTTCAGAGCGTCCATCACCTCAGCCTCTGTGGCAGTTGCTTTGCTGACGCTGTAGAACTTGCTCTTTCCTGCGACGTTCAGGTCAGTCTTGAGGTTCCCAGATGCAACATCCACCACCTGAGCGTATATGTCGTCATCGTCAGTCGTGCTCGCAGTGGGCAGCGCATATTCTTCGGATACATCATATACATGTCCTTTCTGGTAGGTGGTGATACTGGGAGAGGCCACCGTGGTAATGGTGGTCTGTTCGCCTGTGTCACCATCTGTGAGCGAAACGGCATCGAAGGTGATGGGGAAGAGACCCTGTGGGGTAGCTATGTTAGGTGCTGTCCATCCGTTTTGGTTGTCGCTAATCTTAAATATGTACGTGTAGGCGCAGTTAGGCTTCCACTTAGCGAATACGGAAGGAATATATGCATGAGCACCATACACCGTTATGGTCTCGCCCGTGATGTCGGTAGATACCAGCGTATAGTTCACGCGCAGTTCCAAAGTCTGGGTTTGTTCCTCGAAGGGCAGCATCTTTGTGTAGTAGTCGTCCTCTGCATTTCCTGCAAAGGTGGCAGTGGCGGATGAACGTCCCAGGTAGTAGTCGCCCTCAGGCTCCAGGCGTTCCCTGCCAGAGTAGTTTAGCGTGCCGAATGTCTGACTGTTAACGGCCCCTAGGGAACCTTCATGTCCTGCGTGTGCCTTGTTGTAATCGGGATTGCCGACATTGGCGCTACCCATTGTGGGGAAGAAAATCTTGTAAGTACCACTATTTATGAATCCTCCGGTACCAAACAATGTTGCCGAGGTTACTGCACCTGTCTGTTCAACGTTTAAAGATGTTCCTGTACTGTCGTAGAATCTGACATCCTTCACAGAGAAGCCGGGGATGGTCTCGTAGAAGGCCACACGCACCTTGGCTGCCAGCGAACGGAATCTCAGTTCTACCACATTACCGAAGTTGGCCTGTGGAACCGTCATCATGTCCGTGATGTAGCACTCGAGCAAATCCTCTTTACTGCCACGCAGGAAGTAGGGATACCCCGTTACATGTTCATATCTAAATGGCGTTACAAAGACGGTATTGGCAGCAGGGGCATCGCCATCTGTTACACCGTCGTTTGTCGAATTCTCGTCCTTTTTCACTTCTATCGTGTTACTGCCCACGGAGTAAGCCGCAAAGTTGTAATAGTCCTGTTCGAAGTCCCAGTACTTGATGGTCTGTTCGGTGGTTGGGGAGATGAAGGCATTGTTTATGCCTGTATATTCCCAGCCTGAAGTGTTGGTAGTGGTAGTTCCGGCACTGTTCGCCGTCCAGTTAACGATGTAGTCCGGGAATACATCCTGCCTTATATCAGCGTTGGGGGCGTCGCTTTTAGCCTTTATGCCTTTTATGATAAACCGATTGCCCAGCTGGGTGGCTGCGTCGGCGCCCACTTTGTCGGCCCTCGTCACAACCTTGAAGCCGCCCTCAAACGCAATCGCTCTGTTTGCGCCTTTTGCATACTCCTCCTGATCGCCCAGATAGGTATTGTCAGCGCATCCGGTCCATAACAGCATTACTGTTGCCACAAAGGATAATATGTATGTCTTTCCTTGGGTCATCCGCACAAAATTAAGAATTATCCTTGTTATAACCAAATATTTTATGTTAATATTTTTCTTTATTTAATAACGTACTTGCGCGCACGCGCTGTTGTTGTTGATTTTTTCTTTTTGTTTATCTCTATTTGTTTCTTTATTTCTTTTGCTTCTTTTCTTTTTTCTTTATTTTCTCTTTATTTTCTTTTTGTTAAGTTGTAAATTGTAATCAGTCAACTAACTCTACCTTTCTCTCCCAGCGATACGCCGTTTCTCTCATAGCGATACGCCGTTTCTCTCATAGCGATACGCCGTTTCTCTCTTTCTCGCCCGCCAAGGCTTTCGCCTCAGCGGGCTTAGAGAGAGTTAGAGGTTAAGAACCTACAACGATAATCTTGTACTGGGAGAAAGCGGGAGTTTTAGTTTTCTCTCCTTCACTTAATGCTGCAAATGCGTCTGCATCTAAAGATGTACCCTTAGCTGTATTGTATTCTGAATAATCTGCATATAATACAGCAGGAGTTATATACTCAACAGCATAAGTGGTGCTAGCTGCAGGAGTAAACTTGGCAGTTTTGCCAGAAGTAAATGTTACACCTTGTATTTCTTCGTTGGCTGCCAGAATTGATAATAAACCAGAAGCTGTCTTTGTCTTTGTCGTCAGAATCAAATCTGCCTCAGTAGTACCAGCTGCTACTGTATATAGTTTTGTGTTACTTGTTGTAAGATCAGCCAAGGTTCCTGTCGTATTAATTGTAATATAGATAGGTTTGCTTGATGCGGCATAAGTGATACCTGCTGCAGAGACAGAACTCTCTTGATATGTTGTTATAGCAGGTGTTGAAACAGTAGTGATAGTACCAACTTCTAGACCATCGGCAGCAGCGATAGTTAGAGCATCGAAGGTAATGGGGAATAGTCCTTCTGGACTTGTTCCTTGTGTACCTGTTGTTCCGTTGGTGTTGTCGCTAATCTTAAACAGATAGGTGTAAGCGTAGTTGGGGTTCCAAGTCATATACATTGAAGGAACAACAGCTTTAGCACCTTTAACATGGATAGTTTCGCCAGAAACTGAATTGTAGAGGTCGTAGTCAACATACAGAATCATATTAGCAGGATTGTCTGTGTTGGGCAGAACACTCTGGTAATCTGCACTACCGCTAGCCCACATTGGTGTTGTTGATGTTTCGCCAATTGCAGTTGGTGTTCCGCTTGCAAATGTACCGAAATCAAAATAATTAGATGCTGATGCGCTTGCATCAAATTCTGCAATACCTGTCGTTGGATTATAGGTTACATTGTATGTGCCACTTGTTGAAGAGGATGTTCCATTGAATGAACCAGACAATTTGGCATTATCAGTAGTTTCTGTGAATTCCGTTGCGTTGGGACGGAATTTTACATTTTGAACTGCATAGCCAGGAATTGTTTCGTAAATACCCAATCGAACCTTAGCACCAGCTGCACGGAAGGTAAATTGCACGATGTTACCTATTTGATTATAGCCGCTTGATGGTTGGGTTGGGGTATTGTTCTTTGTGCTGATGGTCAGCTTGTCAGCAACATAAAGCCCAGCCAACTGTGCAGGGGTTGCTGTAACAGTAAAGCCACCTTTTTGGTATTTTGTAATTGTCGCACCTGCAACAGTTGCAGAATAAGCTACAAACTCATATTGGTCTGCACCATAGTCCCAGTATTTGACGGTTTGATCTTTGCCAGAAGCAACAGTTGCCTCATGGCTTGTTGTTCCATGTGTTCCTGCGGCACCTACATAATCCCAATCGGCAGTGTTTGATGTTGTCGTATTTGCCGTAGAAGCATTGTACCATACCCAATAAGCATCAGGGTCGGCATTATAATCGGCACCTGCATTGTATATTCCAGAAGCAAAGACGTTACTGTAAGTTTCGCCAGTTTTCTTAACACCATACACTTTAAACTTATAGTCCAATTTATCTGCAGCAGTAGCACCACTAGCACGGCTCAAAGTTGGTGTATTCATATTGAAGCTAATAGCACCAGTTCCAGTGCCTGCTCCACCTTCCAAATCACCCATATAGGTATTGTCAGAGCATCCAGCTAATGCTACAATAGCTGTTGCTAAAAATAGATGGTTCTTTTTCATAATGATATTCATTTTATTGGTAAAAATTTTGTTTAGTTCTTTTTATCTCTCTCTCTTTTTCTGTTTTTTGTTTAGTTTAGCTCCCTTTTTAGGGAAGGAGCGGATTGGTTTTCTTTCTGAGGATTGAGGAACCGTCCTCGTTCCTCTTTTTTTTATTCTTTTCTCCTTCTAGCCAGCTTCTAGCCAGCTCCTAGCCAGCTCCTAGCCTCCTCCTAGCCTCCTTCTAGCCTTACTCTAAGCATACTCAATGAGTAAGGCTAGAGTATGGCAGCAGTATGGCTAGAGTATGGCAGCAGTATGGCTAGAGTATGAGTGCAGTATGGCTAGAGTATGTAAACATCGTCTTTTCTTGGTCACCAAGTGGAGAGTCGAACTCCACTTGGTGTATAGAGGGTTAAGGATTAGCGGGACCTGTTTCCGCAGAACCTACAACGAGAACGAAGTATGCGAAGGTGTCTAGTGTAGTATCTCCATTTGTGTCAAATCCAGCCTTTAGCACGTATGTCTTGCCTGATGTAAGGGTAGGAGTGCCAGTTGTCCACGATGTAGCTGCACCTGCAGCCCCCAACTTCTCATAGTCGGTACCGTATGTGTAGGAAGCAAGCTCAACGTATTTCAACTCTGCAGATGCTGTAACATCTGTTGTGCCATTCATTACAGTAACTGTGATAGCATTGGTGTTGAAAGTGATACCATTCGTTACGACGTCGCCATTCTGATAAACAGTGATGCTGGGAGTTGAAACAGTTGTCTCTGTTCCAACATTCTGGCCGGCATCGGCAGTATTCACAACAACAGCATCGAAGGTAATGGGATACAAGCCCTCTTTAGGTTGGCTTGGGTCTGTCTTACCATTGGTGTTATCGCTAATCTTGAAAAGATAGGTGTAAGCAGTGTTTGTAGCCCACTTGGTGTAGGTGGCAGGGATGGTAGCTGTGGCACCTTCCACCTGGATTACCTCACCGCTGCCATCAATTGAGGTCAGTGTGTAGTCGCAAGTAAGAGTAAGCGCCTGTGCAGCTGTTGCGGAAGGTGTAGGCATTACGATAAAGTAACCATTGGAAGCCATGTCAGTTTCTGCACCATACAAATCGGTAGTTACAGAACTGGTGGCAGGAACACCAGAGGTGAACTGGCCACCTTCCCAGTAATTGCCAGAAGTCAAACCTGTGTCATAAGTGAAGGTGTAAGCGGGGGTTGTCCAGTTGTATGTTACAGTACCTTCTACAGTTGTGCCACCCTGGAAGTAACCATCGGTGGCACCATTCAGAGTGATGTAGTTGCTTGGAACAGGTGATGCTGCATTGTTGTAGAATTGGATGCTAGTAATCTCGTAACCGGGGATGGTCTCATAGATGCCAACTCTCACCATGGTCTGCATAGAGCGGAAGGTAAACTCTACTTCTTTGTCGTAATCATCCTTTATTACGACTTTTGGATCTGCAATATAGACGGCGGCGGGAGTGGCGGAGGCGTTCTTGGTTGTGTGGTTAAGGTGACCGCCCAACCCGGAAACTGTTGCAGTCTTGATGTCACCTGTAGTTCCATCCAGTGTGTACGCAAATTTGTCGACGGGGCTACCAGCTACGAAGTGGTAGTTTGCAGAAGCCCAGTCCCAGTACTTGACGACCTGGTCAGTCTCAGCGCCAGCATAGTACCAGCCATTGTTAAACTCATCTTTACCAGTCTGTGAAGCGTCGTATTTTACAGAATAGTTGACAAACACTTTGTCATAGTTGGTACTGGTGGTACGGTTCTGCTTAACACCATAGATTTTAAAAGCATTGCCGAGCTTTGTCGCTGCTTCAGAACCTGTGATATCAGCACGTGATAAGGCATTGAAGCCGCTGCCAAACTGGATAGCCTTTAGGCCATTCTCCTGTTGGGTGTTTGAACCAGGCCCGTCGCCCAAATAGTCATTGGTTGTACAGCTGGCGAGCGCTATGCTGGCCGCAGCTGTGAGGATAAAATAAAACTTTTTCATGATCATAAATTGGTTTTTGTAATTTTGTTATTTTTGTTATTTTCTCTCTTTGTTTGTCTAGCTTAGCTTTCATCCATGTTATAGAATTTAAGGTCTAGCTTTTGAATCTCTAATTTCTAATCTCTCTCTTTCTTGTTTTTGGTCTTTTTTTGTTTAAATGGTTTATACTCTTTTTTATTTATTGTTGTTTTTGTCTCGTTTAGTTTTGTTCTGGGACCGCTTCGCTACTCTGGACCGCTAACGCTCCTCCGGCAATTTTCCTTTATCTATTCTCCCTCCCATTTGGGCGACTGGGGTCTTTTGAGAAACCACTGAATGTGGTTTCGGCCCCACAAAGGTGAGCGAATCACCATTCGCGAAGATGGGCAATAGGGATGGGGAGAGGGGCCATTTTTCACTCTTCACTTTCAAACCGCTCCGCGGTTACATCTCAAACTCCCATGTGCCACCATCCTCTGTTTCCTTGACCACCGCATTGAAGCCGCTGCCTCCGCTGCGCTTGGGGATGGGGACGTCGTCGACGTTCAGCTCGACCGTAATTACACCACCCTTATAACGCTCACGCACTTGATCCGTCACATCAAAGACGAAGGTACTGTCCATACCATTGTTGAACTGCATGGTCACGTCCAGGTAGTGATTATACTTGTCTGTAAGCTCTGAGGCCCTGGATACTCGGTTTCCGGCCTGATTGCAGAGTCCAAAGCTGAGCAGACGTCCGCCTATTATATCTACACGCTCTATCGAGGGATCGGCATGGGCTCCTGGGTCCTCTGCCGTCTCGGAATCGTAGGGTATCAGGGGTACGTCCTTCTTCATACGGGTGTTGAAGTAGATGGTAATGGCATCCTCGCCTGCCACTCCTGTGTTCAGGGTGGTGGTACGTGCCATGCCCGATAGGTTGGCATTACCATCGACGGAGGTGATGCGCCCCTTGTTGTTATGCAGGATGACCTGCGTAAGGTATATATATGTAATGGGTTGTAGTGTCATGTTCAGTTTCTTGATATAGATGTCGCGTTCCTTGTCGTACTCGAAGCCGTCCAGGTTCTTGTTAATCTCGATGCCTCGTTCGTAGGCAGCGAACAGTGGCTCGGGGGCCCAGAACGAGTTGGTGAACTTGGGGGCGTTGTAACGTGTGGGGTGCATAGAGGGGTTGGTGTAAGCCACAACGGTATCCAGTGAACTGGTCTCGTCGAAGTGAAGGCTCTGCACGCCGTCCAGCGTATGTACCTCGTTCCAGATAAGGATGTCCCAGAATCCCCATTCGAAGTTGCCATGGAAGTGAGGCTCGTAGAGCATCTGGGCAAGCACCTGAGTATGTGGGGCGTGGGACGTTTCGCCAGTATAGTAGCGGCGCAGGTTAAAGACCTTAGGCTCTGCGTAACCGATATCGCCAAAGATGTCTTTGTCCTGTGCATCCCATCCATAGTGCCACTCAGTTTTCCAGTCGTATGTGATGTTGTATCCAATCTCATAGTCCCATATAACCTCCAAGTCCAAATCCACAATAGGTATGTCAAAGTCCGTCTCAGCAGAATCATACAGATGCAACTCCGGCAGGCGAACACAAGAGGTGAGGAAGAAGACCATAAAGCAGACCATAGCCTCTCCCCCCGCCCTCTCCCAAGGAGAGGGGGCTAAAAAGCTTCTCATTATGGTCTGTATCTTCTTCATTTTTTTTCTTTTTTCTTTGCCGGACCGCTTACGCTATTCTGGACCGCTAACGCTCCTCCGGACCGCTTCGCTGTTCTGGTTATTTTTATCTCAACAACTCACTTTTCTCTTTTATCTTTTCATTTTTATCTCACTTTTCTCTTTTATCTATTCTCCCTCCCATTTGGGGGAGGGATGGGGAGAGGGGCCTCATTTCTCCGATGGCTTCAAGCTTACTCCCTTCTTCTTCCACCTCAGATAGAGGAGGTCGTAGCCCAGGGTGATACCTACCCGGGTGGGACCCAGCCAGCTGAAGCGGTACTGACGACGCTTGAAGTCGGCAGGCTTGCCCGTCCACTTATAGTAGTAGAGGTGATCCTGATAGTTGGGGTTCACGGGATTCTCGAACTGGAAGGGATCGTAGCCGCCGTACATGAAGCCAGCCTGCACGCTGAACTCCAGTCGCCAGTGGCTCTTCTTGCCGAGTGGCAATACATAACCTGCTCCTAAACCAGCACCGAGAGCCTCGCCCTTCCAACCACGATCCTTGTCGAAACAGATACAGAACATGGCGGCATGGGCATAACCCTGCACGTACCAGCCACGGAAGGCAATGCCTTCGCCAGGCTCACGCAGACGGACATCGCCAGAGCGGAAGTAGTAACGAGCCTCGAGCTGATAGTTACGCACCTCGAAGTACTTATGTCCCCAGTAGTTTCTCCACCACGGGAAGTCGATAGAGGCACCATAGGTAAAGTGCCCGTGCAAGGGGAATACCTCGACGGCCACATTGGGGATGGGGCACCACTTGTCGTATCCACTGGGCATATACACACCGTAAAGCAGCATGTTGGTCTTAACGGCCAGCACCTCCCGGCGGGGAATGCGCAGCAGCGACGGCTGCTGTACCGGAGTTTCTGGAGTTTCAGGATTGTCTAGATTGTCTGGCTTTTCCGGGGCTATTTCCCCTTCCCTTTGGGAGGGGCTAGGGGTGGGCTTCTCAAACACCAGCACCACGCGGGCGGCGCGGAGCTCGGGGAAGTATTCCTTGTAAAGGTGGCGCCAGAGGATGCCGCCTTGCAGCTGCTGTAGCTTGCGCTTCAGGATGGTGTATTCATAACGGGGAAGGTGCTTGTCGCAGAGGCTGCGAACGATACCCAGGGCGGGATCGTTGGCACGCTGCATCATAACCAGCAACAGGCGGTAGTCCTCAGCGATTACTTCGGTAGAGAAGCTCTGGTCGTCTACGGGTACGCTCAAGTGCGCGCGTAAAAAAGAAGCGAGCATCTCCGTACGACGACGACCCAACATGCGGTTGTTGGGTACAGAGCCATCGGGAGAAGCTGCTCCACGCACGATGAGGCGGCGCAGACACAGTGAATCCTGGTTGATGCGGGGGATGATTTCCTTTTCCAAGAGCTGCAGAAGGGAGTCGTTGGTAAAGGAGTCGTATCTGTTGACTTTGAAGACTACTTTCCCTGCCTTGTCCAGGAACTCCTCGTCAGAGAGGCGTACCAGGCTGGCATCTTCTTGCGTATCGATAAAGCGTATGAAGGGGTAGTGGCCGTAGAAAGTACTGTCGATAGCTAAGGTTGCTGAGCGCGGAGATGCTGGCGGGGCTAAGAGCGGATGAGCTGGAAGCGGTCGCGCTAGGAGCAGACACAAAACAACTATGAACCCCGTCAGCATGGCTGGGGATCCAATGGTAAGTCGGTGCTTCCTAACGTATGTCAGTCGCTTTTTGTTTGTCATGATAGCCTTAGTTTAGTCAGTTTGGCTTAGTTTAACTTAGTATAGTTTAGCTTCTTTCTTTATTAGCTATGACAAAGGTAAGTCTTTTTTTTATAATAACAATGTACGCATGCAAAAAAAATGCAAAAAATGTGTGAATTTGTTCATTTTTGTTAAAAATGGCTTGTTTGCTTAGTAGTTTATGAGCTTAATAGCTTAATAGCTTAATAGCTTAATAGCTTAGTTGCTTATGAGCTTAATAGCTTAGTTGCTTAATAGCTTATGAGCTTAATAGCTTAATAGCTTAATAGCTTAGTTGCTTAATAGCTTATGAGCTTAATAGCTTATTGACTTAATGGCTTTAATGGGGTAGGGACTGGCAAATTATTCCCACGTTGGGAATGAAATATTCCCACACTGGGAACAAAATATTCCCACGTTGGGAATAAATGATAAGCAATTTGATTACGTAACCGCTTTATTCAACGTAAACGATAACGTAAACGTAAACTTTTTATTTTCACTCTAATCCACTAAGCTACTAAGCTACTAAGCTATAAACCACTTTTATTCTCACACAGAATATTTATCTCCTATGCCTATCGGCAAGAAATCCCACAGATCTAAATAGATTTTCTGCCCACGCGTTTGCTTTTAAGGACTGGGCGGTATTACTTTGTAATCCCTTGCGTGCCGGGCCTTAGCCTTGTACTTATAAAAGCCAGCTTTTAACGTCCAATCCTAAATCCCATCACCAGTCATTGTCATGACCTCACCATCCCTTAAAACCAAATCCATCCCCACAGATATCTATCACTAATTTAACTTTCAGGAGTTATAAAATGGAGTTAAATAGGGAGTTACGCCAGCGTTGCTGGCTGGAAGTTAAGCACTTCGTGCTGGACGATAGCTTTGGGTGCTGTTGGCTTTTATGGTATTGTCCTTTTATAACTTCCATGAGCGTAGCGATTCTAATTGATTGTGTTTGATGCAACCCCATTATGGATGGGGTGATGGTTTATTTGCAGAATGGGCGTTAAAAGCTTGTTTTTATAAGCCCATATAGGAAATAAGACATCAATGGCTCTCTGAAAAGAGAGACTTGGCATCAAATTCAATCATAAAAATCTCTTTAGATCTGTGAGATTTGTGTGAGAATTAAAGTGTAAACTCTCCAAAGTACTGGGGACAATGGAAGTCGGGGGTGGGGGTGCCTATGGGATTCCAGCTGATGAAGTGGGGAACGGGCAGCTTGTCGCCGCACTTATAGACATTGCCCCTGAGCGTGCAACCGTCCAGGGAAGTGATGTTGTGACGGAAGAATACGGAGTAGGGGATGCGTAATGCCAGTTCCCATGCCGTAGGCTGCTCCTTGGTGTCGAAGGGCGTGCGGCCCAGGGTAGCCCAACGGTCTATCTGCTTTGTGATCTCTGGTGCTGCCAGTACACGGTTGTTACGGCCTTCGCCCACACCTAACAGGAGCGTGCCGGCACAGTTGCACTCAATGTTATAATAGAGTCCGTCAGCAGCAGGGCTGATGAAGAACTCAGCGCAAGAATCCTCCCATACATTGTCATTATCTTTCTGTGCAATAGCCCTGATACTCTGCTCTTCTACGCGATAGTGAATCAGGAAGGAGTCATCAGTGTGGGCAATGCCAAACTCCATCTTGGGGCAATAAGGAAACTCCTTAGGCCAGTTAACGTTCTCTACCTTGTTGTAAACAATTTTGTTCTCTTTCAGTACAGCAGGAATCTCCTTTGCTGTAACATCAGCCACGCTGATCTTTTTGATGTCAATACAATTCATAGTCTTATATTAATTCATAATTCATAATTCATAATTTTGTGTTTAATTTCACAAAAACCTCAAAAACCCTTTTTGAAAGTTTTGGCACTTTGTGCCTTTGTTCTGCTATTGTCAAGAATCTGGCCGTAAGCAAGCTTCCGCCATCTCCCTGCCAATAGCATAACATATCTTTCAGATATCAAAGCTTTCAAAAAGAAAAACATTGAAAACCGAACGCAGAGTCAAACGCGTTTGAACTATGCTGAGGTGCATCATGTTTTGCGGGAACCGAAAAACCCCGCCCTTCGGGCTCGAAAACTATCCCCTAGTGGGATAAGGTTAGGGGTTATCTTATCACAAACCGGTGTGACAGTTCTCGGGAGTCGCCGGCATAGAAGTCGATGGTGACGTGCTTCTTGCTGACATTGAGCTTGTAGCACCCCTGTGATGTAGAGTTGGTGTGCTGACGGATACCTGGGCGATATTCATCAAAGAGCGCACGCTCATCCTTCAGATTTTCTCCCTTCAGCCTTCTGTTCTCGCGCAACATACCATAATTCTCGGCACCTTCAGAGCGGACCTCGTATTTCTTCTGCTTCTCGGAGGTCCAGACGCTGCTCATAGTCATCTGTGTGATGCGCCCGCCATCTCCGTACCAGTCCATAAAGTCGGTGGTATGGATATGTCCGCACAACACTATGGCATTGCGCTTGGCAAAGGCCTGGCGGAAGTGACGACGTTCCTCGGTCTCAGCCGTTGAGGCACCGCCGTGGAATATCCAGCGACAACTTGAGATGTCTGCCGGGAAGACGGGACCGTGTGTCATGATAAAGGTGTGGCGGGCCCCTTTCGTCTCATTCAGCAGGCGCTCTATCTCAGCGTCATCTGGGTTGTTGAAATCTATGGCAATATAGGCGTCGTCTCCAATGTTGAAACCAAATGTAGTCTTAGTGATGGATTTCTTCAACTCCTCCGACATGCGCATGGGCATATACTGGTAATAAGCCTCCTTGGCATCAATGCCGCGTATATCATGGTTACCCACAACAGTTACAAAAGGCAAACCCCTGAACTCGCCCTTTATGCGTTCCAGTGCATCGGAGAGCATCTTCTTGTGCGTTTCAGCATTGTCGCAATCGCCCTGGATGAGGTCGCCCATCTGCAGCACCATCTTGGTGTTGCCGTCTGCCAGTTGGGAGGCTCGCTTCAACAGGCGGGGGCAGCGGTCCTTCCACATCTCTCCGTTACGGGCAAACTCGGCCACACGGGCCTTGCTGATCTTCTCTGCCTCTTTTTTCAGATAATCGGCATGGTACACGGAAGGCGGGTCAACGTCGAAATGCGTATCACCCAAAAGGATGACAGAATACTCCTTGTCCCCTTTACCCTTTGCCAGGGCTGAAAGCGGGAAGGAACTGAGCCCGAGGCCCACAATTCCTGTTGCTGAGAGTGTGATAAAGTCTCGTCTGTTCATGTTTTTCTGTTTCGGTTAGCGGTTAGCGGTTAGTGGTTAGCGAAATTCTTCACTCTTCATTCTTCACTTCCAAGGCTCAAAGATACAGATTTTCCATATAATCACAAACAAAAAGTACGATTATTTGTCCATCTGACCTAAAACCCTTATTTTTGCATGAAATTTGAAATGATATTATGAAAAAGTTTTTCAGTTTTATGTTGTTGCTGGCCGTTGGGCTGAGCACTCAGGCCGGCAGAATTAAGACCGATACCATAGAAAGTAAGGTGTTGGGTGAGAAAGTGGTGTATAACATCTATCTGCCCAATGGGTTCGAGCGTAGTACCAAGCAGTATCCTGTGGTGTACCTGCTGCACGGTCTGACCGACGACTATCGTGCCTGGCGCGACAGAGGCCGCATGCAGGATGTGGCAGATGAGCTGATAGAGTCTGGCGAGGCATGCGAGATGATTATTGTCATGCCTAATGCCGGCGGTCCGGATACACATAACACCTGGAATGGTTACTTCAATATGCCGGGATGGAATTATGAGGACTTTTTCTTTCAGGAGTTCGTTCCTGCCGTGGAGAAGAAATACCGGGGTGTAGGTGACAAGGGACACCGTGCCGTTATGGGCCTTTCTATGGGCGGTGGCGGTAGTACCGTATATTGTCAGCGTCACCCCGATATGTTCAGCAGCTGCTATGCTATGAGTGCCTGGCTGGATAACCAGGATGATAACGTGGGTCCTGGCAATGAGAAGGATAAGCGCTACTATGTCTGCGAGGCGGTAAAACGGCATTCCGCCCTGCGTTTTGTGGAGCAGGCTGACGAGGAGACCAAGAAGCAGCTTCGCACGGTGAAGTGGTTCTTCGACTGTGGCGACGATGACTTCCTGTTTGACCTGACCGTCCGTCTTCACCAATTGATGCGTGAAGCCCGTATCAAAGATGAATTGCGTGTCCGCAATGGCGTTCACAACTGGGAATATTGGCATGAGTCACTAAGGATGGCATTGCCCTTCGCCTCCAGGAATTTTGAAAAGTAGCCCCTACCCCTATGGGGGGCGGTTATCGGTTAGCGATAAAGTGAAGAGTGAAGGGTGAAGAGTGAAGAATCCTAGTTAGAACTAGTTGGAACTAGTGAAACTAGCAGAACTAGAAAGAAAAAAGAAATGAAAAGAATAAACACCATACTAAAGAACGCCATTGTCCCCTCCCTGATGGGAGGGTTAGGGTGGGTCTTCCTCCTTGCCTCTTGTGGCAACAAGGCCGGCTCTCTGGCTGATGTAGCAGAGGAGGACTCTCTGTTCATTGATACCGTTGCTACATTAGATGAGGAACTAGCGCCTGATACCCTGGCGGTGGATTCCCTAGTGGAGGATAGCTTGTAGGCTTTCCTAGGCAATCCTGGGCAATCCCAGGTTTTCCTAGGTAATTCTAGGTGGCTCTACTTTTGCACTTTCCGCTGCTTTTGTGCAAAAACAAATGCTAAAGATTGTTAAAGTAAGATGTTTTACAACATTTTTCGGGCTTTTTTGTGCGCGTGCGAATGTATTATGGGAAATTCTTTATATCTTTGCACCCCGATTGGCACAAAGTGTCCGGTCTTGATAATTTTTTGACTATAATACATAATATATAATAATAAAACAAAAACAAAATGCCTACAATTCAACAATTGGTAAGAAAAGGCCGCGTGGTATTGGAGGACAAGAGCAAGAGCCCCGCTTTGGACAGCTGTCCTCAGCGTCGTGGTGTGTGTGTTCGTGTCTACACCACTACCCCCAAGAAGCCTAATTCAGCGATGCGTAAGGTCGCTCGTGTTCGTTTGACCAACTCTAATGAGGTCAACAGTTACATCCCCGGAGAGGGTCACAACCTGCAGGAGCACAGCATTGTGCTGGTTCGTGGTGGTCGTGTTAAGGACCTCCCTGGTGTACGTTATCACATCGTTCGCGGTACATTGGATACTGCTGGTGTAGCTAACAGAACTCAGCGTCGTAGTAAGTACGGTGCAAAGCGTCCTAAGGCCGCTAAGAAGTAAGAATCATTGACCATTGATCATTGACCATTGACCATTATGATCCCCGGTCAACTCTAAGGGTAAAAAATAATTCTCAATGTTCAATGTTCAATGTTCAATTAATTAACTAACCCGTTTTGGCTTGTAAACACTAAGGTTGAGTAAATGCCTCGGAGGAGACGTTGAAGAACGCAGTAAATGCAGCCCTAACACAAAACAAACAAAAC
>Ga0265298_10004507_pt1 | contig 17783 bp, 12 predicted proteins | sample AusTroGonzalo_MG_3_FD_193486 | JGI IMG/M metagenome (GOLD analysis project Ga0265298, IMG submission 193486) | Bovine rumen microbial communities from tropical cattle in Woodstock, Queensland, Australia - Gonzalo_01 | ecosystem: Host-associated > Mammals > Digestive system > Stomach > Rumen ... | reverse complement strand
GTCCTCAATCTGCTCGATGTCGGGCACGTTGTTGGCTGCCATCTTCTGCTTGTAGGCCTGGAACTGGTCCATGTCGAAGCTCTTGAACTCGCGACCGTCGAAGTCCATGAACATGCGTGCGCCTTGTTTCCACGCCTTGTCGAGGATGCCCACGGGCTGCTTGCCGAAGTTGGAGAGAATGGTGGAACGGAGGCGATAGACGTCGAGGAAGAGCTTGTCGTCAGGTGTGAAGTTGGCACCAAGGAAGGTGCGCAGGGTGACGCTGTCGGCTACGATCTGCTCTGGCGTCTTGCTGCTGAGCAGGGCCTCGACGACCTGCTTCTTCTCTGTGCGGAGGTAGCTACGGTCGAGCACTTCCATGTAGTCGCGCAGGAAGGCCTCGTCGCGATTGCCGCTACGGAACTGCTCCTGATACCAGGGCAGTCCTTTCTCCTGATTCATCAGGCCGTCGATGGTGGCGATGAAGCGGTCGAGGGGGGCTGAGCCTACCTGGGTGGCACGGAGGGTGCCGTCGGCATTGAGGATGAGGAAGGTGGGATAGGCTGCCACGTCGTACTTCTTAGCGAGTTCGGGGCCTTCGCCTTTCTCCATATCGACTTTCCAACAGACGAACTTGGTGTTGAAGTAGTCGCCAGCTGCCTTCTGGGGGAAGACGTCGCGCGCCATCTGCTTGCAGGGGCCGCACCAGTCGGTGAAGCAGTCGATGAACACGGGCTTGCCCTGCTCTGTGGCCATCTGGAGTATCTCCTTGAAGGTCTTGCCTTCGTTGAAGTTGGTCTGCGCCTCTACGGGGCTGAATGATAATTGACAAATGACGAATGATAATGCTATCAGCCATCTATTATCAAGGAATTGATTTCTTTTCATAGTCTTGGGTTTTTATTCTGATGTTGGGAAGATGGGCATCGGGGCGCGTGGTCCCATGGTGATGACCATGTTGGAGATGACGCTGGGTGTGCAGCGACGGATGTAACGGGCCTTGCCTGTGCCTGTAACGGTGCGATAGGCCTCGACGGTGGGCATGCCGCCCACGAGGTTGTCGAAGAACCAGAGCTTGTAGGTGTCGCCGTTCTGTGAGCCCACGATGAGGTGGTCGTAGTTGAGCTGCTTGTCGCCAAACATGAGGGAGAGCCACTGGTTGGTGACGAGGTCGACAGGCTCAGTGACGCCAGGCAGGGGCACTTCGACCTCGGTGTCGCTCTCGAAGCCGTAGGCATAGAGCTTGCGACCGTCGATGGCGTAGATGTAGGAGGCACTGCCACCACAGGCGCCCACGGTGGTAGCCTTCGAGAGGTGGAGCTCTGGACGGAGTTCGCGAATCTCCAGGGGCTGTGCCAGCTTGCCGTTGATCATGTGGAGGAAGCGCTTGCCGGTGCCGGGCTCCTCAGTGAGGAACCAGACGGTCTCCACCCCACCCTTGCGCGTCAGGCCACTGGCGAGGCAGGTCTGCGACTGTGTGGAGTCGGTGGTGAGCACGGTGACGTTGATGCAGGCCTGGTCGATGTTGCAGACGCTGTGCTTGCTGTTGCTCCAGTAGGCGTAGCCACGCTGTCCGCCTCCACACATCTGGACGTGCTTGGTGACGTCGTCCTCGATGAAGGGCAGTGTGAACTTGCCTGTGGAGAGGCTGGCAGTGCCCTTCATGCCAATGCTGGAGACGCCCTTCTTGGACATCATGATGCCCATGTTGTAGCCGTTGGTGATGTTGTAATAGACGTCGTCGTTGTCGTCGCCGGCATAGCAGATGGTCTTGGTGTCGAAAATCTGTCGCATGTCCTCCGTACGATAGGCACGGTAGTCGCCGGTGGAGAAGATGTTGAGCATGTTGGCCATCTCCATCTCGTTGTTGTCGGGGTTGACGTAGTTCTGCTGATAGACCATGGCCAGGGAGACGGGTGCGCCCTTCTGGGGCTCGCCGTTGAGCTTGGTAAGGATGTCGGTGGACATGCCTCCGGCTGTGGTCACGAGGTCGAGGTCGGTATTGCCATCGGCCGTCTCCTTGAGGATGTAGAAACCATCGGAGAACTCCGTGGAGACGCTGAGGTTGGTACGGGCGTACTGGGCCAGACCAGTGGCCTTGACCTTCACCTCGAGGGTGACGACATAGACGCCTGACGAGAGGTTGACCTCGTAGTCGAGCTTCTTCTGGGTACCAATGACGGTGCCACGGAAGCCGTCGTCGCTGTAGCTCTTGTCGATGTAGAGATACCACGTGTACTGGAGGTCGTCGTCGCTGTAGGCCGTCTTGACCTCAGGCTCGATGACGAGGCTGTTGCCTGCATAGGAGACCACCGACTGCTCTGCCATCTCGCCAATCTCGATGGTGGGCACGCTGGCAGGGTCGCCCAGCGAACTGTCGTCGCTGTAGCACGACGCAAGCGTCATGCAAAAAATGAGGAATGAGAAATGAGGAATGAGGCTACGCCATCTTTTCTCTCTTATCTTAGCTTTCATAATTCTTAATTTTCAGTTTTCAATTATCAATTCTATTTTGGCATCGGAGCGCTGAAGGTAACGGCTGTGCCGTCGGCCTCGCGCCACACGTCCTGACCACTGGCCTGACGGGCTGCATTCTCCTCAGCCAGACGCTTGGCAAAGACCTGTGCCATGTAGCTGAGGTAGCTCTTGTCCTTGTTGTAGTTGTCGAGGATGAACTCGTCGCTCCACGACTTGCCGCTCCAGTCGATCATGAGCTGATACTTCACGTCGCCATAGACACCGAATATCTTGTCGAGACCGCACTCGTCCCAGACGGCTGGCTTCGACAGACGGTCAGTGAACTGAATGACGCGCGTCTGCATCATCGTGAAGCCGGGCTTGAAGTTCTGGTTCTCCTTGAAGCGCACCTTCAGCACGACCTTCTTGGTCTGCAGACTCTTGCTGCGCAGCATGACGACAGGCACACGGAAGAGGCTCTCGCCTGCCTTGACCACCTGGATGCGCTGGGCCTCGGGGCTGTCGAAGGCCACGTAGTCCTGTCCGGCAACGGCATTGTCGGCACCCTCGACCTGCACCTGCTCGAGTGCGTACTCACGGTCGTAGTTGCGAACGAAGCCAGCCGTCTTGGCCTCAATCCACACGGTGTCGCTCTGGGCATTGCCACTGGTCTTGAAGTTGTAGAGCAGAGGCACGTCGATGACAGCCGGTGTCTTCACGAGGTCCTCGTTCTGATAGTCCACGCCCTTCGAGTCGAGGAAGCGGAAGTTCAGATAGCAGTCGGGGTTGGAGTATGGCTCCAGGTCCTTCTCGCACGACGCGAGCGTCATGCACAGAATGAGGAATGAGAAATGAGGAATGAGGCTACCCCATCTTTTCTCTCTTATCTTAGCTTTCATAATTTCTGAATTTTCAATTTTCAATGTTCAGTGTTTAGTGTTCACTGTTTAGTGTTTTAGTGTTCAATTCCTACAGCGCAGGGTCGTACTCCGTCTCAGGGAGAGGAATGATGTAGGTCGTCTCGTTAGCAGGCGTGTTGAGCCACTTGATGTTCTTCTCGCCCAGACGCTTGTAGGTGTAGAACATCTGACCCTCGCCATAGAACTCGCGACGATACTCGTTCTCAATCCACGTGCGCACGTCCTGCAGGCTCTCGAAGGGCACGCTGGTGGCCACGTTGTGCGACAGCATGTAGTCTGTGTAGAGCTGGTTGACCTCAGCCAGGTCGCTGCTGGTCTCCATGGCGATGAGATACATCTCCGAGGTGCGCAGCATGGGGATAATCTGGTAGTAGAGCTGGGGGTTGGAGACCTTCTCCTCGTCGTAGGAGTAGCGAAGGAATCCACACCAGAGGTAGCCCGACTCGTCCTTCAGACGCTGGTTCCAGAGGTTGGCATAACGATTGTGGCTCTCAACGTTCTCGCCGTCGAAGAGCTCAGCCAGCATCTCGTTGCTGATGGCGAGCTTGTTCTGGTCGTAGGAGGCCACGACGTTGTCGGCATTGTCAGTGAACCAGCCAACGGTGTAGTTCTGCACGTCGTACTTGCTGATGCTGAAGTAGCACTCGTTGGGGCAGGTGGTGTAGCCCTGCTTGTAGTCGTTCAGACCACTGAGGGGGCGCACAGCCTTGCCGTCAGGCAACTGGGCCTTGATGAGGTCGCGAGCCACCGTAAGGGCCGTCTGCTTGTCGCCTGTGTAGAGCGCCATACGGGCATGCAGGGCACGCACGGCCCAGTAGTTGAGACGCATCTGACGATACATGAGGAACGTGTTCTGCTCGTAGACCTCGCCCGTAGCATAGGTACGGTTGTAGGGATAGGTGCAGGCAGGGTCGCTGTCCTTCAACAGCTCCTCGGCACGCTCAATGTCGCGAGTCAGCTTGGCAGCATAGTCGCTGAAGCTGTAGTACTGTGGAATATCGTCGATGCTGGTAGCCTCTGAGTAAGGCAGCTTCACCTCCTTCTGTCCACCAGGCACCTGTCCGAAGAGTCGGAGGATGTCGAGCTGACAGTAGGCACGGATGGCATAGGCCTCGCCCAGCACGATGTCGCGCATGCGCTTCTCACGGAAGACAGAGGTGTTGGCCTCGCCGTTCTTGATAATCATATTGGCCTGTGCAACGGTCTTGAAGAGGGCTGTGTAGATGCCCTTCATGGTCGATTTGGCCTGGTCGGTGGTGTAGTCGTGCAGACTCAGGTCGCGCTCGCCGTAACGGGTGGTGCTGGGGTTGATGCGCCACAGGTTGGCCAGGTTCTCGACGCTGGTCATCGTCAGACGCAGACCGTAGGCGTCCTGTCCGGCCATCTGCAGGTAGCAGCCTGTCAGCGCCATCTGGAAGCCCTTCTCGGTAGAGAACTGCCCGTCCTCCTTCTGCTCAGTGTCAGGGCGCACGTCGAGCCAGTCGTTACAGCTGGCACAGAGGGCGCAGACGAGAGAGAGTGCACAGAGTCTGATTGTATTCTTATATATCTTCATAATCATATTTTCTTAACTCTTAATTCTTAACTCTTAATTCATAATCGCGAAGTGAAAACTCTTAACTCAGAACAAAAGCTTCACACTGCCTTGGATGTTACGGGCATAGGGATAGTTGATGCCACGCTCCTGACGGATGCTGCCCCAGTGGAACAGGTCGCTGGTGTTCACACCGAAGGTGACAGACTGCAGCTTCAGCGTCTGGCGCAGCCACTTGTCATCCCAGCGATACTGCAGGCTGGCAGAAGAGAGTTCGAGCACGTTGTCCTTCATCACGAAGCGCGAGGTGGCACGTGTGGCGTCCTCCTCGTAACCCTTGAAGAAGGTGACGTCGCCAGGCTTCATCCAACGGTCGGTCAGGGCGCGACGGTCCACGTTCTGGCTCTTCAGGGCGTTGATGGACACCTCGACCTTGTCGCGCAGCGTGCTGTTGTAGCGATAGCCTCCCCAGTAGTAGGTGAAGGTGAAGTTGAGCGTCCAGCCCTTGTAACGGATGACGTTGCCGAAGTTGCCACGATATTTGGGGTCGCCCTGTCCACAGAAGACCTTGTCGCCAGGACGCCAGGAGTCGGTGACGTTGCCGTCGCGATCGACGTAGATTTCCTTACCCGTCGAGGGGTCGATGCCCAGCGACTTCACAGCGTAGATAGAGTTGACGGGCATACCCTCGTAGAAGAGATTGGCCACCTCGACGTTCTGCTCACGGTAGGCGTCGGTCTGAGCCTTCACAGCGTCGGAGAGCTTCGTAATCCAGTTCTTGTTCCACACCAGCTGACCGGTCATCATCCACGTGAAGCCGTGCTGGAGGTCGCGAATGGGATAGCCGCTAAGCGAGAGTTCCCAACCACGGTTCTTCACCTCGCCGACGTTGGCGATGTAGCTGTTGAGACCCATGCTCGAGGGCAGGTCCATCGTCGAGAGCAGGTTCGAGGTCTTCTTGTCGTAGTAGTTGAACTCGCCCTTCAGACGACCATTGAACAGTCCGAACTCCAGACCGAAGTTCAGTTCGCGTGTGGTCTGCCACGTCAGACGGGGGTTACCCCAAGCCGTCAGTTGCGAGCCCACCCAGTTCATGTACTTGCTGCTGGTGACCGACTGGTAGATGGTGTTGGCTCCCGAGCCACTGCCCATCTGCGTACCGACCTCACCGATAGAGGCTTTGAGACGCAGGATGCTGAGCAGGGGATTCTCGGTGAACCACTTTTCATTGTGTACGTTCCAGCCGATACCCGTCGACCAGAAGGGCGCCCACTTCTTCTCGCTACCGAATGTCGAGCTACCGTCAACACGGTAGGACAGGTCAACGTAGTAACGGGCGTCGTATGTATAGTTGATGTTGGTTGTCAAGCCTATGCGACGTGTCTTGCCCTTCGAACCGCCAGGCGAGCCGTTCTTGTAGTACTGACGGGCGTTGCCCAGGAAGGGGTTGTCGCTGTCGGAGATGCCCTCTGCCGTGAAGGTGTAGGACAGGTTGTCGCGAGCCGAGATGTTGTAGTCGGCACCCACGTAGAGCTGGTGCTTGTCAGCGAAGGTGTGGCTGTAGGCCAGCGTGGCGTTGCCGTCGTAGCTGTAGCCCTCACCCGTGCCGTAGCGGTAGAGGCCGCGACGCAGGAAGCCCTCGTCGTCCTGATACTCGCTGTAGTGACCGTAGCTGTTGGTCGTGAAGTAGGAGTGCTCAGCAGGCAGGAAGTAGTCGCTGGTGTTGTTGAGCTTGCTGATGCCGAACTGTCCTCGCAGCGTCAGGTCGGGAATAATCTTCCACTCGATGGCGAAGTTGTTGGTCAGCGTCTCGTGTCCGGACTTGTCGATGGTGTTCAGCTCAGCGTCGTAGAGGGGGTTGGCACGGCCAGCGCCCTGTGACGGACCAAGGAAGTTCTCGAACTGCTGGCGCAGGGCTCCCGTCTCGTCGTAGGGGATGTCGTAGGGCTGCAGGGCCACGTACTGGCTGAAGTCGCCGTAGTTGCTCTCCTGCGAGCGCACCAGACCTAAGGTGGTGTAGTTCTTGAAGGTAACGTTCTTGAGCTGGTAGATGAGCTGTATGCTACCGTTGAACGAGCGACGGTAGGAATTCTTCATGGCACCCTCAGTGTCCTTGTAGTTGGCGCTGGCAGCCCAGCGGAACTGGTCGCTACCGCCCTCGAGACGGACGTTGTAGTGCGTGCCCACACCCGTACGGACGGGCTTGTTCAGCCAGTCGGTGGTGGCGCCTGTGAGCACGTTGCGCAGCTTCTTGTTATAGTGCTCCTGGAAGTTGAAGTCGTTGGGCAGATAGGTGTTCGAGTAGAGGCCCAGACGGTTCTCCAGCTCCAGTTTCTCCGTAGCGTTCAGATAGTCGTAGCTGGTCAGGTCGGGCGCCTCGATGTCGAGTCCCACCTCAGCCTGAATGCGGAGCTTGCCGGCATCGGGCTGGCGTGTGGTGACGACGATGACGCCATTGGAGCCACGCGAACCGTAGATGGCTGTGGCTGCTGCGTCCTTGAGAATGTTGATAGACTCAATCTCCTCGTCGTTATAGTCCATGAGTTTCTCCAGCGACATCTCGAAGCCGTCGAGGATAATCAGGGGTGTGTTCACGGAGTTGCCGGTCGATGTGTTGAACTCAGCCACGCTCATGGGCAGGCTGGAGTTACCACGGATATTGATTTGGGGCAGGTTGTTGGGGTTGCTACCTGCCAGGTTGTTCACCTGGAAATTCAGCGAGGCGTCGATGCTCTTCAGCGTCTGCAACAGGTTCTGACCGCGGTTCAGCGTCAGCTCCTCCTTGCTGATGGTCGATACCGAACCGGTGTAGCTCTCGCGTGCCTTCTTGAAGATACCCGTCACGACGACGTCGTTCAGCTGGGTGTCGCCCGTCATGACGATGTCGCGCTTCACGTCGCCGCCCTGTGCCAGCGTCACCGTCTGGGCCTTCATGCCCACGTAGGTCAGCTTCAGCACACAGGGGCCTGCAGGCACCTTCAGCGAGTAGTGGCCGTTGGCGTCGGTCACGGTGCTCACACGTCCGTCGCCCACGCTTACGGGCACGCCCACCAGGGGTTCGCCCTGCTCGTCGCGCACAGTACCGCTGACGGTACGGCTTCCCGTTCCGTCCTGCTGACGGTAGACGGTGATGGTGCGACCGTTGATGTCGTAGGTGCAGCCAGTGGACGAGAGTGTCGTGTTGAGCACGTCGCGCACGTCCTTGTCCTTCACGTCGACATTCACTCGAGGCAACGACTTGGCCACCTCGCCACTGATGACGAAGTTGTAGCCCGTCTGCTTCTTGATTTGCAGGAACACCTCCTCAACGGTGGCCTGTTCCATTCGCAGCGTCACGCCCCCGGCCGTCGCACCTGTCGCTATGGCGACCAGCGCAAGCAGCAGGAGCGTTCTCAGTTCTGTTGCTAGTTTACTCATAAAGTTTGGTTTTAGTTGATATAATTTATTTTTGCTTTGCTCTATTGGGAGTTTAGGGACCATGCCTTATTTGGATATCTCCACGTTCCTGCCGTTTCGCGTGACATAGACGCCCGTCGACTTGCTCAGGGCGCTGAGGATGTTGTCGAGCTGTTCGTAACGGTCGAAGTCGCCCACGACGGTGATGTCGCGCACCTCGGACTTGGTGAACGTCACGTCGATGTCGTACCACTTGGCCAGCACGTCAGTGACCTTCCACAGGGGTTGGTAGCGGAAGACGAAGTAGCCCGTGTTCCACGCCACGTAGGGCTCGGTGTCAACCTCTTCGACGCTGAGTTGGGTGTTCAGCACCGACAGTTTCTGACCGGGCTGCATGCGCAGTTCCTGCCCACCGTTGGGCGTCACGCCGATGCTGCCCTTGACCAGCACCACGCTGACGGCGCCGTTGACCTCGCGGGTGTTGACATTGAACTCCGTGCCGTACTGACGGACGTCGCCCTGAGGGGTGTGTACGATGAACGGATGGCGACGGTCGCGAGCCACCATGAAGTAGGCCTCGCCCTCCAGGATGACGTCGCGCGAGGCTCCCGTGAAGTGCTCGGGATAGACCAGTCGCGTATTATAATTAAGGTGTACCCACGTGCCGTCCTCCAGTTGCAGCCAGTACTCCTTGTCCTTGTGTGTGGTCACGCGCTGGGCTTCCTCCAGCTGCTCTGCCACCTCGTCGTCCACCCACGTGGCGACCGACGGGCCTGCGCCCTGTCCCTGCACACGCTTGGTCAGCGACTGCGACTCTATGACGGCATCGCTGCGACCAGCCTCCTGGCTCAGCTTCATGGCCACCTGCATCTCCTGGCTCAGCTCGGGTGCCACGACCTTCGAGTACTGTAGCCACCAGACGAGCAGTCCGCCTGCCAGCAACAGCGTCAGGGCAGCTGCCGTAGCCAGCCAGCGACGCGACAGACGGGGACGGACACGCGCCTGCATGGCCCTCAGCGCACGGTCTGCATCGACCTCGCGCAGTCGGCGACGCTCCTCGTCCAGGAACGCTGGGTTGCTCACCATGTCGGCATACTGACGGCGACGCTCGCTGGTCGAGGTCCACGCCTCCAGCTCCGCCTGCTCCCCGGCTGTCAGCTGTCCGACAGCCTTCTTGGCCATTAACTCAGCCAAACGACTAATCTTTTCCATATCTTTCATACCAATAAGACGCGCAAAAGGCGCGAAGGGGTAACAAAATCGTCACTTTTTTCCGTTTTTGCTTACGTTTTTAAGAAAAATTGCTAACTTTGCATGCCGAATGGATATTAGTCGACAGATTCTGGAGGACTTCCGCAAGGGGCGTCTCGAGACGTTTTACCGCGAGCTCTACCCCTCGCTGCTCAGGTACGCCGAGCGTACGCTGGGTGCCGAACATGCCTACCAGGCAGAGGACTGCGTGCAGGAGGCCGTCTATAAAGTGTACCTGCGCCGCCAGCAGTTCCAGGATGCCGACACCATGAAGTCCTACCTCTTCATGAGCCTGCACAACGAGATTGTGTCGCTCTTCCGCAAGGCCGACAGCCACACGCGCTACCTGGAGCGCCGACAGGAGCCCGACGACGACACCTTCTTCGACAACATGGTGCTGCAGGAGACGCTCGACCGCATCTACGAGGCCGTCGACCGCCTGCCCGAACGCCTGCGCAGCATCTTCGACATGAGCTTCGAGCAGGGACTGAAGAACGTCGAGATAGCCCAGCTGCTGAGCCTCTCGCCCGAGACCATCAAGAAGCGCAAGGCCAGCGTCATCAAATTGTTGCGCGAATGCATAAAAATATTGGTAATCGTTTAAACCTTTTTGTACTTCCTGCGTCTAAGGGGAAAACCATTACAATTTATTATCAACTTTACTAACAATTAAAAACTTTATTCAAAATGAAAAAAGTAATGATGATGATGGCCATGCTGGCCGTATCGTTTGCCATGCAGGCACAAACCAAGTTCCACGACGTAGAGGCTAATGAGGCCAAGGGTGCCGTGAAGTCAATCACGATGAACATGATGGGCCGCGAGCAGGTCATCAACTTCACCAAGGAAGGCAAGATGCAGGCCGAGGGTATCTCTGACGCCAAGTACGACGCCGAGGGCTATCTGCAGTCTGCCAAGCGCGTCATGATGCAGGGTCAGGCCACCGAGATTAAGTACAAGTGGGAGAACGGCCGCATCGTCAGCCAGACCATGAACATGATGGGCAACGACGTGGTGACCAAGTACACCTACAACGACAAGGGCGCCATCTCAGCTCAGATTATGGACATGGGCGGCCAGCAGATGGAGATGCCCTACACCGACTACAAGTACGACGAGAAGGGCAACTGGATCAGCCGCAAGTCATCGATGATGGGCCGCGACATGGAGCAGACCCGCAAGATTGAGTACTACGAGTAATACTCACCCCACATAACGGCGAGCGTCCAAAAATTGGGAATCGGGACGCACGCCACAACAAATCACTTTCAAGGTGCCTACCCCCTCGCTTTCAAAGCAGGAGGTGGGCACCGTTCTTTTTGAATGAAGGAGTCAAGAAGTTAAAAGAGCCAAGAAGTTAAATAAATATAATTCTCGGCAAAAACTTAGTACTTTGTATTGCAAGGTACTAAAGTTTTACCTATCTTTGCAGCGCAATTCCAAACCAAAGCAAAGAAAAATGAACATCGAAAACGCAAAGTCACAGATGCGCAAGGGCATGTTGGAGTACTGCGTGCTGCTACTGCTGAAGCACCGCCCCAGCTACGCCAGCGACATCATCCAGCAGCTGAAGCAGGCCGAGCTGCTCGTGGTGGAGGGAACACTCTACCCGCTCCTGACGCGCCTGAAGAACGACGGACTGCTACAGTACCAGTGGCAGGAGTCGACGCAGGGACCGCCCCGCAAGTACTATGCCCTCAGCCCCGAAGGCGAACAGTTCCTCGAAGGACTCGACACCGCCTGGAACGAACTCTCTAACACCATTACCTATCTCAAAACCATCACACCGAAACTTTTAGAATCAAAATGAAAAAAAATATTACCATCAACCTTTGCGGGCGCCTGTTCCAGATTGACGAGGACGCCTACGAAATGCTGCAACAGTACATCGAGTCGCTCCGCTCCTCGTTCGGACGCGAAGAAGGCGGCGACGAGATTGTCGACGACATCGAGGCACGCATCGCCGAGCTCTTCGACGAACTGCGCCAGCAGGGCATCGAGGCCATCACCATCGACCACGTCAAGGACATCATCACACGTATCGGCCGTCCTGAGGAGCTGACGGGGAACGATAACGTTAACGATAACCATAACGATAACGATAACGATAACGATAACCATAACGATAACGTTAACGATAACCATAACAACGGCCATCGCTACGACTCCTTCCGCTCGGCTGCCCAGGACGTTATCGACAATGTACGCGCACGCACGGCCGGCAAGCGCCTCTACCGCAACCCCAAGGACAAGATGCTGACCGGCGTCTGCTCGGGCCTCGCCGCCTACACCAACACCGACCCCGTCATCTGGCGCCTGCTCTTCGTGCTCCTCGTGCTGTTCTACGGCGTGGGCATCATCAGCTACATCGCACTGGCCATCATAGTGCCTGAAGCTCGTACCCCTGAGCAGCTGTTGCAGATGGAAGGCAAGGACGTAACACCCCAGAACCTGGCCGATGTCGTGGTCGACAAGGAAGAGCGCCCCGTTCGTCATCCCAGTCTGATACGCAGTTTTTTCACCGTCATCTTGAAGATGCTGGCCGGGCTTCTTATGGTTCTTTTCGTTATCGCAGGATTGGCACTGCTGGTCTGTTTCCTGCTCGCTGCAGGCAGCCTCATCGTTGTGTTCACTGTCCCTGAGGCATCTCACCACAGCCTGCCCTTCAACCTTGACTACTTGAATCTGCCTGAGCTTTATGCCGCTCATCCCTGGTTGGTTATCATCTTCATCGCCAGCCTATTGTTGGTGTTCCTCACACCACTCTACGCCATCGTCCACGGGCTACTCGCCAAAGCAGGCAAGCTGAAGCCAATGGGCATCTGGCAGAACGTAGCGTGGATTGTCATCTGGCTCATTGCCATGTTCAGCAACTTTCCCAGCCTATTAGCCCTGCAGGACTTGCGACACAAGTTGCGCGAGAGTCTGGTGCATACGGGTGGCACTGTCACGCCGTACGCCATCAACGACATCCCGATGATGGAGCAGGACTACAAGTACTTCTTGGAGAACAACTGGGTGATGGTGAAGACCGATAACACTGAGGAGAGCTATGCCACGCTGACCTCCAAAGGCGAATACTACACCGGCAACATAGGAGTGTGGTATCTCAACGGGCATGAATGGGACGAAGACCAGCAGCTCGTCTATCAGGCCGAGCACACGGAATGGGTGGAGCCAGGTGTATACTCGCTCAGCTGCGTCGTGCGTGCCGACGGCTGGGGCACCTTCGTCTACACCGTCTGCAACGGCGAGAAGCAGCTCAAGGACATCCCCGCCCGCGGTTTCAAGGGAGGCGAGCTCTGGGAGAGCGCAAACCAGTCGCTGGACAGCCTGAAGGCCACCAAAAGACCCGCCTCGCGGGAGCAGCGCCACTGGTATAACATAGCCCGCGCCAACCACAGTCGCGGCTACGGCTGGAGCGAGCTGCGCATTGACAGCATCGTCGTCACCCACGACTCTATCCCCGTCGTCTATGGCGTCTCCACCGTCCCCGAGTTCACCGGCCACCCCTGCCACACCAAGCAGTTCTCCGCCACCGACTTCAAGCTGACGCGCACGGGCGACCTGCCCGGCACAGCCCAGTAGTTAAAAACCAGAGGATAATCAAAACAAAGAGCCGGTTCCATCGACCAATGATGATCAGTAGAACCGGCTCTCCGATTTGTCTGACTGACGGAGATGATTATTTGAAAATCAGCTGTGCGAAATTGTAGAGACCATACTTCCAGACAACGAAGTTGTGACCTTCGTCAGGATAGTTGATGAGCGTGCAGGGAATGCCCTTGTCGTCGCAGAAAGCCTTGAGCTGTGCGCTGTTGTTCATCAGACCGTCGGCACCGCCACACACCATCCACAGGAGCTTGTTCTCCTTCTTCACCTTGTCCACATCGGGAATGAGCTGCTCGGCGCGCATCGTGTTGGGAGCCGACGAGAATCCGCCCACGTAGGCAAACACATCCATGTGGCCCAGTCCGAAGTTGAGCGACTGACCGCCACCCATCGACAGACCGGCGATGGCACGGTGAGCCTTGTCGGCATAGACGCTGAAGTTCTTCTCGATGTAAGGAATCAGACTGCCGATGAGGTCCTTGTCGAAGTCGCCGAAGGCCCTGAACGAGCCCATACCGCCAGCGCGCGAGTCGTCCTTCTGCGCACGACCGTTAGGCATCACCACAATCATGTCGGCCACCTTTCCGTCGGCATAGAGGTTGTCCATGATGATGTCGGGCTTGCCGCCATCCTTATACCATTCGTTCTCGTCGCCGCCAATGCCATGAAGCAGGTAGAGCACGCTGTACTTCTTCTTAGCATCATACTTCGGAGGCAGATAGACGTTAGCCTTGCGGACGGTGCCCACCGACTCCGACTGGTACTCAATGAGCTTCACGGTGCCCTTGGCAACCCCTGCGCGCTCCTGGTCGAAACCCTGAGGAGCGGCCTTGTACTCATTGAACTTTACGTCAACCTGTGGAGCGCCAAACATTCCCCTCGGGATATTCGGCTCTTGTGCATTGGCAGTCATCATTGTGACGGAGAGCAATGCTGCGAAATAAAACTTCTTCATTCTTGTTAAAATTTAGTGATTGATAAAAAATTTTCTATCTGATTAGACGACGTTTTATCCCTGGGGTTTAATAGAAACCCCAGGTTTTTTTCTACACTCTTCCCTCATCCTTCAGCCCTCATCCCTCTGCCTTCTTCCCTCTTCCTTCTTCCCTCAGCCTTCAGCCTTCAGCCCTCAGCCTTCATCCCTCTTCCCTCAGCCCTCTTCCTTCTTCCTTCCTCGCGAATAGGGCATGAGTTTTTTAAAATACTCATGGAGTATTTCGCGAAAGTCATGGAGTATTTTCAGAAAATCGTGAGGGTCTGCGGCGAGGTCAACCGAGCCGCACCGGCTACGCAGAAAAACCGTTAATGTTACTTGTTACCTGTTACTTTTCGCGCTTCCGCAGTGTTTACTGCGTATGGCGGCATTTTCAGCCCTTCTGGCCTCATGTTACGTTTGTTAGTTTTGTTTGTTAAAACTCGTTAAATATTGGCATGCATTAACATTCATTCGCTCTCGTTTTCATTCGTTAAGACATGATGATTTTCGCTGAAACGCCCTGTACATCCCGGAAGCGGTTTTGCGAAAGTAACAAGTAACAAGTAACATTTACAGTGATTTCAACCCTTATATATTATATATATAATATATAAAAGTAATTTCTTAAAAAATGTCATTTTAACATTTCCCGAAACACGGTAAATGTTACTTGTTACTTGTAACTTTTTCAGTCGGATAAGCCGGATAAGGTTTGACTTTTCCCTCAAAAAAAAATCTTATTCAATCCTGCTCGTATTTGAAAGATTATGCGTACCTTTGCGCTGTAATCTAAAACGACGCGGGACATGGAGGATAATAATCAGAAGATTCAGAGTAATTTGAATAATCGGAGTAATCTGAATATTCAGAATAATCAGAATTTTCAGAGTATTCAGAATAATCAGAGAATTCAGAACATTCAGAATACTCAGAATTCTCAGAAGGTGACCTTCCTCCCCCAGCATGGTCATTATCGTCATCTCAGGGTCTATCAGGTGACGGAGGTTATCTACGACATCACGTTTTACTTTACTCAGCGTTTTCTCCAGAAGGGTGACCGTACGATAGACCAGATGGTGCAGGCTGCCCGGTCGGGAAAGCAGAACATCGCCGAGGGCAACCAGGCAGCGGCAACCTCCAGTGAGACGGAGATCAAGCTGACGAACGTTGCCAAGGCCAGTCTTGAGGAACTGCTTGACGACTATGAGGACTACCTTCGCGTGCGCAGCCTGGAGCAGTGGGGACCGCTTCATCCGCGCTATGAGCGCATGCGGACCTATGCACGCGGAGAGCATGTACTGAAGGACTATGCCGAGCACATACAGCGGATGAGCGACGAGGAAATCGCCAATCTGTGCATCACGCTCATTCATCAGGCGACGTACATGTTGCACAAGCTGCTCATTACGATGCAGGACCGCTTTGTGAAGGGTGGCGGTATCAAGGAGCTGATGTACCAGAGCCGGGTGAATTATCGGAATAGTCTGAATAATCGGAGTATTCAGAATAATCAGAATTTTCAGAACACTCAGAATACTCAGAATAATCAGAACACTCAGAATACTCAGAAAACCTGACATTGCCATTCTCAAGTTTTCAACCGACCGCACGAAAGTAACATTTAGACGGATGGTGTGGAATCGCCGCTATACGCAGTAAACACTGCGGATGCGGCGAAAGTTACAAGTTACAAGTAACATTTACCGCATTTCGGTGCCACCACGAGCCCTACCGCCAGGGGCATAGTAAAAGCCACGAAAGAAACTGAAAACCAGGGGCGGTTTTAGTCAACTACTAAAAAAGGAGGTTAAAGAAATGAAAAGTTCGGACAGAATTAGAAATAATTAACAAGGACGGGCGTTATATTTTTGCCGTTCGTGCGTATATAACAGCATACGGACATCAACCGCAAACTATAAAACCATCATCACAAACAAGAGTTATGAGACAACTAAGCATCGGGATCACACTGCTCCTTGCGCTCGTCGCAGTGGCGGCCTACGGCCAGACGGACGGTGGGAAGGCGAAGAAAAAGAAGGATAACATGATCGGCTTGAGCGGAACGGTGGCCGACGGGTTCACGAAGGCACCCATTCCGGACGTGAAGGTCATACTGATGCGCGAGGACTCGACGGCGGTGGACACGACGAAGGTGTGGGAGTACCACAGCTACAGCTCGGGCATCGGACGGTCGACGGGCAGGACGGACTACAACTTCCTGGTGAGCCGGGAGCCGGCCAGATATATCCTGAAGTTTGAGCATCCGAACTACGAGACGGCCTACGCTAACTTCACCATGAAGCAGGTGAGCCGGCGCCAGCAGACCGTGGAGGGACCGAAGGTCTATCTGAAGAAGGCGGCGCGGGCTGACCACTTCGAGGGCGGCGACCTGAAGGAGGTGGTGGTGAAGGCGACGAAGGTGAAGATGGTGTGGCACGGCGACACGCTGATATATAATGCCGACGCCTTCAACGTGCCCGAGGGCTCGATGCTCGACGGACTCATCAAGCAGCTGCCGGGCGTGGAGCTGAAGGACAACGGCGAGATATTCGTGAACGGGAAGAAAATTGACAACCTGACGCTGAACGGCGCCGACTTCTTCAAGGGCAAGAACAAGATTATGCTGCAGAACCTGCCCTACTTCACGGTGAAGAACGTGAAGGTCTACAAGAAGCAGACGGAGGAGAACAGGTATCTGGGCATCGACGACGAGGACAAGAAGGAATACACGATGGACGTGGTGCTGAAGCGCGAGTACAGCACGGGCGCCTCGGCCAACGTGGAGGCGGGCTACGGACCGTCGGAGGGCGGCGACGGCCGCTACAAGCTGAAGGGCTTCGGCCTGCGATTCTCCGACCGCACGCGTGCCGTGGTCTTCGGCGGCCTGAACAACATCAACCAGTCGATGCAATTCGACGCCGAGGGTGGCGACAGCAGCGACCGCACCTCGCAGTCGGGCAACAGACACTTCAAGCAGGCCGGCGCACAGTTCGTCTATCAGGCGCCGGAGGAGAAGCTGTCGAACGCCACTGAGGTGGACGCCGAGTGGAGCGACGAACGGAGCGAGAACCGCGTGCAGAGCGAAAGCTACATGAGCGGCGCCAGCACCTTCGGACGGTCGGAGGGCTCGAACCGCTACAAGACGGACCGCTTCTCGCTGAAGAACACGCTGAGGGCAACGGGACTGTTCTACCTGTTCTCCAGGGCCGAACTGACCTACAACAGCAACCGCAACGAGAGCGAGAGCTGGAACCTGAGCTCGGCCGACGCCGTGATGACCGACAGCATCAACAGCTCGTGGTACCGCTCGCGCAACAAGACCGCCTATCTCAGCGGCAACGCCAACGCCGACGTGTCCTACCGCATGCCCACGGGCGACTCGTTCAGACTCAGCCTGCAGGGCAGCGGCTTGCGCAACTTCAACCCGGAGTCGACGAGCCTGAGCCACTATCATTACCATAAATTAGGTACGCACGAGGAGCGCGACCGCCGAACGGAGTCGCCGACGCGCCAATACAACCTGCAGGCCGATCTGACGTATAACTACCAAGTGACGAAGACGCTGCGCCTGGAGCCTGCCGTGGCATTCGGCAAGAACAGCCTCCGGAGCAGTCGCCATGAGTACCTGCGCGACAGCATCGACTACCTGTTCGACAGC
>Ga0265298_10004506_pt1 | contig 17787 bp, 23 predicted proteins | sample AusTroGonzalo_MG_3_FD_193486 | JGI IMG/M metagenome (GOLD analysis project Ga0265298, IMG submission 193486) | Bovine rumen microbial communities from tropical cattle in Woodstock, Queensland, Australia - Gonzalo_01 | ecosystem: Host-associated > Mammals > Digestive system > Stomach > Rumen ... | reverse complement strand
GCCTGGCCTGGTAGACGTACAGCGTGTTACTTGTAGCACGTGCGGTTACGTGCGTATAACATCGTGTGGTACATGTGACGTTGCGGATCGCTTGCATGGTATTCGAGCCCCATGATTCTATAGAGCCATTCTTGGCGTATGCGTTTGTCGGAACGCACGTCAAAACGCGCCATGCGCTTGAAAGCGCCGTGTGAGTCCGCATATGCGACTAGTGTCGTGTTGTCGTGCAATGAGAACACGACACAAGCCAAGTGATCCGGGCTCTTGTGATCGTCCACAAAAACCAATACCGCGCGCTTGGAAAGCGTCCGGCGCGCTACGGCGTCGGTTTGCTTTATGGCGCGCTGCGTCTGCTTTGAGCAACGCGCAACGGAAACGCGACGATCCGTTATGTGATCGTCCAAACCGCGTTTCCCCACATTGTGGGAATGTAGCTTAGCCATACCAAAACCTCCGTTCCATATAGCAACGATCCCATACGCGCACACTCCGCTATAAAGCCAAGTATGCGCGTATGGGATCACGCGGTTTGGTTTGTCTCCGTTTGCGCGCGGTTACGGCGGCGATTGTGTGCGCGTTTCCGGCGCGCTTGGCGTCGGTTTCACGTTCACGAGCTCCGCGGTAGAACCGCGTCGGGAATAGGATTGTGTGCGCGCGCGTCCGTAGATTTGCGCGGCGCCTAACGGCGCGTGATCGCTATTTGCTACCAAACCGCGGCGATACGCCTACAGTTTCGCGCGGTAGCGGCGCGGCGATACGCCAAGCGCCTAACGATCCATACTCCACACTTTCAGATCCCTAATTGTACTCCGGAGGGTAGCGCGTTAGATCCCCCCGAATAGCGCGCAACGTACGCGCCGTGATCCGCTATCTGATACCGCGGCGATAGCGGATCACGGCGCGCGCGCCGCAATGGCGCGCGCTATGGTGCTAAGCGGCGGCGATCTCCGCAACCTTGGCGGCGTCCGCGTCCTTGGCGGCGTTGCGCGCCGCCGTCACGAGCGCGTTAATGGCGTCCAAATCAGACGCGAACGCGGCGCGGTTGCCAAACTTGGCGAACGTCTCATTTGCGGCGTCCATAAGGATCCCCGCGGCGGTTTCCGCGGCGGTTACGGCGGCGAACGCGCGCGCGGCGTCCTTGGCGTCCGCGGCGGTTGCGGCGTCCTCACCATGCGCGCGGATAGCGTCGGAGGTTTCCGCGATCATCTTGCGCAAGCGGTACTCCGCGGAACGCTTGGCGCGGCGTCCGGCGCGCGTCCGCGTGAAAGTCTCCGCGTCACGGCGCGAGATCCCTACCACTTTCACACCCGCGGCGGCGTCCGTGGAGATCGTCACCAAATGCTTTTTTACCGCGGCGCGCGCGGCGTACCGCGCGAAAACGATCTTATCCGCGTCAATCGCCGCGCACGACTGCAAATAGCCACGGATCAGACGTTCCGCACTCATATACTTGGCGCGGTATTCAATCGCGCCGTTCTTTTCGATCCGCGTTACCAGATCCGCGCCAAACTCCGCATAACGCGCGCGGAGGTAGGACTGATCCATGTTGACGTTCTCCGCGGCGTCGAAAGCGCGGACGAAAGCGGCGGCGATCGTCTCCGCGGAGTCCGCGGACGGCGCACACGTCGGGAAAGCATCGTAAACGCCGTCGGAGTCGATCAGTTGGGAAATGAGTCGGTAGGGAACAGGGAACAAATCCGGAAGAATCATCAAACCGCTATCCATCACGATCTCACCCTCCACACCATGCGCGGAGTATACCGCCGTCATGCGAACGGCGGTATGTGAGACGGCGTTAACGCGCGAACGCGGCGCGCTTTCGATTTCCTCACGTGCGGCGATCTCCGCGGCGCGCGCGGCGTCCATGTCCGCGTTCTTGGCGCGGTTGTGATCCTCCGCAACGGCGCGCGCGGCGCGCTTGGCGGCGCGATCCTCCGCGGCGGCGCGCTTGGCGGCGTCCTCCGCGTCCTTGGCGTCCTTGGCGGCGTCCTTGGCGGTTTCCTCCGCGGCGTCCGTTGCGATGATCTCCGCGGCGTCCTTGGCGTCCTTGGCGGCGCGCTTGGCGTCCGCGGCGGCGATCTCCGCGGCGTCCGCGTCCTTGGCGTCCTCCGCGTACTTGGCGGCGTCCGCGTTGCGCTTGGCGGCGTCCGCGTTTGCACGGAGTGAAACCGCGGCGGCGTGATCCGCGGCGTCCTCCGCGGCGTCCGCGCGATCCTTGGCGCGATCCTTGGCGGCGTCCGTTGCGTCCGCGTCCTTGGCTACGTTCTCCGCGTTCTCCGCGGCGCGCTTGGCTTTCTGCTCCGCGCGCTTGGCGTCCACGGCGGCGTCGTGCGCGTCCTTGGCGTCCGCGTCCTCCGCAATCTTGGCGCGCTTGGCGTCCGCGGAGTCCTTGGCGGCGCGCGCTTTCATGAGCATTCCGGAAATCTCCGCGGCGGCGTTTCCGGCGTTCTCCGCGGCGTCATTAATGGCGGCGTAGGCTTTCGCGGCGGCTTCATACTTGCACTTGGCGTCCGCAACCTTGGCGGTTTCCTCCGCAACCTTGGCGGCGTCCTTGGCGGTTTCCGCGTCAATCATGGCGCTTTCGGTGCGGTTGAAACGTCCGCGGTATGCGCTTTCGCTCCGCTTGGCTTTCGCGGCGTCACTCCGCGCGATTTGGACGGAGGAAACGGCGCGGCTGTAATCGTCCTCCAACATGGTGAGAACCGCGGCGATATTCTCCGCGATCTCCGCGGCGCGATCCGCGTTACCAGTGGAGACGTAGTTAACAATGGCGGCGTCGATGATACGGCGATGATCCGTTGCGGCGTTCAATACGCCGTCCGTCACGTTGTTGATCTCCGCAACCTTGGCGGTTGCGGCGTCCGTGATCTTCTTGGCGGCGTTCTTGGCGGCGTTCGTTGCGTTCATCTGGTAGTCTTTCATTTTCCGTTCCTTTCGGTTGTGCCTTGCGGCGGTTTTTAATATGTGGCATATCGCGCCACGATTGCTTTTTAATATGAGTGTTTCCGGTTGTCAAGTCATACAATCGGTGAACGGTACCAAAACGCGCCGTGAACGGTATTTTTTGCCGGATTTTAGTATTTGGGATGATCTCATTACGCGGATTGTGGCGTCTGATTATGGCGTCCGCGGCGGTTGCGTCTGGTAGCGGCGGCGATCTCCGCGGAGTCCGTCACCATAGCGGCGTTCTTGGCGGAGCGGTTGCGTTCTCCGCGTCCGTCTGATCATGGCGCGCATGCGATCCGCGCGGCGTCCTCCGTTGATGTGATTGACTCCGCGGCGGTTGCGTCCGTCTGATCATGCGGTTTGGTGTACTCCGCTACTGATTGACGGACGGCGCGGTGAATAATGTTAACGTATGTATTTACGATAGGTGTAACGTAAGCCAGGACTTGACGCAAATGTATGTTGCGCGCCAATACCAGGATGTAATCACTTTGGATTGGATCGTGTGGTTTATGCATAAAAACGCTCAAATTATGCGGATTTATACACAAAAACTAGCCCCCCACCTATTTTTATGCAGACCGCCTGGAACGGGGACCGGCGCCTCCTCATAATTTTATTCGCGCGGCCCAAATTTTCGACAACGTGCTATTTAGACTATCTCCAACCAATAACACAAAAGAACATCCTAAAATTCACCAAACCAGTCGAAAAGAACGTAACCGCAGGTCAGGTGGCAAATTCACCATGAACGCCCGCACGCTGTCATGAATCCGCATGTACCACATTTCTTTCTCCAGAACGTTGTACCGAATAGACATCTGCCGCGTACGTGGCACCCCCTCACGCCAACACCGGTCAGCATCCATATTAGTACCACTACCTGCGGAGATGTGCAACGACGCACGGTGCCAGCGGTCGCGCTTGCCATGTGGACCGTTTGTGCTATAATGCTTTGATAACTTTAACCATCGCGCTGCTGCGGAGTGACGGGCGCGTCCGAGATTGGACCCCGTCATGGCTCAAGACTTCGCAAGAGGCGTGTATAAATCATCAGCATGGCAAAAGAACAGGCGCAACTACCTCAACGCCCCCGTTGACACGGCGGGCGAGGTGTGCGTCATGTGCGATGACGGGTGGCACAGGAGGTCGGATGACGCCTGGGTTCCGTCCTCGTCGGTGGTCCCTCCAGGCATGTGCGAGCGCTGCTTCGCGAGGGGTGAGCTCAACGTTGCCGACATAGTGCATCACAAGGTCCACCTAACGCCGAAAAACATCAATGATACCAGAGTCACGTTGTCGTATGACAACCTGCAGCGACTCTGTCGCGACTGTCATGCCGTAGTCCACAGCGGTCATGGCGAGCCGAGGGCGACCTTCGACGAGAGCGGCAACCTGGTGAGGAACGACAGAACCGAGAGCTTCAGGGCGCAGGTGGCGAGGCTTCTTGAGACTGCCGATGACCGACGCAACATATATTCGAGGAGGCGAAATGGACGGTAGGTGCTCTGACTGCATTCACTTCAGCAGCCACGACACGGAGCTGCCCGTATGCAGGCTCCACAGACGTTACGCGGACGTCGACTGGACGTGCGAGCGTTTCTCGGTGAGGCGTGACGGCGTACCAAGTAGCGAATGTGCGAAGCATGCACAACCGGAGGAGTCTGCGGGAGGTGAAGATGGCTAGGCGCAAGAAGCCGAAGATCGACGGCAAGATGGTCGAGGAGCGACTCGACACGCTCAAGGGCGAGCTGCCGCTCGACGAGATGGAGGGCATAGACCTCGTGTTCGCCACCGACCTGCTCAGGGAGTACGCTGGGCTGGTCGAGATGGCACTCGCATGCAGGGAGTCCATAGAGTCAGACGGAATACTCATTGAGACGCGCTCTGGAGCGAAGGACAACGTGAAGGTGAAGCAGGTCGAGAACCCGGCGTTCGGCACCTACTACAAGGTAACGTCGCGCATGGGCGACCTTGCCACCAGGACGTCCAAGTTCATGAAGCAGTCCGTGAGGCAGATACAGGCCGAGGACGAGACGTACGATGAGCTCGCAGACTACTAGGCCGTACATAGATGAGAACGGACTCACGGACGCCGAGAAGTACCTTGTTGGCTGCCTGGACGGCACATACGTGGTCGGACGTCACTTGAAGCAGCTCGCCGAGATGATGCTGCCGCAGATAAGGGACGGGTACCGCGAGTGGCACTGGGACCCCGATAGGGCGACGAAGCCCGTGCGCTTCATCGAGAAGTTCTGCCGAATACCGTCGGCGGAGAAGATGGGTCAGCCATTCGTATTGGAGCCGTACGAGCGGATGATCGTCGAGCTTGCGTTCGGGTTCGTCGATGACGAGGGATATAGAAGGTTTCGCGAGGTAATCGTAGAAGTTGGCCGCAAGAATGGTAAGACGTCCTTACTTGCTGCACTCAACCTGTACATGCTCACGAGCGATGGCGAACCAGCCGCCGAATGCTACAACGGAGCCACGAGCACCAACCAGGCGAGCCTGTGCTACGGCAGCACCCAGGACATGAAGGAGATGTCCCCGGTCCTCGACAGGAACATCCGGTACGGCAAGATAAAGAAGCGCAAGCAGATGGGCCTTAACTACGACAAGACGAGGAGCTACCTCTGCACGATAAGCGGACGCCACAAGTCGCTTGATGGTTTGAACGTTCATTTCGGTGTCCTCGACGAGCTTGCTGCGTTCACTGACAATGGGGCGGCTTACAGACTATTGAAAGGCTCCATGGGCAGCAGGCGCCAACCCATGCTGTTCATAATAAGTACAAGCAACTACGTCAGATTTAACATTTGGGATAAAAGGTTAAACTACTCCAAGCGGATGCTGTCAGGAGAGGTTGACGACCCGAGGCTGCTGCCGATACTCTATGAGCTCGACGACGAGACAGAGGTTTACGACGAGGCAATGTGGCCCAAGGCCAATCCCGGCTTGGGGACCGTGAAGTCGTGGGCCACATTGCGCCATGACGTCGAGGTGGCGAAGCAGGACCCCAGCGAGCTGCCTGAGCTACTGAGCAAGCAGTTCAACCTGCCCGCCAACCAAGAGGCGGCGTTCTTCACGTACGACGAGGCATGCAACCCCGCCAAGTACGAGTACGACAGCGACCTGTTCAAATACTGCGTCGTGGGCATCGACGCGGCTGACTCGATTGACCTCAACTGCGCGACGGCGCTCTTCATGAAGAAGGACGACCCGCACATCTACAGGCGGTCGATGTACTGGATCGCCGAGGAGCAGGTCAAGATAAACATAGCCAGCAACGGCAGGGACCATGGAGCTCCGTACCTTGAGTGGGCGGACGCTGGATACATACGAATCGTCCCCGGCAACAAGGTCGACAGGAGGGTGTTCCTCGAGTGGATACAGGAGCTCTATGAGGACGGCCTCTACTGTCGCGCCGTCGCGCACGACCGATACGGCATGAAGGAGATAGAGGACCAGCTCAACAACATGGTCGGCAAGTCGAACGTCCACGCGCTCGCATATGGCCCGAAGACGCTCACCGACCCGATGAAGCGACTGCGGGCCGACATGCGAGACGGCATGATAGTGGACAACGACAATCCCATCGACCACTGGTGCAACCTCAACGTGGCGGTCATCAGGGACACTGGTGGCGGGATCAAGCCAATCAAGAAGGATGGCCCCGGTGATCGCATCGACGGCTTCTCGGCCCTCATCATGGCCTATACGGTCCTGCAGGAGCAGATGGAGGATTACCAGGTCCTCGTGAGCGGCTGACGGGCCATATGTGCCGCGCCGTGGATTCGTGACACCACACAGCGCAGTTCAGTGTTACACTCACGTCTGTTACGAGTGTGCCTGCCCCTGCGCCTCAGCTCGCCAAAGTGTCGGCGCAGGAGCGGGCGTCTTGCTACATCAACGACACACGCATCCTCATGTCGTTGACCTTGTCCTCATGCGCAAGCACCATCTCGTCCCATTGAGCATCAAGCGCTGACTGCACGGAATCGGCTTCCTCTCCGCTCTCGATGAGAAAGTCTGCGAGCGCGAGCATTGCCTCGCGCGGCAGGCGCTCGCTCGTGGAGAAGTCCTTGTCGTGCCCAGGTGCCTCGACGTACCCATACTCAATGTACAGATGCAGGCTGTCGAGAAGCATTCCCGCGTGGTCGTTCGGCATCATGTACCCGCGACGCAAGAGTTGTGCCAGCGCGTCGATGTTGATTTCCTTTGCTGCCATATTCAGCATCCCTCTCATTTGAAATCCGACATTTTCACGAAGTCAGTGTGGCGGTCCCCTCCCAAGCGTTGGCATCGCCAGCTACTCCTCGCTCACGGACGGAAGGCTCTCAACCAGCGCATAGCCCTCCCCGCACTGGCGCAAGAACGTCTTGAACAGCTCCGCAGAGTCCTCTGAGTCGGGCAGCACCATGATTCTGTCATGCGTGTATGCGAACAGACAGTCAATCACACCGCTGCACTTCTCTTGCCCGAGCTGGGACGCGCCGCACAAGAGCTGTCCCACGTAGTCGAGCTGGACCCTGCGGCTGTGGCGTGCGTTTGCAGGCAGCTCGAACCCGTCGAAGTCGTACCTGCCTATGTTGGGATACACCTCGACACGCGCGGAGTGAACAGCGTCGCTGACCTCGCGGGGATCCTCTCCGACGGACACCAAGAACTGGGCGTACGCGGCCATGGCAGCCGTGGGCATGTCGTCCTTGAACTCTATGTAGTCATCAGTTCCGGGGACGTTTATGGTCCTGTACATGAAGTACTTGTTGACGCTGTCGAGGAGCATCTGTCGCTGGTCAGGCTCAATCTCGCCAGCCGCCAACATCGCCCCCTGGACCGCGCGGCCTATGTTGGCGTTGTTGAGCGTGCGGGTCGTGAACGTGTAGCCCTCGCTGTCGACGAAAGAGCCGTCCGGGTCCTCGGAGTGCTCGTCGAGGAGCTGAGTAACTTCGGTGTTCGTCTTGACGTTCGCGAGCTGGTACGCAGTGTCTATCTCCATCCAGTACTCGGGGCTCGTGCCAAGCGCCTTGGACAGCATGACGGCCATCTCCGGGGTGAGCCCGACCTTGCCGTTCACTAGCCTGTTGATTGCGTTCGTCGGCTTGCCTATCGCCTTCGCGAGCTGGTACTGCGATATGCCGTTCGGCTCCAAGAACCTGCTCACCAGCACCTCGCCGACGGAAGGGACGCCTACTCTCTCCTTCATACTTGCTCCTTATCTAACGTGTCTAATACTGTAACTATTACAAACTAAATGTGTACATATGTCAACATTGCACCCCGAACACACATTCCCACCACACATCGCTTCCAATGGCGTTATCGAAATCCCAGAACTGCCGTTCTGGCCTCCACTCGCATCCGTGGAGTAAGGTCGCAAGTATGTTTGCAATATCAAACTGTTGTGCTATAATGCCGTGACATGGGATAGCTGTCTCTAAACGAGGCGGCTCTTTTTTTGCCGGAGGGACTCCCGTTGGGACTTCTCGACAAGATCGTGCGTCCCGTGAAGGCCCTGTTCGCAAGACCGACAGAGCAGACGTCCGCAGGGTACCGCACCTTCACGGAGTACTCGCCAGCGTTCTCGTCATGGGACGGCAGCCTGTACCAGCAGCTCCAGACGAGGGCGATAGTCGACCGGATAGCCACGGCATGCTCGAAGCTCAAGCCCGAGTTCGTGACCCCAGACGGGTCGGAGGGCTCGGTTCCGAGGGTGCAGAGGCTGTTCGGCGCCTTCCCGAACGACATGCAGACGTGGCCCGACCTGCTCCGCGTGACGAGCGCGAGGCTGTTCGTGGACAACGTCGCGTACGTCGTGCCGGGATACGACGAGTACCGCAACATCGTGGCGCTCCACTCGCTGAAGCCCACGTATGCCGAGGTGGTCGAGTACGAGGGCGAGCCTTGGATGAGGTTCACGCTCCCCACGGGCGACAGGCAGGCGTTCCCGTTCTACGACGTCGCGATACTGACCAGGTTCCAGCTCGACTCTGACGTGTTCGGCAGCGACAACACGCCGCTCACGCCCACCCTTCGGCTCATGGATGCCCAGAGGCAGGCCGAGGAGATAGCGCTCAAGACGGGCGCCGACATACGCTTCATCGGCAAGCTCTCCGGCATGGTCCACGAGAGGGACATGGAGAAGAAGCGCGACAGGTTCTCCTCCACGAACCTAAGCACCAGCAACAAATCTGGTTTGATGCTATATGATCAAACCTTCGAAAATATATCACAAATATCATCAGAACACTATACCGTGCCGACCGAGGAGATGGAGCGCATCGACAAGGCGCTCTACGCATACTTCGGCATCAACGAGGCCATACTCACGAACGGCTACACCCCCGACCAGTGGGCGGCGTTCTACGAGGGCTGCATAGAGCCGTTCGCGCTCATGCTGGGCGAGTCGCTGACTCAGCTCCTGCTCACGCCGACGCAGGTCCGCAAGGGCAACCGCATCATGTTCTCGAGCAGCTACCTCGAGTACGCGTCGGTCGACTCCAAGATAAAGGTCGCGAACCTGCTCACCACCACGGGCACGGGCACCAAGAACGAGGTGCGCGACATCTTCCAGCTCCCGAGGCTCCCGAACGGCGACGTGTTCATGGTTCGTGGCGAGATATACATCACGGACGAGGACAACAACGTCATCGCGGAGTCGGGCGGCCACCTCGAGCACGGCCAGCAGCCGCGCGACGACCTCTCCGACCTCGACGAGCCGGAGCCAGACGAGATAGACGACCTCACCCGCGCGTTGGGCGGGAAGGTCGCTGGAATGATAGCGAGACGTCTGGAAGGAGTCGACGTATGAGCAGCAGCGCCCCATGCGCGTGCGACGAGTGCCGCTACCTGTGCATTTCTGACGGGCCATGGCCCGACATATGCGAGCTTGAGGAGCGAGAGGTGACGCCCGACGACTACGAGCGACCCTCTTGGTGCCCGTTCGACGAGGTGTGACGTTGGGGGTGCAGGAGATGCTCGACGTGGCGATGAGGTACGGGACCGCCATGTCGGACGCGATGATAGGCGCCTGCGTCAGGTGGGCGCACGAGACGGGCGCAATGCTGTCCATGCCGGACGAACTGGCATCCCGTCTTGACAGGGACGAGACTCACACGATCCCATACGAGGATTGGGCGAGGCTCACAGGCGCATCCGTCTGAGCGGGGCGCATTACACCATACGAAGGGAGGCAACAATGCCTTACATCCCGACTGAGAGGCAGTACCGGAACTTCGCTGCCTCCAACTTCCAGCCGGTCACGCTCGATGCGAAGGTTGACGAAGAGGGCAACGAGGTCGAGCAGGAGCCGACGTACAAGGTGCGCGGATACTTCACGACGTTCAACGAACCGTATCTGCTGTACCCAGCCACAAGGAACTGGCCCGCAGAGTACGAGCAGATCGACCGCCATGCGCTTGATGACGCAGACATGTCTGACGTCATCATGCAGTACGACCACGTCGGTCCCGTGATGGCGCGCATGCGCAACGGGTCGCTCGTTATCGGAACGGATGACCACGGCGCATGGTGCGAGGCAGACCTCAGCGGTTGCCAGCAGGCACGTGACCTGTACGAGTCCATCCAGAACGGTCTCGTCGTCGAGATGAGCTTCGGCTTCATCATTGCCTCTGACGAGGACGGCGAGGGATACACGTACACGCGCGACGAGGACGGCACGTACCACACGACCATCACCCGCATATCAAAGATCTTCGACTGCAGCGCAGTCGGGATTCCCGCCAACCCAGGTACCGACATCTCGGAGATGCGCAAGCGCTCGTACCTCGCGGACGTCATCGAGGCCGACCGCAAGGCCGAGGAGGCGCGCATCGAGCAGGAGCGCATCGCCGCCGAGCAGGCGGAGGAGCAGCGCATGGCCGAGGAGGCCGCAGAGAGGGCAGACAAGGCACGCAGGCGACGCATGAGGCGTGCGCGCGCCATGGCACTCAAGACCATCTAGGTCCAACACCCGAGAGGGTTTGACATACATCTCACATCTCCTTTCTGACGGAGCGATCAGGGGAGCGGCGGCGGAGCGACCACCGACGTGAGCGCGGCGGATTGACCGCGACAACCCGTATCTACCATCAGAGAAGGAGGCTCAAGATGTTCGAGTCCCTCAGCGCGGCACAGTACCGCGCAATGGACCACGACACGTTCGTGGCCCGCAAGCAGGAGGTCTATGACCTCATGAACGCCGATGAGCTGCCCGAGGGCGTCACCGACGAGATGCTGTTCGCCGAGGCCGACCTCATCGAGGCCGACGCCAAGCGTCGCTCCCGCGCCAACAAGCTCTTCAGCAGCAGGGTCGAGGCCGTGGCAAACGGCGCAGGGACCGTCCTCGCGTCTGACGGCACGCAGGAGCAGCGCGCCATGCCCAAGGCAGAGCCCCAGTTCCAGGCCCGCGCACGCGAGGCGTCCGAGCACTACACCGACTCCAAGGAGTACCGCACTGCCGTCGCCAAGGCCCTGCTCACCCGCGGCCGCCTCGACGAGGCCGTGGCCGCCAAGGTGCGCCAGGAGCGCGCGACGCAGGCCGTCGACATCCCCGGCACGTTCACCAACATGGACGACCCGACGTTCGCCAACCAGGACAGCAACGCCGTCGCCATCCCGTACAGCCTCAACGCCGGCTTCGTGCGCGAGCTGCGCGAGAAGGCCGTCCTTTTTAACCTCATCAACCACGTCCACGAGAAGGGTCAGCTCGGACAGCGCGAGGCGGACCTCCACCTCGAGTTCACGTGGCTCGGCTCCAACGACAAGATCGTCTCCCTCTACCAGGGCGACGAGGACCCGACCGTGTTCCACTGGGCGTGGAACATGCTCGAGTGCCGCCACAGCCGCACCTTCCTCGCCGAGGCCCTCATGGCCGACGACTTCAAGGGCCTTCTGGCCGAGGAGCTCGCCGACGGTTACGCCCTGGCGATGGACGAGGTCATCGTGCGGGGTACCGGCAACATGCAGCCTTGGGGCATCCTGACCGACCAGCGCCTCAACGGCACCGACGGCAAGGGCAAGTACGTGGTCAAGGCCGACGGCACCGTGGAGAACGGCGCTGGCGGCGGCACGGCCCTGTTCATCGAGGTCACCGACGCCCAGATCGACGACTGGAAGTTCTGGTCCACCATCCTGTTCAAGGACGAGTTCAACCCGATGTACCAGGGCAACGGCACGATGCTTCTGTCGCGCGGCACCTGGGGCAACCATGTCGACGTCCTTCACGACGACAACAACCGCCCCATCTCGCTGGTGAACCCCGTCGGCGGAGACTCGCAGGCCCTCTCGCTGCGTGGCGTCGGCCCCGTGGCCCTCACGCCCAACACCATTCTGCCGAGCTACGACCGCGCAGAGGTCGGTGACGTGTTCGGCATCTTCGGCAACCTCAAGAACTACACCATGAACACGCAGCCCGGCATGCCCATGTCGGTCGTGACGTGGGATGACCACGAGAACAACGCCCATAAGACCAAGCTGCTCGTCGCGTGCGACGGTCGCGTCTCCAACCGCTACGGCTGGGTCTTCCTGGTCAAGGGCGCGTCTGCCTAATGAGGATGAGGGAGGCCCTAGCCGGGCTCATCAACTCTCTCGGTTGGGAGACCGAGTCGGACACGACTACCGGCATGGTCTCCCAACTCTCCCGGATGATCGAGGTCACAGACGGCCAGATAACGGTCAGGGAACAGCCTGAGTACGCCTGCAAGCTAGGCAACGTGGGCTACGAGTCCGTCGACGAGGCGATAGCCGAGGCAAACGGCAGGACCGTCAAGCTCATGGCAGACCTCGACCAGACGGTCGCGATACCCGCAGGGGTCACCGCGACGCTTCACCTCAACGGGCACTCCATCGTGACCGAGCAGGTCGCGATAACCAACTCTGGCAAGCTCACGGTCAAGGGCGGCACCGTCGAGTCGACAAAGAGCTTCGCCATCGTGTCCAACAGCGGAGCGACCACGAGGGTCGAGCGCTGCACGGTCAAGTCCGTCGAGGGTGCCGTCATCACCGGCAAGGCCAAGGGCACGACCGTGGTCATCACGGGATGCGACACGTACGCATCCGACAACGCTGTGGTCGCTGGCAACGGCTCTCGCGGGTTCGGCGGCAACGCAATCACCATCCGTGACTCCAAGCTCCACGGCGCGATCGTCACGAGCGGCTACATCGCGTGCGGCATCTATTGCCCGACCGACGACACGTTCGACGTCAAGAACTGCGTCATCGACGTCACCGGCGGGTGCGGCGTCCTGTCACGGGCGGGCGTCGTGAACCTCATGGGCACGACCATCGCCACCAACGGCACCGCCGAGGGCATGGTCGGAGACGCTCAGGCCAAGGCCCCGTGCGCCGCACTGGTGTTCGACGAGGAGTCCAACTACCCGTCCCTCTCCGACGAGGACGGCATCCACGCATACACCTGCCACATCAGCTCCGAAGTGGCTGAGTCACACGTCATCGGTGACGGCGACAGAATCGAGGTGATCTGATGCCAAACACCAAGAGGCAGACGACATACGACAACCTCAACGACCTAATCAGGAACCTGGGCGGCACGCCGAAGTTCGGGGCCACGAAGGCGGACCTGCTCGACCAGCTCGAGACCATGCTCTCGGGCGGCGGCATCTCGCCCGACGACGTCAAGGCCATCGTGGCCGAGCTGCTGCCTGACGCGATCGACGAGTCAATCCAAGAGCGCATCGAGCCACTCATCGCGCAGGCGGTCGAGGACGCCATCCAGACCGGGTCGCTTGACGAGAGCGACTTCGACGACATATTCAACGACGGAGAGTGAGTCACATGCCGATGGTCACCGTCACGGTCCTCCGCGCGTTCCATGACAGGCAGGAGAACGTGGTCCGCTCGGTAGGGGACGTCTTCTCCGCTACGGAGGAGCGTGCTAGGCACATCGACGAGGCGATACCCGGATACGTCACCTACGAGGCGGTCCCGTCCGACGAGGGCGGGGCCGCCGACTACTCCTCGATGAGGATCGGCGAGCTACGCGCACTTGCCAAGGAGCGCGGGCTCAGGGTCCCGAGGAACGCGAACAAGGAAGCGATAGCGAATCTGCTCAGGGGGTAGGCCCATGGCTCTGCTCGACGACGTGAGGGTCGCGCTGAGGGTCGTGTCGACCAAGACTGACTCAGAGGTGAAGGCGTGGATTGACGCCGCCAAGCGCGACATGAGGCGCGTCGGCATACGCGAGGAGCTGCTCGCCGAGGGCGAGGACGGCTCGATGGACCCGATGGCCCACGCTGCGGTCATCATGTACTGCAAGGCCAACTACGGGTTCGACAACTCAGACTCAGACCGCTACTGGTCACGATACAACTGGACCGTGACCTCGATGGTCAACTCCAGCATGAACGAGGTCTCGTCATGAGTCGCTGGAACGAGACGATAACGCTCCTGTCGGCACCCGAGGCATACCAGGACGACGAGGGCGGATGGCACGAGGGCGAGCGCACCGAGCGCGAGGTCTTCTGCAACCCCGGCATCATCGGCACGATGACGATGGCCCAGCTCCGGTCCTCAGAGGTGCGAATCAGCGGAAACGACAACGTCCCCGAGGTCGGCCTTCGCGAGATGGCGATGGTCTACGTCCGCCAGATTGACTATGACAACGAGGACCAATGCATCTATCACGGCAAGGAGATGGACGTCATAGCGGCCACCACAGAGCGCGAGAACTGGAAGCTCATCATCCGCAGGAGGGTCGGCAATGACTAGGCCGATAGATGCCGACGACTTCGCCAAGTCACTCGGGGACATCCTCGCAAGCGTCGGAGACGGCGTTAGGGACCGCATGCCCGAGGCGATAAACGACGGGGTCAAGGCAGCCGCCAGGGAGTGGAGAGCCGAGGCCCGCGAGAAGTTCGGCGGCAAGCGCGGCAAGAGGAGCAACGAGCGCACGTACCGCAAGCACGGGAAGACCTACACCACCGGGGCCTATGCGCGCTCAATACGGTCCCACATGACCGACAAGAGCCAAGACCACCCGGCAGGTGAGGTCGGGTCGCCCAAGCTGCCGGGACTGCCGCACCTGCTCGAGTTCGGCCACGCGAAGGTTGGCGGCGGCAGGGTCGACGCGATACCGCATGTTGCGGACGCGGCTGACAGGGCGTTCGAGGAGGCGTTCGGCATCGTGTCCGACGCCGTTGGGGAGGCGCTCGATGACGCCTAACGCACTCCTGTACAAGACGCTGACCGAGGTCTGCAAGGGCACGTACCTTGCATACAGGCCCGGAAATGCGCCTCCGCTGCCGTGGTTCGCCTACAGCAGGCAACGCGGCGAGGAGTTCTTCGCAGACGGCGAGAACTACGCCCGCATCCCCAGATACCGGGTCGAGCTCCTGTTCGAGGAGAACGACCCGGACCTCATAGAGAGGTTCGAGGCAGCGCTCTCGAGGCTCGGGCCGTGGCGGCTCTACAACGCCGCGTACCTGGACACCGAGGGCTGCCTCACGCACGACTACAGGCTCTCACTGAGCCCAGAAAAGCTAAGAGAAAGCGAGGCCTAACATGGCTGGTAAGTCGATCCACTTCGGCGTCTCCAACGCACGCTACGCCCTCGAGACCGAGGATGGCTTCGGTCCCTGGAAGCGTCTGCCCGGCGCCGTCAACATCAACCTCGAGCCGCAGGAGTCCCAGAACGACTTCTACGCGGACAACGAGCTCTACTTCACGGCAAACGGTGCGGCCAGCGACCAGGTGACCATCGAGCTCGCAGACCTTCCCGACGAGGCCAAGGTGGACCTCATCGGATACGAGGAGATCAACGGCGACCTCGCCCTCCCCGTCAACTACGAGGCCAAGCCCTTCGTCCTCGGATTCCAGTACGAGGGCAACGAGAGCGCCATTCGCGTAAACGTCTTCGGCGGCAAGCTCAAGCGCTCGACCGAGTCCCATGGCACCAAGACCGAGACGACCGAGCCGCAGACCGTCTCCTACGAGGGTAAGTTCAGCGGAAAGACCTTCGTGGTCAACGGAGAGGAGAAGGCGTACCTCTACTACAGCACCAAGACCGGCAAGGACAACTACGCCGGTTGGTGGGACGAGGTCAAGACGCCCGGCGACGTAGCCGAGGCTGCCGCCGACACCACCCTCTCAGCCATCACCATCGGCTCCCTGACCCTTACCCCCACGTTCTCCGCTGGCGTGACCACCTACACCGCCACGACCGAGAACGCGTCTGACGCCATCACCGCGACCGCAACCGACGAGAACGCGACCGTAGCGATCAGCGTCGGCGGCGTGTCCGTCGACAGCGGCGACACGGTCACGTGGTCCGAGGGCACCAACGTCGTGTCCGTCATCGTCACCAACGACGGTGACACCGGCGCATACACCGTGGTAGTCACCAAGGAGTAGCGGCGCATGCAGCGGCGGGGCACCTCACGACGTGGGGCGCCCCGCTCTTCGTGTACCGAGACAAGGAGGGTTCTTTTGGCGACGATTGACTATGGCAAGGGCGACGTCGACTTCCGTTGCACAGCTTGGACGTGCCTCATTACGAGCAGGAGTTCCATGATGACGAGAACGAGAAGATAACCGGCGACCTAATCGCTGATGTCATAGGCAAGGTCATCGTGTCATCGAACGACGTGCTCACCGTTGATGAGGACGGCGCGTTCGTTACCACCGTCATCGACTACACCCGAGTCAACTGGAACGCGACCTTGCGTGCGTTGTGGGCAATGCTGAAGACCGAGTCGGACATCACGGGAAGCCGAAGCGTGCCGTCGTACTCCGAGTGGTCAAGGTCGCTGCTTGAGTGCGAGCCAGACATGCAGGAGATGCATGCCTTGGTCGCCGAAGAGCTGCAGAGGGGCTTGTTTCGAGCCGGAGCCGCTGCCTCCGGAAAAACCAGCGAGCAGGAATAGGGACAAGCTCCCATACACATCGATAGTGACGAGTGCGCTTGACGGCGGGATGTCCATGTCGGACGTCCGAGAGATGTCATGGGGCAGGCTCGTGCTCATGTTGCAGGCGAGGGCCCAGTCGTACAAGAACACGAAGGAAGAGCCCGAGGAGGCCACCTTCGAGCAGGTCGCAGCCTTCTTCGGAGCATAGCACGGAAAGGCGGTCTCGCATATGGCGGAGTCCTATCGCGGCCTTACGATACGAATCGGCGGAGACACCACCAAGCTCACACAGGCCCTCAAGGCGGCAAACGGCGCAGCGTCACAGACACAAGCGGAACTCAGGAAGGTCGGGCAGGCCCTGCGACTCGACCCCAGCAGCGTCAACGCGTTCAACATGCAGTTGGGGTTCATGTCGGACAAGGCGTCCGAAACGGCAATGAAGCTGACCCAGCTCAGGCAGGCAGCAAGCGACGTCGCGAACCAACAGGTGAAGATGGCGTTCGGCGACGACGCGGAGACGAGGTCCGTCCAAGAGCTCGCCGCCGAGACGCAGAACGCGGCGATGGCTGCGGCGCAGGCGAACACCAGGTACAACACAATCATTGACAGCCTCGGCAGGATGCACAATGCCGTGACAGACTACGTGAATGAGGCCGCCAAGATAAAGAAGGCTGAAATCGCCGAGGCGTTCGGGTCCGACGAGTTCAAGACGGCTGTGTTCAGCGGCAGCGACGGGTTCAAGAAGCTGCTGGACATGTACCGCGAGCTTCCGAGCGCGATAAGGCCGTCAGAGGAGGCCATCGAGTCGTTCTCGAAGGAACTCGAGAAGCTGTCAGATTCGTACGTCCACGCCTTCGAGTTCGGTGACAGCGACCAGATTGAGAAGATCCAGCAGAAGTTCGAGAGGCTGCGCGACTCGTTCGTCGACTCGTCCGTGCCGAAGTTCAACTTCGACAACGGCAACGTCGACCTCGAGACT
>Ga0265298_10004505_pt1 | contig 17792 bp, 25 predicted proteins | sample AusTroGonzalo_MG_3_FD_193486 | JGI IMG/M metagenome (GOLD analysis project Ga0265298, IMG submission 193486) | Bovine rumen microbial communities from tropical cattle in Woodstock, Queensland, Australia - Gonzalo_01 | ecosystem: Host-associated > Mammals > Digestive system > Stomach > Rumen ... | reverse complement strand
TGAACATCCCCGAGAAGTACGCGATGGAGCGAGGCGGCTGGAAGACCCCGAACGTGATGAAATCCGTCTACCAGCACACCTTTACGGAGGAGCGCATCGCAGTGGACGATAAAATGGACACTTATTTCAACGAACTCAAAAACAGGACTATTCAACAGGACTCAAGTGGTCAGACCCATTGAAAAATGAACATTCGTTAGGGGTTCGACTCCCCTAGGCACTACCAACAAAGCAAAGCCTGCAATATCAACGGTTGCGGGCTTTTTGCTTGCAATTTCAAGGGTTTCTGGCATTTTTGTGTTGCTCCGTCTGTTGCCGTCTTTTCCAGTCTTTTCCCGTCTTGTTCCGTCTTTTTCAGCAAAAACAGGACACAAACAGGACTCTTTTTGCGGCACTAAAAAAGGGGCCCCGAAGGGCCCGGAATTATTCGGTCATTAAGCTCTTGAGGATGGCTGCCATCTCTTCGCGCTTTACTGGCGACTGCGGGCGGAAGTTTCCGTCGGGATCGCCGACCATCAGGCCGTAGCGCTGGCAGTATTCAATCATAGGTTGTGCCCAGGCATCCGCAGGCTGCTGCGCGAGGTCCGCCAGGTAAGCGGCCATGAGCGTGGGGAACATCTCGCGGACGAGGGCTTCGGTTTCGGGTTTTGTCATGTCGTCTTGCTCCTTTATGAACGGGTTTTTGATGCAGCCTTGGTAGTGGTAAAGAGCGGTCATCCAGTAGCAGCCATCAGCCCATTCTCCGTTGCCGATGTAGCGGCGGTAGTTCGCCCAATCCTTGCCGTAGTATTCGGATTCTGCGGTGAGGATGTGTTTCTCATCGTAGATTTCGGCTACACCAGCAACATGACCTTCGCCAGTTCTGCCGCCCGTCCAGACCATAATGCCGCCTAAAGTGGGTTCGGTAGTGACTTCCAGACCTTCCCGTTTGGCTTGGGCGATGACAGAATAGGGGTAGTAGGCTTTCTTGAGGTACTGCATACCCTTCTGTCCAATTTCGTTGAACCATCCGTAGATGGCAACGCAGTTCGGCAGAGCGGTCAAGTCCTTGTTGAGCAGTTTCGGATTGCCCTTGGCGGGATTCACGCCGCCGTCCAATATATTGACATAGTATGGGTTGCCCTTTGAAGGGCGTGAGATTCGGGGGAGCATTGGCTACATCTGCATAACAGGATAGCCGTCTGCACTATCTGTTGTAAAAGTGGAACTCGTAAAAATATACTGACCACCTTGATTTTGAGGCATACCTGCTACCACATCATACGCTTCACTTGATTGTGCTACCGCAAAAATCGGGAGAAGCATTGTGCCACCGCCTGCTAAAAACTTAATGATGGGATAATCTGCGTTGTTAATCTCTGCCCAGGTTTTATCAAGCGTTACTCCACCGCTGCCCATTGTTGCGGTAACGACAAGCACACCCCCGCCGCCACCGCCGCCGCCAGAGCCGATGGCATCGATGACACCCTGCAGGAAGGTCTCTCTTCTGGTGATGGGCGTAGGAACTTCAACGTCCTGACCGCCCGCTTTTGCGAGGAAATGTTCCTCTCTCGTGATAGGGGTTAATTCGTCGCTCATTTTTTACTCCTTTTCTGCCTCGGTTTCCTGCAGCTCCTTGTAGTAGTTCGCACTGGAGATGCCGAGGATCACGCCGAGGAACGTGTCGATCGCGGTGATGGTTGCGGCTACCTGCTCGGGGTACGGCAGGTAGATGATGTCCTTCCAGATGGCACCCAGGGCGAGGTATAAAGTCGCCAGAGCGGGTAGGAAGAGCCGCTGGATCCACTTGAGGACGTCGTAGGTTTTGTCTGACATTTTCATAGGTACTTCTTTCCTTTCAGTTCGTCGACTTTATTCCGGATATATGAGTTGCCGCCGAGCTTCTGGTAGTGCTCATACTCCTCCCAGAAGCGCTGCATCTCCGTTTCGTCCTTGCACTCTCCTCTGCCGACTTCCGCCAGGAACGTCACGAGGAAGTTCTTGCAGTTCTCCAGATCTACGCTGTCGAGCCGCTTCAGGATCTCGTCCTGCTTCTTCTCGAAGTCCTTGAACTGGTCCTTCAGGGCGGCATTGAGCCACTCCTTCATTGTTTTGCCGAGGGACTTGACTCCGGCAATTATAGCGACAAGGAGCGCGAGCGCAGCTGCCGCCTGCCCGATTGTGATGCTTTCCATGTCATCAGCCTCCTATCAGGTCTATAAGTTTGACCCCGTAGACCCTTGCGGTGTATGTGCCGTTGAGCGTTCCTGTGGAGTTGGAGTTGTATCTGTAGTAGACCGTCATAGAGAGCGTGTTATTGGATACACTCGCCGCATTGATATATACCCCGTATGCAGAGGTACTTTGGCGCGTGGACGCTGTTCCGCTACTGCTTAACTTTGAGTTCCATTTGTTTGACCCGACAGTATATGTGTTCTTCGTGGTTACATTGGAAGTGCCTGTTAAGAGGACAGGCGTGACGGTTGATGTGTGTCTTCCATTGGTCGTAGTGTCCACGGATATATCAACAAGCAGAAGGTCGTAGTTTTGCCACCCTGTTGTTGATGCACAGGAAACAGTTTTTCCCGTATCTGCCGCAGAGGTTGACGATGTGGTTAACGACCCAAGGGAAGTGGTCTGCAAAAGCACGAGCCGGTCCGTGCCGCCGCCCCCTGATGCCGTTCCCTGCGTGCGTACACCTGCGGCCGTGTAGAAGTATTTGCCAGAGGCCACGTCAGCTGCAGCTGCGGTCGTGTCGGTCACGTCCGTAAAGGTCGCGGTACCGCCGCCAGTTTTCGGGAGCGTAACCGCAGGCACGTCGCTATATGAGGCTCCCAGTAGGGTTATGTTCTGTGCCATTTTGCACCTCCTACGAGATGCTCAAAACTTTTGTGGTGGAGTTCTGCGAGATGGTCGGCATAGCGAGCGAACCGCTCACGCCGAGGATGGTCTTGCCGGAGAGGATGTTGCCGGAAACGCAGTCAGTCACGCCGTCGAGCGATACGGTGCCGCCGGAGGTGTAGCCTGCAGGTATGGTATAGGTGCCAGCCTTGGTGCTGATGGTGCCACCTGTGGCTCCGTTGTTGGTCATAGAGCCTGTGTCCTCGCCTGTGCTGGTGAAGAACTTCTTGCCGGACAGGACGTTCGCAGCTGCAGCGTCCGCATCGCCTGTATAGTAGAACTTGGCCGTGCCGCCGCCGCTTTTAGGAATGTCGACCTCGGGAACAGAGGAATAAGTCACCGAATTGATGACTACCGAAGGATTTGCCATTTGTATGCTCCTTTAAGATACTGTGAGAGTGCTGCCGTCCCACGAGATCTGACCGTAGTTGGACGGTATAGGGTGAACGATTATGTCCTCGGTGAGCCGTTTGCCGCTTGTGGCCAGCACCTGCGTCGTTTCGGTCGGTGTGACCTCGTAGGTGCCTTGGTACGGATCCGCAGAGGAGCCTGTCATTATCAGATTGCCGCCGACGCGTACAGGCGTGACCGAGGCTTGTCCCTGCACTCGCGCCGGTTGTGTGGAGATCTGACCGTTGACAGTAAGTTCCTTGAAGACGCTCATATCGTCTTGGTGGAAAGTGATGCCCCGATTTTGATGAAGCCGATGTCGCTGGAAGTGACTTCGCCATCTTTTTTGAAGCGCACTTGGTAGCGCGTGTTGGCTCCCAGCTTCAGCGTGGTCGCCTGCCCGATGTTGAGGACGTACTTGTTGAGAATGTCGTCGAGCGTGATGTCCTCGTGGGAAAGCGTGTACTGGCGCGAGCCGAGGCTGAACTCGATCTCGTCGAGATCCCAGTCCTCGATGGGAATGCCGTTTATGGTGTAGTCAAGCACGATCGGCAGAGTGTCGCCGCGATTTGCCATTGTTTACTCCTCCTCCGCAACCTCCATCGGTGCGGTATAGTGTTCGCTACGATAAACTGCGCCGAGGCCGTCCATAACAACGCAAGTGCAGGTCAAGCCTTGGTTCATCGCATAGGCGAGTTCTGTGTGGAATTTCTCGGTTGCGCCTGCCTGCGTGGAATATGCAAAGATGGCCTGCGTGGTAGGCTGAATAATGATGGTGTAGAACATTGTGGTTTCCTTTCTGCCTTATAGGTCTGCGCTGAGGTCTATGTACCCCGATAACGATAGTGTCACTGCCGTATATGCGGTCAATCCAGAGGTTGTAAACGATAAATTAAACTGGTCGCCTGCGGCCGCTACCGAGATTGCCGTAACTGCGTGATTCGAACCGTTGTACGCGTTTACCGTACCAGAAAAAGTTGCCGTCGGTGTGGCGCGCATTGGTTGCGAAAAACCTGCGTTCATAACTGTTGCGGTTGTGGCAGACATAGCAAAGGCCATAAATATTTGCGATGCCGATGCAGGTGCTATTCTGCGGAAATAGTAGCGGCATTTAGCAAGTTCTTCAGCGTAGTTTGGCGGCACATCGTTGGAAAGCGTAGAGTTTGCACCGAGTTCCAGTTTGACCGCACGGATGGCAAGATTTGAATATACTGTCACGCGGAACGAATTGTCGGTTTGCATTACGACCCCAACAGAGTTGGTATTTACCATAATCTGTGCCGTGCCATTGGTTCTTGTGATGGTGCCGTGATAAACATCTCCATTTGACAATAAAACCGAAGCGGTTAAAGTCTTCCCGTTAAGAAACACGACATTGTTGAAGTTTTGAATGAGTTGGATATAACTGCCTGACGGTACCGTGAACACCATCCCAGTTGTTCCTATTGAATACGTTCCTGCCGTACCGCTATATATCATTTTCCAACGGTCAATAGTGTAGACAAACGATGGCGCAGTTCCGCTTGTTGTTCCGCGCTGATTGACTACCTCTCCGCTACCCCACCACGGGTTATCCAGTAGGTTTGTGCTTTTTGTACCTGCTCCGATGTTCGTTCTTGCTTGACCCTTTTGTGCATCGGTCAAACTCTGCGCCGTATCGAAAAAGACCGCGCCTGCCGTTCCAGCCGGAACCGCCGATTCTGCTCTTGCCGCCGCCGCCTGTGCGTTTGTATTATATGCAGATGAACGGTTTGCCCAATACTTTGAAGAATTGTTGTATGTCACATCACCGCTTGAAACAGGCGTGCCGTTTCTTGTACCGACGGCCCACGCCTCCGAGGTGTGCGATGCCATATCGTATAAGGCTTCGTCCATCTCCGGCCCGGTAAGGGCCGAAACATAATCTGCCATAGAGGCCTCCTATTCGTTGTAATAAACTAAAATCAATCCGTCGCCGCCTTTGGTGCCTGCGCTACCTTTGCCGCCTGCGCCTGCGGTGTTGTACCCATAAGTTTCGTTTGCTCCTTGCGTAAGCAGACCGCAAGCACAACCTCCACCGCCGCCGCCACCATTTCCGCCACGGCCTCCAACAGTTGCGGCTATATTGCCGACAAACGCCGTTGCATTTGCTCCGTCGCCGCCATACGAAATCCAATTCTCCGGGTCATATCCTGCCACGCCGTCGTTGCCGTAACTTAAATAGGCCGCACCGCCGCCACCTGCACCGCCTGTGTAGTAGTAGCGGTCGTGGGTATCGTAGAAGTATTTGCCGTCATCGTGTGCGCCGCCCGAAATGATACCAAGCACCGCACCGCCATCTTGTGACGGCCCTGCGACATAGTGGTAACTCCCACGAGCACCTGCGCCTTTCCCATAGCCTCCGTTACCACCCGGAGTTCCTGTTTTCCCTTCTTCACCGTAAACAGTGCCATCTACAAAGTTAATATGTTCGACAAGAAGCGGTGAACCGTCTGCCGATGACCACGAACCGAGTGTCGTTGCAGTACCACGAGCACCGAGGCCGCCGTTTCTTGCTCCGCCTGCGCCCCCAACACCGATAGAGGCGTTGTCGTAGTATTCGGGCAATTCTGCTACCTGCACCGACAAAACCATTCCACGGTCGCCGGGATTGCCGGGCATACCGCCAAGGCCACCCGGGGCAATTTTGCCGTAATTAGCCTGTCCGCTCGGTGCTTCGCCTGCCTCTCCGTCGTAGCCGCCTTGACCGCCCTGTGCGCCGCCGAATAAAACGATGAGTGCATCTTTCCCGACCATAGACGGAGGAAAGTTGATTCGCCCACTTGTGATGTCCGAGGATGTAAAGGTCTTATAGGCCGAGTACGAGTCACCGAACGGCCCGGGAGTCCAACCTGTTAACACATCATAGTGTTCACGAAACTTGTTGCCGAGGTCAAAAGATTGGCTCTTCACATAACCAGTTCGCTCGGTTCCGTAAGCATCTGTAAAAGACACCATCGTTCCCGGCAAAATCAACCCTGTTTCGTCGTAACCCTCAACCTTTGCCGAAATGGGCGTTGAGTAGTAGGCCGCCATACGCCTTGACACATTCGCCGAATTATGCAAGCCGATTAACTGATTATCTTCAAGGATTTTCACATAGCGTTTGCCGGTCAATCCTGTCGGTCTGCTGATAACACGAGTGTTGTGCGTGTACTCCTGCCCGACAAGTGTGCCAACGCCGCTTACCACGGCATAGTTGATGTTGCTTTCGCTAACCGTGAGTGTTCCCGTCGTGGCGAGGTCGTGTACTGGTTCGTTGAAAACCACTAACTGGTTACTGATAGCGACGGATTCGCCGGTATTGTCGAATAGGGTGACCTCGGGATCTGTTGCAAGCGCATAGAAGGAATGCTCCACGACCTGCACCTCGGTCGCAAGTTGAGTGCCGTAACTGACATCGTTGCCATTGAGATATACTTTTGAAAACTCCTGCGGCGAGTTCTGCGATAGATAGCGTATATAAAGCATACCGCCAGACTCCACGATGGTCGCCCCAGTAGAGTTGAGCACATCCGCAAGATTGAGCCGCCTGTTTGCCCTCGGGAGTCTGCCACGGACAGTGGCATTACGCACATCGCCAACAAGTTCATAAGCAATATTTGAACCTGCGAAAATACTCCCCACAACGGAACCAAAAGTTTCGCCATTATATAACCCACCATTGTGGTCGCCCATACGAGCGAGCATCCCGATGCCGTCCGTGCAGACAAACTCAAGGGTCTTGCGGCTGACCTGCTTTACATCAAGCAGATAGAACCGACCGATGATTGAGCCGCCGGGCCTGTTGTACAAAAGCACGGGTGCGCCATAGGTAAAGTTTCTCCAATCTACCGAGCCGGTTTCAATGACATAGTATTCCTCGTCGTTTGTCTGCACAGGTTCCATATTGACGGTGTAAAGGTACGAATAACCCGTCGCAGGTTCCGTCAAAGCGTTACTATTGACACGGAATGTCATTGTGTCCTCTGCGAGTTCGTCGCCAAATAACGAAACACGCAGGTTCACACTACCGCTCATAATGAGGCCGTCCGTGCCGTTTGCCGCCGCATCGCCGTGGAAAACGGTGTCGCCGTTGTATAAAATCTGTATCACGGCTTACACCTCCTCAAAGGAGATTGGTGTATCTGCGTAGATGCGCTCGTTCCATTTGCTCGTGGCATACTGCACCTGCATACTCACCGGCATCGCCGTGATGGTGCGAAGCGTGCCGCTCGTAACGCTCGTGTATTGAAGCGTGACCGTTTCCAGTTGCATAAGGTTTATGAGCATCTGCATCGTGGCCTGCGGTAGAGGCTTGAGCCGGAAAGACGGATTCCACTTTATCTTGATAAGGTCGGGAATGGTCGTGCCGTCCACAGCGACATCCTGTGCAGGCCCAACGACCTTGGTCATCGTTTCGCTGATGTCGGTTTCCTGTTGTATATAACCGCTCAAATCCACGCCGTTGACTTTTAGCGTGATCGCATTTGCCATAGTAACCTCCTAACGCACGAATACGGGGCCTCGTTCGGCCTCTGCCGTCCGTAACGGATCAACCAGTTTGCGGGCGATGGTCATACCGTCCAAAACAAGGTTTACCTGCAAGGGTTGCCTGCTCGTATTGTTGATGGTGTTGTATGTGTTGGTCGTAGTTGCGAGAGGCTGAACACGGGCCGCACCATTTTGCATCGTGACGAGTTCGGGGCCTGCTTCGCCGACGATCGCGGAACCGCTGGACACTACACCGCCGCCTGCCAGCAGAGGCACCTGTGCGATGCTCGGGATCTGAATGCCGAGTAACTTCGCGAGGCCGCTGCCGTTGATTTTGTCAGCTACCGTGTTGACCTTTGACGACAGGTTGTTGATGAGTTTCAGAACCGAATTGATTGCGTTCTTTATTGCAGAGATAATGCCTTCCCAGATGGTCGTTATCGCGCCTTTTACAGTTTCAAAGGCACCCTTGACCGCCTCCATCGCTGTTTCGATTTTGGTTTTAACATTGTCGAATACCGTCTTGACCTTCTCCCAGAGTGCGTCAAGTATCGGCTTAATTTTGTCCCAGTTCGCCGCGATGATGGTGCCAAGCAGGATAACCGCCGCAACGACCAACGCCATCGGGTTTGCCGCCGCGAATGCTTTGATAGCCGTCCCGACGGCCTGCACTTGTGGCCATATCGTGAGGAACGATGTTATCGCGCCGCATATAGTCGCTATAATGCCAGCGATGGGCGAAATGGCTGCTATGACCGCCAGTATAGTCACGATGGTCTGCATCTGGCTCTCGTCGAGGCTTCCTATCCAGTCGAATAGCTGCGACAGTTTGTCGATGACCTTCTCCAGCACAGGCGTGAGTGCTTCAAGCGCATTTGCACCAGCCTTGGCCAGTTCTGCGCCTGCCTGCGCCTTTAACTTGTCGATGGTGTCGTTTACATCGTTAAGGCCTTGGAGGGTTTCGCCGTCCAGTATGAGGCCGAGGTTTTCTGCCTCGTCGCCGTATGCCTTTAAGGCCGCACCGCCGTCATCGATGATGCCTGCGAGTTGGTCGGCACTCTTGCCGAAAATCTCCATCGCCACGGTGTCCCGTTCGGTTTCGTTGTCTATCTGCGACAGTGCCTGCAAGACCTCATAAAACACCTCGTTACTGTCACGCAACGCACCGTCAGCATCACGCACCGCAATGCCAAGGGTTTCGAAAGCGGCTTTGCCATTATCACCCGAGGCCATCGCCTTTTTCATTTTGGTGAACGATCCAGTAATGCTATCTACCGATACATCGACAAGATCTGCCGCATACTGCATCTTCTGAAGGTCGTCCGTGCTAATTCCTGTCTGTTGTGACAGTTGCGACAAATCGTCTGCGGCTTGCACGGTCTTGTATGCCAATCCACCGATCGCCGCCAATGCGCCACCTGCCGCCGTGGAAAGGGCCTTGGTTTTCTTTGCGACATCTTCTGCCGCCGCACCGACTTTGCCGACGGCGACCTTTGCCTTTTCCATACCAACGGAAAAATTCTCGGCCTCCTTGGTCGCCTTTTTAAGGGCCGCCTCGGTTTCGACGATCTCACGGGTCAAGGCATCGTACTGCTCCTGTCCGATCTCGCCCTTCGCTAACTGTTCGAGGGCCTGTTCCTGTGCGGTCTTTAGCGTGTCGAGTTTCTCGGAGGTCGCCTTGACGGCATCACCTAACAAGCGTTGTTTCTGCTCCAGTAACTCGGTGTTGGTCGGGTCAAGTTTGAGGGCCTTGTTTACCTCTTTTAAGTTGTTTTGGGTGGTCTTGATGGCGGTATTCGTACCTTTTAGGGCCTTGTCAAGTCCTGTAGTGTCGCCGCCGATCTCAATGGTGATGCCCTTGATGTTTCCTGCCATTTAGCCGAATATCCTCTCTATGTCTTCCTGGTCACCTTTGACCGGGTAATCTTCTTGATCGTTTGCCTGCTCCGTAAGCAGGTCGTAGACCATCCCGATCGTCATACCAGCCAGGGCTTCGTCTGATAGCCCAAGCTCAGCACAGCGCAGCATAAAGATCGCGCCGTTCGGTTCCCGGGTGGTCGCTTTTATTTTTTTTTAGGTACTGAGGTCGTTTTCTGCGAGTTCAGCCAGAGATCCACCACGTCGTTCATGACGGTGTAGATGGCGAAGCTGTCCTCTATTCCGGAAAGCCATTCCTCGACCGTGCTGCCTACATCCTCGCCGGCTGCCTTCAGCATCAGCCAGGTGAGATTCTCCAGGATCTCCGTGCTGACGTTGTTCGGGTCCTTATCGTACTCAGCTTTTAAGGTCCGCATGCCTGCCACGAGATCTGTGCCGAACTCTTTCCGGTACTGCCTCGGCAGCAGGGCGTTACACTCGATCTGGTAGTCCTTGCCCTCGATCGTGATCGTTCTTCTCATTTGTCTGCCTCCTTATCGAGAAAAAGGCGGACCCGAAGGCCCGCCGCTCTCTTCCTTACTACGTCGTAGTCGTGATCTGGACGGTCGTGAACCATGCGGTTCTGGTTGCCGTCGCAGTCGTGTCGGTCGTTCTGGCCTTGATCAGACCCTTCTGATAGGACGGACCCGTGACCAACGGAAGCGCCTCGAAGTCGAAGCTCTGCGTAACAGGTTCAACGGTCTCCTCTACGGTCTGGGAGCCGATGGACGGCTTGGACGTGGGAACGACGCGATAGAGTACGTTCAGCTCTTCTCTCTGATCGCCTTCTACCTGGAACATCAGCGCGAACGGCTTCGGCTGCACGCCGGTAGATTCCACCAGAAGGTTGGCGGAGTTGACAGTCATACCGAAGACGTCCTTCATCATGTCGTCGTTGATACGGGCCATTTCCAGCGTGCCGGTGTAGCCGTTGTTGGCGAAGGTCTTGTAGTACGAGACATTATCTGCGTAGAAGGTTCCGTCAGAGCTGTTGCTGTCCAGAGTCATGCTGACAGCGCCGGGCACGGCCTTCGGAGATGCGAAGGTGTTGTTCGTGTTGTCGGAGCTTTCAGTGAGGACAGCATAGTAGACGTTTTTCAGTCCGAAGCGGACCTTGTTTTCTGCCATGTTTTGGCCTCCTTATAAACTGAAGACCGTCATCTGGCAGCGCTCGTCTTCCAGGTACTCGGTCTCCTTGGTGTAATAAAGCCCGGCAGTGGTGAAGGCCGCCTCGAAAAGGGCCTCTGTTTCCGGGTCTCTGTTTTTGGTATAAAGTTCGACGCTGAAACGCGGGCGATAGTAATAGACCACGTTGTCCGCCGGGAAGGTGTAGGCCTGCGTCTCGAAGAAACAGACGAAGGGCAGGGCTGGCGCCTCATTGATTGGCCACTGGTAGTAGACGACCTTGTCGGAGAAGTCCGTCACACTTTCCAGAATGGTTTTTAATTCGCTAATGGTCACTTAGTGCCTCCCGTAATTCGTTCATAAAGTCTTCAATCGCTTGCCGTTCTGCCGGCTCCCAGTGCGAGAACGCATTGGTGCGGCCTCCGTTCACCTTGGCGTGACCGTACTCCAACAGGTGGGTAAGTCTGTATTCCGGCGCCTTGGCATAGATGACCTTTTTCTTCTGCAACTCCCGGGACTTCAGATTCCGGACAGCGATACTTTTACGGTACTTGCCGGTGCCTTTGATGCCGGAAGTCTTTATTCCGCGAACGACGTTTTCCTTTGCCCGGTTTGCGACCTTTTCGGTCACGTACCAGACATCGGCGTCGACCGCGCCGGCAAACTCTTTCAGCGCCTCATTGATCGCCAGGGCGAACTCTTCAACCGTCAGACTCTGTGCCATCGTTCTCGTCCTCCGGATCAACCGGATCGGCTGGATCCTCAGGAGCCGGACCGTTGCTGTCGCCGACTTTCCACTCCAGATACAGCTCCAGCGTGTCGCCTCTGCGGAACGTACGGTAAATGCCATAACTCTGCAGCGTGCTGCTTTCGTCGTACATCTGGAGGACCTTTTCGCCTTCGTAGTCAGGTGCAAACATGTTTATCTGCCACTGGGCCTGCAGTCCGTTCTCACCTGCAGCAGACCACTCCGCCCTGGTCACGCTTTCGCGTTCACCGAGCAGCTGTCTTCTGCTGAGGCTCGCCGTCAGCTGACCGTACTGGTCCTTCGAGTAGGTTTCCTTTACCAGGTAGAAGTCGATTGCTTCAGCCATGTCAATCTCTCCAGTCCGTGTAGCCGGTCATGGTCTTTAGCTGCGCCAGCTTCGTGTGATAGATGTCGCGCCACTGGTCCTTTTCTTCCAGGTTGCCGAACTGCCATTTACAGTAGGCAACGACAGCGGCTTTGACCTGCTCCGAAGTGGGAGCACCGTCATCACCGGTCTCGATGACCACGTTCATGGCCTCCAGCTCCTGAAGACAGGACGCGATCAGCATGTTCAGCTCAGCGTCGTAAGCCGTCGTACTGATCCGCAGCGCCAATTTTACAAGTGCGAGCATATATCTCTCCTTTTACTGAAGTGGACAACAGGCGGAGGATCCTGCTGCCCACATAAGCACAGCCTTTATTTTGCCGGTGCCTTCTTTGGTATTGTCCGCCAGACGTCCTCGTTGATGATGAGCTGGCCGATGTGTCCGCAGCTGATCGTCGGATCGCACCAGATCTTGTAGCCGAGTTCGCGAGCTCTGATACTGAACGCGAGATCTTCGCCGAAGCTTGACATCGGGTTGAACCAGGTCTGATAGTTCAGCATTACGTCCAGCAGGACGGTCTTGCTGATAATGCAGCAGCCCATTCCCACGCCGGCGACCTCGAACGGCTCACGGCTCTCCGGAAGATCTAAATAATCCTCGTAGTAGCCCTGACCCTCCTCGTCGATTCCGAGTTCCTTATAGATAACCGGATCGAACGGATTGCGCCGTTTGAAGTACAACCCGGACACGATGTCCTTTCCGTCCTCGATGTGCTTCACCATCTTCTCCAGCGTGTCCGGTGGGAAGATCATGTCGCTGTCAAAAAACATCAGAGCATCGAAATTTTTGGAAATGACCTGCTTGGCGAAATTATTCCTCGCGTCGTAGATAAGGCTCCCGATCTGGAAGCCGATCTGGCACTCGCCGACCTTGTTCAGCGTGGCCAGGCTGCTCGCGAAATGCGCTGCCACCTGATCCATGCACGGCACTGCGATGAGTGTTTTCATTTTCCTGCCTCCTGTCTGCTTCCATTTACGAAAATACCGGCCACAGGTGGAAGCAGGAGACCTGCAGCCGGCATCTAAGCCTAACCCGCCAGGGTTGCTTACTTAACGATCTTGGTGAACGCGCCGCAGGCAACGGGCTCGATGGCTGCGTACTCTCTGCCCAGAATGCGGACGAGGTCGTATTCCATCTTGCTCAGGTCGTCGAACTTGAAGTCGATGCCTTCGCCATTCGGGAAGTTCGCCAGAGCGCCCTGACCGAAGTCGCCTACGATCATGTAGGGAACGCCGGTGGTAGCTGCGCTGAACGCGGTGATGTGGCTGTTCTTGATTACGGGCAGACCTTCGAACGGATCATACGCATAGGATCCATTGGCCTGTACGCCCTTGATGGCAGCCCAGGTTGCCGGATGCAGAACGACTACCGGGTTGGTAGCTTCGCCGGACAGTTCGCCCAGAGCGTTGGCCACGAGGCTGAGGCTGAGCTGAGTCGCCTTGATGGAGGCAACGGAGACCTGAGTCGTGGTTGCGACCGTGCCACAGGCAACGATTTTGTCGAGCAGATCTTCTGCGATCTTCTGTGCGATGCGGTATGTGATCTCGTCATAGATGTAGCGCAGGAATGCTTCGCCGCGCAGATCCAGAGCTTCGTCGGAGATAGAGATCCACTTCTTGAAGCTGACCGGGACCATGTTGACGATACCGAGAACGAGGTTCTCTTCGCTGACTGCGCTGTTGGCAGCTTCGGTATGCTTGACTGCGCCGTCTGCGCTGATCTCGAAACCAACCTTCAGGTTGCCCTTGACGTAGGTCTTGCGGACCAGTCTGGTGATCTCGTTTCTCTCCCATGCGGTCTTGACGATGTCATAGACGAACTCGGGTACGGGCACGGTGCCGCTGACGTTTTCGGTCAGCAGTGCACGGCATTCCTTGTCGTTGGTAGTCTTGATGTACTCGGCATAAGCGTCGATGTACTCAGGGGTGTTTCTGATTTCCATGTTGTTCATTTTTCTCTCCTCTACGGATTCGATGTTGTTGATAACTTCTGCGTGAACGTCTTCTACGACGGCCTCGGCCTGCGCTCTGCGCTCCTCTTCGGCGGCCTTGCGCGCCTCGATCTCGTCGCCGATCGCTCTCGCTTCTTCCTGGAGATCCTCCAGCTCGTCGATGGTCGCAGTCTCGATAACGCTATCGATTTCTGCGGCTCGCTCTTCGAGCGCTGCGGTCTCGAGGGTCTTGATGTCTTCCATGTGTCATTCCTTCCTCAGCGATTTCCGGATCTCGCTGATAAGTTTCTGTCGCTTTGCTTCTTCTTCTGCAGCTCTCTGTCTCTCCGCCTTCACTTCGGCGATAACTCCTTCGCCGTAGCTGCGAGCTGCTATATTCGTACCGGGATTTGCCGGAAGGCTTACCGCGGAAACGTCGTAAAGTTTGCCGATCCGTTTGATCGTGCGGGTGATGGTGACCGTATCGGTCTCCTTGTTCTCCTGGATGTCGCGGATGTCTTCCGCAACAGTGAAGCCGAAGCTCATCTTGTTGGTGTAGCCGCCCTTGATCTCCTGGTACAGCTGTCTGCCGATTTCGGTGCCGCTCAGGATCGCCCTGGTAAGAAGACCGTGTTCGTCAGGCGTGGCCGTCAGGGTGCCGTTGCTCATACGGGCGAAGACGCGGCCTTCGTGGTTGTACTGCATGATCACGTCGCTCATGTCGCAGCCGGTAAAGGCGTCGCGATCGATCTGTTCATACACGCGATAGCCAGGCTCGCTCCAGAGCAGATACGGATCGTTGAACGTGGTGGCATAGCCTTCCACGGCCATCTCGTCACTGTTTTCGGATTCGATGGCGCGGACTTCCATGTCACGAAACTCTCTGTCCTGGTTGAGTTTTTTCTGCAGCTTTTCGCTGATGTCATTCGTCGACATTTAGGATGCCTCCTTCCTCATCGTTGTCTCGCAGGTCGTAATACTCGCCGCGCACCGGTATCGTGTCGCCCAGGCCATCAGGCAGAGGCGGCAGGTTCCAGATCTCACGCAGTTCGTTGATGGTGGCCAGGCCTCTGTCCGCGAAGATCGCGGTCGTGTCGGCCTTGTCCTTGTTGGTCATGTACTGCAGGCGGTTGGCCGTGGCCATAATCAGCGCACCGTTCGCCTGCTCGGTAGTGGTGAACAGCATATTCGTCAGCACGTCGGACAGCTGGACCGCGAAGGGCTCAATCGATCCCTCATAAAAAGCAGCCCAGGCATCGCCGTAGGCTTTGTTCTGCAGCACGTCTTCGTTCGTGCCAAAATATTCGAACACGTTCGTGCGGATCAGCTTCATTTGTTCCGGATCCACGACGTATGGCTTCGTCTCGATCTGCTTTACGTCCTTGTAAGTGTTTGGCCAAAGCAGCACGCCGCTGGCATTGGATGCCCGGAGGTTCTGCTCAGTAAAGCGCTGCCGTTCTTTTGCCAGGTCTTCATCGTTCGCAAAGTTCGACAGCGTGGCCATGAACTGATAGGACGCGGCCATCTTGACGCCTTCCTGGATCGCCTGGTTCTGCATGTCGATCAGTCTGGCCGTCGGATCCAGAGCACGGTTGCTCTCTCCGAACAGGTCGTTCCGGTACTGGAACTTCGTCAGGATCCCGACCTTGCTCAGCTGCACCGCAGCGCGGTCGTTGTTCGCAAACTCCATACGGAGCCACGGCTCGCCCTTAAATGCGACGACCTCGAGCCTCGTATAGTAAACCGGGAAGATCCCGACAGTCTCGCCAGTGTCGTTGATGACCGGAACGATGATCGCCGTGTTCTGCATGTCAAGGATCGTGCTGACCCGATAGAGGAACTGGCCCCAAGTCTGGAAGCTGTTCGGCCTCCTGCGCAGCTGCGTCATCAGCTTCGGCTTCGCGCTGCCCTGGATGACCATCTGCAGCTTGCTTATGTTCCGAGCCTTCGCGTCGATGCTCGCCCGGACAAGGCTGTCCTCATATAGTTCGCCGCCCCAGGTCCTAAAGACAGGCCGGTAATCACTCAGCAGTCTGAAGGATGTCTCTTCGCGCCTGGGCGGCGTCGTGTCGCGGCCGAAGATCTTGTCAAATAAGCCCAAGGATTTACCTCCCTGTGTTCTCAAGCTGTCCGCCGATCTCTTTCCAGTGCTTCTGTCGCACCGTAAAGGCATCCAGCAGGGCAGCCGTTCCGTCGATATGATCGTTGGTTTGTATCTTTACCAGGCGGACCCGTTCCGTCTGGGTGTCGTGCTTTAGCGCTGCGTTCAGCAGGTGAATCTTCAGCAGGTCGTTGTCGCCGATATGGATCCTGCCGTCCCGCATCAGGCCTTCGAACTCCCTGATCGGGCTCGTAAGGTTAAAGCTCTGGAACACGTCGTCCGTGTGAAAGCCGTATACCTCCAGATCCTGTACGAGGTACTGTGCGGAATATCTGTCGTACCCGACCTGCAGCGGATAGATCTTCCAGCGCTCCACCAGTTCGCAGCACCAGTTGTATACGTCGTGGTAGTCTATGAAGTTCTCGCCGGACAGTTTCAGCAGACCACGCTGCACGTAGATGTCATACGGCAGGCCGTCCCTGGCGATCGCCTCTTCCAGTTTTGCGCCAGGCATGAAGAACTTCGCGAACACGTACAGCTCGCCGTTCTTCTGGATCACCGCAGTGCAGGCCGATAGATCCGTCGTACGGGACAAGTCGATTCCAATGACTGCGTAGTGGTCCTTGAACGCGCTCAGATCCGGAAGAGGATCCGCAGCTGCACGTTCGACGGCCACGGCAGGCAGCCATGCGAGGGACGAATGCTGCTTTACGCAGCAATACTTCGTCATGAACTCAGCCTTCTTACTGAGCGATCCCTCCGCGACTGCGATCTCCTCCAGCAGGAAGTCCACTGGCACAGAAACATTTAGGTTCGGGTTGCTCTTACGCAGCTCATTGATGTCGTTCCATTTTTCCGGGTCATCAATGACATATAAAAAGGGCAGCAGCTTCTTCTCTTTGCTGTTGCCCAGTAAAAAGCGAGTAGATCTCGCTAAGAGCTCGTCGTATATACTTCCGTCTACATATCCGGCCGTCGTACAGCTCAGCATGATGGCGTCGCCTCTGGCGCCCATGCCGGACTTCATGACCTCGTATTGCTTCAAGCCGTTGTCGCCTTGCCAGCTCGCGATCTCGTCGCAGATACACAGGCTCGGGTTGAAGCCATCAGACTTCCTGGCGCTGAAAGCGATCTTCTTGACCGTGCTGTTAATTGATGGCAGATAAAGATCCTGCTGTCTGTGTCTGGCAAGCTCCGGATCATCTTTGACGTGTGCGGTTTTTCTCGCTTCCTCAAGCTTGTCACGTTTTTCTTGCCACTCCGGATCCAGAAGGACCTGCTGCCACAGGTTGTTGTATATGATGTCCGCCTGGTCAAGCTTCGGTGCTATCGTGAAGATCTTCGCACCGTACCCACCTGCGACCCACCACATATATTTTGCTATAGCCGCAGCCAGCGCACTCTTCCCTTGCTTTCTCCCGATAACAAGTAAAATCTCAGAGAACTGCCGTTGACCATTTTCATTTACCAGTCCGAAGATGCAGCTGATCAGGGCCTTCTGCCAGAGAGACAGCTTCAATGGCCCAGGCGCGAGCGGACCTTCTACATGAAAGCAGTGCGACTCGATCCAGTTAACGGCGTCGTTCGCCTTCTTTTGGTCGAAGCAAAACAGCTTTGCATTGAGTCCGGTCACGATATACTCGTAAACCGCCAGTATCCATTGACCGACAGTCTCGGATCCGTTCTTAATTCCCTGATAATATGTCAAGATCCAGTCTTGATCCGAGCCGTTTTTGCCCATTCTGACTCACTCCGGTCCAATGAGAAAAAGTCCCAAATAATCAGAACCGTTCTCGATAAATATGGCTGTGTGTTTTTTTGCTC
>Ga0265298_10004503_pt1 | contig 17794 bp, 10 predicted proteins | sample AusTroGonzalo_MG_3_FD_193486 | JGI IMG/M metagenome (GOLD analysis project Ga0265298, IMG submission 193486) | Bovine rumen microbial communities from tropical cattle in Woodstock, Queensland, Australia - Gonzalo_01 | ecosystem: Host-associated > Mammals > Digestive system > Stomach > Rumen ... | reverse complement strand
CCGTGCCGGAAAATCGACTATGCTTTACAAAAAATGCAGGGATCTTGTTGATGCCGGAACGAACTGGAACGATATAATCTACATAAATTTCGAGGATGAGCGGCTGATTGAGTTCAATGCTGACGATTTCAACGACATCATTGCGGTTCACAGCGAGATCGGGGAGGGAAACGGCTATTATTTTTTTGACGAAATCCAGAATATTCAGGGCTGGGAAAAATTTGCACGCCGGATGGCCGACATGAAAGAGCATATCTGCATAACCGGAAGCAACGCGACAATGCTCAGCCGTGAAATTGAAACTACTCTCGGCGGCCGGTTTATCACAAAACATATAACTCCTTACAGTTTTCCGGAATATCTACGTGCGACCGGAACACCGTGGAATGCCGCAGGAAATCTTTCCACGAAGGCGACCGGGCTGATTATGAAACAGTTCGAAAAATATCTGGCTTTCGGCGGATTTCCGGAGCTGCTGCAGTATGAAATCAAGCGCGAATACATTATGAGCGTTTACCAGAAAGTGCTTCTGGGCGACATTATAACTCGGAACAAAATCAGAAACGACTACGCCGCCAGAATCCTTTTCAAAAAAATCGCCGAATCGGTGTGCAGCGAAATATCGTATTCAAAAATGCACAATCTGCTGAATACTGTGGGCATATCGGTCAGCAAGGACAGCGTCATCGAATATGTGAACTACGCGATCAACGCATATCTTCTCTTTCCTGTGCAGAATTATTTTACAAAATTCGCGGAAAGAGAGGGAAACCAGAAGTATTATTTCAGCGACAACGGAATCCTGAATCTTTTTCTGCGCGACGGTGCTTCCGCTCTGCTGGAAAATGTTGTCGCGACGGATCTGCTCAGAAAATACGGTGAGATTTTCTTCCTGAAATCGGCAAAAACAGGAATCGACATTGATTTTTATGTTCCTGAGACAAAAACGGCAATTCAGGTGGCATACTCGATCAAAACTTCTGCCAGAGAACGGGAAATCAGCAACCTGAAAAAACTTGCTTTCTCATTCAAAGAGGCGGAAAGATTTGTTATCCTGACAAAAGACGAGCATGAAATCATTGAGGAAAACGGCATCAAAATCGAAGTTGTCCCTGTTTTCCGTTTTTTGCTAGGAATCTGATAGTCAACACAAAAATCCTTCCGAAAAGTGATTTTTTCCTTGCCTTGAAAAAAATTTTCTCTATATACTGAATCCCGTTTTTGAGTGTTTTTTGAGTTGCAACGTTTCGGTCAAAAATGGGGGAAAAATGGTCTTTAAAATCGGTTTCGACAACGAAAAGTATCTGGAAGAACAATCCAAAGCGATCCTTGAACGTGTAAAAATGTTCAATAACAAGCTCTATCTCGAGTTCGGCGGCAAAATTATGTACGATTACCATGCGGCGCGTGTTCTGCCGGGCTTCGACCCGAATGTAAAGATGCGCCTCCTGCAGATGATCAAGGACAATGCCGAGGTCATCATGTGCATTTATGCGGGCGATATCGAGAAAAGAAAGATCCGCGCAGATTTCGGCGTTTCCTACGATGCCGACACGATGCGGACGATCGACGATTTCACCGACCGCGGCGTTACGGTGAGAGCTGTTGTCATAACCCGTTTCAACGGCCAGCCTGCTGCCGAAGCCTTCAAAAACAAGCTCGAAAGGCGCGGCGTAAAAGTTTACACCCACAGTTTCACAAAAGGTTATCCGACCGATGTCGATACGATCGTAAGTCCTGAAGGTTACGGCAAAAACGCTTTCATAGAAACCGAAAAACCGATAGTCGTCGTCACAGGCCCCGGCCCGGGAAGCGGCAAATTCGCGACATGCCTGAGCCAGCTTTACCACGAAAACCAGCGCGGTGTGAACGCGGGTTATGCTAAGTTCGAGACTTTCCCCATCTGGAATCTTCCGCTCAAACATTTAGTCAATGTTGCTTACGAATCGGCGACCTGCGACCTCAAGGATGTCAACATGATGGACAACTTCCATTTCGAAGCTTACGGCGAAGCTGCTGTCAACTACAACCGCGACCTTGAAGCGTTTCCGCTTATCAAAAGGATAATTGAGAAGATCACCGGACAGCCTTCGGTCTATAAATCTCCGACCGACATGGGGGTCAACCGCGCCGGTTTCGGAATCATCGACGACGAGGCGGTCCAGGAGGCTTCAAAGCAGGAGATCATCCGCAGATATTACCGCTACGCATGTGAATACGCGATGGGGCTGGTCAATGAGGAGACGGCTCAACGTGCTGAAATGATTATGAAAAATATCGGTGCAAAGCCGTCGGACAGAGAGGTTTCCGAGTATGCGAAAAAGGCGGCTTTTGATGCGAAAGTCAACGATAAAGGCAACGAAGGTGTTTATTCCGGTGCCGCGATCGAACTCAAAAACGGCGAATTTGTGACCGGCAGCAACTCTCCTTTCCTGCATGCAGCTTCCGCTATGATCCTCAACGCTGTCAAGAAACTTGCCGGAATTCCTAAGGAAATTCCGCTTATCCCGGAGCATATCACAGAGATGGTGGCTCACCTCAAACAGAATATTTTCATGCGCGGAAATGTCAGTCTTGATGTCGAAGAGGCGCTCATTGCCCTTGCGATAAGTGCGGCATACAACCCGTCGGCGGCATTCGCGATGGAAAAACTCAAAGATCTGCGCGGCTGCGAAGTCCATCTCACCCACATTCCGACTCCGGGCGATGAAATGGGACTCAGAAAGCTGGGCGTCAATGTAACAAGCGAGCCCGAATTTGCGACAAACCACCTTGTAAACGCGTAAAAAACTATGGAAGTTAAGTTCTTAGACCTTAAAAAGCAATATTCTCTGCTTAAAAACGAAATAGACAGCGCAGTTCAGACGGTTTTTGCCGATGCAGCCTTCATAAAAGGGAAGGAAGTAGAAAAATTTGAAGAGAGTTTTGCAAATTATTGCGGCGTAAGCCATTGTATTTCCTGCGGAAACGGAACTGATGCTCTTACAGTCCTTTTGAAAGTCCATAATCTGCCGAAAGGGAGCGAAGTCATTCTTCCGGCGAACACTTTCATTGCGACTGCCGAAGCAGTTGTTTCCAACGGTCTGAAACCGGTTTTTGCGGACATAAAAGAAGACTTTACGATTTCACCTGAAAGTGCTGAATCTTTAATAAATCCGAATACTTCTGCAATTATTGCAGTTCATCTTTACGGACATCCGGCAGACATGGATGTGCTGAAAAAAATCGCTGAAAAGCATGATCTGAAGCTTTTTGAGGACGCGGCTCAGGCTCACGGTGCGCTTTATCGCGGAAAAAAAGCCGGAAGTCTCGCCGACGGAGCAGGTTTCAGCTTCTATCCCGGAAAAGTTCTCGGTGCGGCAGGAGACGCAGGAGCGGTTCTTTTAAATGATGAAGGTATTGCCAAAAAAGCGAAAATGTTCTGCAACCACGGAAGATCGTTGAAGTATTTCCATGAATTTGCCGGAATAAATTCAAGAATGGATACTCTTCAGGCTGCGGTTCTCAATGTCAAACTGAAATATCTCGACAGTTGGGTCGAAGCGAGAAACCGTGTCGCAAAAAGTTATATCGAGCAGCTTTCAGATGTTCCGGAAATCGTTCTTCCGAAATTTTATCCTGAAACTCTGGATGCTTGGCACCTGTTCGTAATCAAAACTGAAAAACGCGATCATCTGCAGGAATATTTGAAGAACTGCGGAATCGAAACGGGGATCCACTATCCGCTTTCGCTTCCCGAGCAGCCGGCGTTCGCAAGTCACATGAGCTATTGCCGCAGTTACCGCACGGTTAAAGAATCAAAAACTCTTCTTTCACTTCCGATAGGAGAACATTTAAGTGCTGAAGAAGTCGCTTTTGTTGCCGGAAAAATAAAGGGATTCTTTGTAAAAAATATCTGAAAAAAAGGTACGGCTGTGTAGATTCGTACCCGGTTTATTTAATGAAATCAACTGTGTAACTTATTTTGTTCTCAGATACTCCAGAGCTTCTTTGTAGATGATTTTCGGAGCAGTTTCGTAGAGCGATGATATCAGTTTGGCCGCTTCTTCGCGGTAATGTTCCTCGTGCGTCAGCATGAAAAGTGCTACGCTTGCATCGGCGCGGTTTGCTTCTGTTGTGTCGCCAGTTATCATTTTTTTGATTCCTTCGACTGCTTTCGCCGGTTTTTTGAGCGCGACTATATTCCACTGAAGAAGGCTGTTTTTGAACTGCAGATCCTTGCGGTTGACCTCGACGATGATCTTGCCTGCTTCCCTGTTGAGTTCATCGGCTTTGTCGTATTTTTTGATGCGGAAAAGAAGGTGCGCGTATTCAAACATGAACTCGCACAAGATGTTGCTGGCGTTGAGCTCTTTCGCGATCGATATCGCCTGAAGGTAATGCTCCTCTGATTTGTCGAAATTTCCTTCTTTTTTCGCGATGTTGCCCAGAATGAGATGAGCCAGGGCTACGTGTCTGCGGATCCCGAGTTCGGTAGCGATAGCAAGCTGGTCTTCGATAAGCGATTTCGCCTCGTCGTATTCGCCGAGCCAGTATTTAAGTTCGCCGAGATTGTTCGACGTGTAGCAGATATACTGTCTGATCCCGACTTTCTTGTAGGTTTCGAGGGCGCGTCTGTAGAATTTTGCAGCGTTTTTGAAATCGTTGAGGTAGGAATATGCAAGACCGATGTTGTTTTCGGCAACTGCGACATCGAGCAGATTCTTGTTGTCTTTGGAGATTTTGAGCTGATTCTTGTAGTGCTGAAGCGCTGTCTGGTAGTCGCCGCGGTAGTATGCGACACCGCCCATGTAGCGGTATGAAAGAGCTTTTGCCGTTTTGTCGCCGATGATTTCTGCAAGACGGAGCTTTTCGGTGAAGTGTTCGACCGCATCGTCAAGTTCGCCTTTGTAGTAGTGGATAAGTCCGCGGAAACCTTCGACATCGCATTTCCCTTTGGTGTCGTCGAGTTTTTTGTAAAGTTCGTCAGCATTGTCCAGAAGCGGAGAAGCCTCATCGTAGCGGCCTTTCTGAAGCATCATGTTGGCAAGTTCCTTCATACTTATCGCGATAAGGAGCTCGTCGCCGATTTTCTGCGAAAGTTCAAGGCTCTCTTTGAACATCTTTTCCGCGAGATCCCACTTTCCTTCGATTTTGTAGACATTTGCGAGGCTGTGGCCTGCTTTGATACGTTCAGCGTCGTCTTTGAGGACACCGAGAAGTTTTTCATACATTTTTTCAGCCTCCTGGTTGTGATACTGGGATTTGGCGTAAGCGGCAGCTTTTCTGAGGTAAAAAGTTTCCTTGTCGGTATCTTCAGCCTTTTCGTAGTGGAAGGCGAGAGTCGAGAAGAATTTTTCCTCGTCCTTGTAATTTTTCTCGATGGCGTTGGCCACTTTCTTGTGGATTTCCTTCAAGCGTGCCTTGAGCTGCATTGAGTAAGCCGCATCGCGGAGAAGTGCGTGTCTGAACGAGTAGAGCAGCGTAGACGCCTCGTTCCATACGAGTTCGTCTACACCCTCTTTGAGCAGGTTCGGGATGTTCTGTTTGTCCTGTTCCTGCGCGATGTCGTTGAGAACCAGAAGGTCGATGTTGTTGCCCATGACCGAAGCGCGGAAAACAAGGTCTTTCAAGTGCAGCGAAAGCCTGTCGAGACGGCTGACAAGAAGTGAGTTGACGCCGCTCGGCACCTCGGTTTTGTTGCTTGTGAGAGCGTAGTGTTTTCCTGTATTCTGGATGTATTTTTTGTCCTTCATGAAGAGAACGAGCTGCTCGATAAAGAACGGGTTGCCGTCGGTGCGGGAGAATACGAAATCGTTCAGTTCCTTATTTCCTTTCTCGCCGAGAATGTTCTTTACGAGCATCGGGATTTCGCTTTTCTGCATTTTGTCGATGACTATTTCACGGAAACGGTCTCCGCCGGAGGTGAGGATCTCGGGTTTTGTACCGTCGTCGTTGAGTCTCGACAAGATGTAGATCACGACAGGGTATTCGTCGAGAGCCTTTACCAAAGCCCTGATTATCGCTACGGAATCGCTGTCAACTGTCAGCATATCGTCCATGACCAGCATCAGCGGCCTGGTTTCGGCGATTGCGACAAAAAAATCGCAGACAGCATACATTGTGTTCTCGTATCTGTTCTTTGCATCAAGCATTTTATAGACAGAGCCTTCGCGGATGATGCCGGAAAGGGCTTCGATATAGGGTTTTGCGGCCTCAAAAGCCTCTTTTTTATTGGCGATTTCGGCCGAAAGGGCATTCCAGACCTTTTCAAAAGCGGCGAAATTCTCGTCTGCCGAAGCGTTTTCATTCTGGTTGAAAAGGGCATGGAAGAAGTTCGTGAACATATTCATCGATTGACGGAGGATGGTGTCTGTTCTAAGGGTGAAAACCCTGAAATCATTGCTGAATTTTTTCCTGATTTCGTAAATCAGACGTGATTTTCCGATACCCGCCTCGCCGTAGATCGTGGTTGCGTAGAGTTTTTTGTTCTCCCTGCATTTGCTGCATGTTTCCAACAGCGTCTTGAGTTCTTCCGCTCTGCCTGTGAAAGCAGTCGAGAAAGCAGCTTCCTCTTCGACCTTGAGATGTCCCTGGATCTCAAAGACTTCGATCGGAATATCGATCCCCTTGAACGCGAACTCACCTTTGCTTTCAAGTGCGAATACGCTTTTTGCCTTTTCTGCGGCTTTGCCTGCGATCCAGTCAAAACCGTAGGGAGTCTTCATCATGATCCTGGCCGAGAGGTTTACGTTGTCGCCTAAAGCAGTGTATGCCGCGCGTTTCGGGCTGCCGACGAATCCGGCGTAGACAACGCCCTGCGTTATACCGCTTCTGAGCTCGGTATCGCAGTTTTTCCTGATTTCGGCAACGCAGTCGATCGCACGCTCAAGGTTGTCCTCGTAGCTTACCGGAGCACCGAAAAGAGCGAGAAGAGTCGCACCTTTGTCACCGAAGTCGAAACCGCTGATGTATCCGCCGTATTTCTGAACGTAACTTGCTAAATATTCAAGCATTTTTTCGATTTCCGACATCTCTTTCGAGATTTTGTAGGAGATGAAAAGCGATACCACTTCGCGGAACTCTCCGGGGATTTCCTGCTCGATTACGGTACGCGGAATGAATATTTCAAGTTCTTCGATTTTAGGTTTTGTGGTCGCGGGAGTTACTTCTGCCGGAGCGAGAAGCTCGTCAACGAAGTAAGCTCCTTCCTTGATGTGTGTCACGCAGTCCGTCTTGAGGATCGAGAAAACTTTGTCATTGATGCAGATATCGTTCGCCTGGCAGTGGTGTTCCGCTTCGGCAGCTTCGTCAACGACATCTCCGAAAAAGAGGAAGTGTCTTAAATTTTCCTCGCCTTTCGCCGCGATCCAGTTGAATTTTCCTATTGAAATTCCCGCTTTGGCCGAAATTTTAAAAGCCTCTCCCCGGTGATAGAGCGAAGGATTCTCTGTAAAAAACCGGTGGATCGTAAAAGCCGCCGTGATTGCGCGTCTTCCGTTGTCGCCTTTGAAAACTGCGGTGAAAGCATCACCTGCGAAGTTGAGGATAAAGCCGTTCTGGTTGTACACTGCCTCGATCAGCGGATTGAATATCGTGTTCATGAAGACCGAAAGAGTCTCCGCGCCGTCGCTGCCGCGCGACATGAGCTTTCTTGTCATATTTGTAAAACCGGATATGTCCACAAACATAACAGAAGCATCAACCGATCCCGATTTTTTGTCGGAATGGATGTCAAAATAACCGAGCTGCTTTAGATCAGGAATTAAGTTTCTCATTTTTACCTGCCAACAAATTAGGATGGAACAAATTTAAACGCGGAATTATAAATATATATATAATAAAAACAAGTTTAAGTGAAAAAAACGGTCAGAGATTGTTGATTTTTACTGTCGATGCTGCTGAACCTTTGTCGTCAAGCGCGCTTGAGCCGCCGGTTATCACTATGATCGGAGTGTCACCGATAACTCCGGCCGGAACTATCGCAGCCGAAGGCATTATTCTTTTGTCGCTCATGACATGGCTTGTCGGTTCCTTATACGGAACAAGGCTGTCGGTGTTTATGACCTGATAGATGTTTGCAGCGTTCGTTCCGCCGATGACGATGAATCTGTTGTTCTTCTGGTCGTGGATCGTGCCGGGGAATATTACGTTTGCATCGTACGAACGGAGCAGGTCTTTTGCTGCAGAAACCGATTTGCCTGAAATGTTCCATTTCCTGTTCCTGTTGAGACGTGTTTCCTGCGTTTCGTTGCCGTCGCTGTCGTATTTCGTTTTGGAAACTATCAGTGAATTCGTGTCCTTATCGACCTCGTAACCTCCGAAGGTGTAGAGGTTGCCGTTTGCTTCGATGCTCTGCATAAAGAAGATGTTGTCTGCAGAAGAACCGAAGTCTTCACTGCCGCTTTCGGAGATTATTGATGCAGCGTATTCCGATGCGGTCGGTCTGCCGCCGGCTGCGATAAGTGATCCGTTGCTGTATGCGAGTGCCGGAAGAAGCATAGGTTCCGAACTTTCGGCAAGTTCCGTCAGTTCGCCTATCGAAACTTGTCCGTCATCGCTTTCGGTTATCGTGACTCTGTATGATTTGCCGGAAGGCGCGCCGTTTTCATCAAGACCGCCGACTAAGAAGAGATCTATACGGGAATCGGAGATCCTTTCGGCAAGGATACTCTGGAAAGTTGAAAAAGGAATTTCCGAATCAGGGGTCATAGGCTCCGAAATGTTGGAGATAGGCGTTCCGAAACCGTTTGCCTTCATGTTGTATTTCGGATAGCCCGGCATATATCTTTCGATTTTTACAGAAGCCGTCGAAGGAGTGTAGCGCATAAGCGGGTAACCTTCGAAAGGTGCTTCCTGCCAGTTCGTGTCGAGCGTGTGGATACCGCCGATGAAGAGAACGCTTCCGTCATTCAGAGGTACAGCCGTGTGCAGCGCTCTTTCTTCAGCCATATCTGTGAGCTGTTCGATATGACCGGATTCGAGGTCTATTATTTCGACAGTTTTCGATGCGGGGCATTTGCCGTTTGCATAGCAGACTGTGAAACCTCCGGCAACAAGGACACGGCCGTCAGCAAGAACGGTCGAAGTGTGGCCGAATCTCGGAGTTTTAAGTACTTCCGGCATGGAAATCTCTTTTTCCTGAATGTCCTTCGGGTAGAGAAGAATGCTGACTGATGTCGTTTTTCCTTTCTCGAACTTGAGTCCGGTCGCCTTACCCTGCCATTTTACGGTGTTGAGGTCTGCTGCACCGTTCGTCGTTCCGAAGACCGAAACTATCAGTGTCGCGTTTTCTGCATTTTTGATGCCGGTAAGTTTTATCTCGTTTCTAAGATCTTTTCTTTCTACCGATTTCTGGAAGACTGTGTCGCCGTTTCCGTTCCTTATCTGAAACGAAATAGCCGCAAGCTGCTGGCTGAGACAGCCCAGCTGCATTCCTGTGCATTCGGATTCGCCTGCCGCTCTGACCGAAACGGCAATGTTTTCTCCGTCGTTACCGCCGTCTTCAGCAGTTTCATCGTTTTCGTTACCGCCGCACGAAGCGAAGAAAAAAAGCGAAAAAACTACAAAAATTAACCATGAAAGGTTTTTCATTTTTAGATCTCCTTAAACAAACCGTTGATTTTATTAAATTTTTTTGAAACAAAAACTTCTTTTGTATCGACATCGCGAATTTTGACCGAGATTTCTCCGGAAGAGCAGATTTCCGCCTCGGCGAAAGATCTGCGGCCTGTGAGCCCTGTTTTTCCGAGAGAACCTGGATTGATGAAGATCCTTCCTCCGCGCTCTTCGGTCATTGGCGTATGGGTGTGTCCGAAAACGACGATCCCTGCTTCCGCTGCGCTTATCGCGCTTTCGTTTGCCGGCAGGATCCTGTGCGGAGCGGTGAGATTGTGGACGATAAAAAATTTCTCTCCGCCGATATTTGCCGAAACATTTTCGGGCAGATAGCCTGAAAGGACGAAATCGGTGTTGCCGTAAACCGCATAAAGTTTTCTTTCTCCTGCGTCCGCGTCAAGCGCACCGAAAAAAGCGGCGTCTCCTATGTCTCCGGCGTGTATCACCGCGTCAAACTCCATATTTTTCATTTCCATCGGCATATTGCCGTGAGTATCGGAAATAACAAGTATTTTCATAACCGGCACCCCCAAAACTGCTCCTTGTAGCACGATATTCAGATTATGTCAAAATAGTGGATTTATAAATACAGTAAAAACGGCAAAAGGGTAAAAAACACATGGATTTTAAATAAAAAGCGTATATAATGGGCAGGTTTTGATTTTTTGGAGCAGCCATGAACAGTGAAAATAAAAAAGGTCTTTATGCAGGAATCGACCTCGGCGGCACTAAAATCCTGACAGTCATCGAAGACGGTGAAAGGAACCTTCTGGCTAAGACGAAAATTCCGACAGAGGCAACGCGCGGAGTCAGCGCTGTTATGGATAATATTGTAAAATCATTGGAAATATCGTGCAAAGAGATCGGCGTTTCACCTGACGGACTTTCAGGGATCGGAATAGGCGTTCCCGGGCCGGTAAATCACGAAAAAGGACTTGTCTACGACTGTCCCAACCTGAGCGGCTGGAAAAATATCGAAGTGAGAAAACTGCTCAACGAACGCTGGAACGTTCCGGTTAAAGTCGAAAACGATGCAAGAGTCGCAGGACTTGCCGAAACGAGGCTCGGTGCTGCAAAAGGTTACGACCATGTCTTTTACATCACGGTAAGCACCGGTATAGGCGCGGCGATAATCACGAACGGAAAAATCTATCACGGTGCAGACGGCGCTGCTGGTGAATTCGGCAGAATGAGACTTTTAGACGGCTCGATATTCGAAACCGGTTTCGCCGGACCTGCGATCGAGAGGCTTTTCGGCATTCCTGCTCCGCAGCTTGCTGAACTTGTTGAAAAAAACGATCCCGGTGCAGAAAAGGCGGTCGAATATCTGACTGACGGGATCGGAACAATGCTTGCGAACGTCACGACTCTTCTCAATCCGCAGATAATCGTTGTCGGAGGCGGAGTTTCGCAGCTGGGAGAACTGATTCTGGAGCCGATACGTAAAAAAGTCGCTTCATCGGCGTTTTCGATAGCCGCTCAGAATGTGAAGATCGTCCGCGCGGCGCTTCACACCGATTCCGGGGCGGTAGGTGCGGTCGAACTTCTTTTTGATTGTTAGAAGGGGAGAATGAAATGTATCGAATCATAAGTCTGCTCGGAATAGCGGTTTTTGTTTTAATTGCGTGGCTGCTGAGCGAAAACAGGCGGAAAGTGGATTTCAAACTTGTAGCCTACGGTATCATCGTCCAGTTTTTGTTTGCTTTTTTCGTCCTCAAAACTTCGCCGGGAAAGGCCATTTTCGATTTTCTCAACAAATGCTTTACGAAGATCACGAGTTTCACGACGGCAGGCTCTGAGTTTGTCTTCGGAGGCTTGCTCGACAAATTTTCGTTCGCACTTTCTGTCCTTCCGACGATCATATTTTTCTCGTCTCTTTTCGCCGTCCTCTACTATTTCGGGATTTTGCAGTTTTTCGTCCGTATTTTTGCGTGGATCTTTGTGAAAGTCCTTAAAACAAGCGGAGCGGAAAGCCTTTCGGCCGCGGCGAACATCTTCATCGGTCAGACCGAAGCGCCGCTCATTGTCAAACCTTACATCAAAAATATGACGAGAAGCGAGCTTATGTGCCTTATGACAGGCGGTTTGGCCACAGTCGCAGGCGGAGTTCTCGCGGCTTACATCAAGATGGGAATCGACGCAGGGCACCTTATCGCGGCAAGCGTTATGAGCGCGCCGGCTGCGATAGTCATGGCGAAAATACTGGTGCCGGAGACCGGAACGCCGCAGACCGTTTCACAGAGCGGGATAAAGATCGAAGTCACCGACAGAAACGTTCTCGACGCCGCGGCGAGAGGTGCAAGCGAAGGCGTTTTCCTTGCAATAAACGTTGTCGCGATGCTTGTTTCGTTCATCGCTTTCGTCGCCATGTTCAACTACGTTTTTTCACTTTTCGGGACATCCATGGAAGAGATCCTCGGCTGGATCTTCAAGCCGCTGGCATTTCTGATGGGCGTTCCGTGGGAGGAGACTTCGCAGGTAGGCACTCTGCTCGGCCAGAAGACGGTCCTCAACGAGTTTATCGCCTACGATTCTCTCGCAAAAATGAATGCCGATGCCGCAACGATGCTTTCTGAAAGAAGTACGGTAATTTCGATCTATGCGCTCTGCGGATTCTCGAATTTCGGCTCGATAGCGATACTTCTCGGCGGGATCGGCGCGATGATTCCTGAAAGAAGAAGCGAGATCGCGTCTCTCGGGATAAAGGCGCTCATCGGCGGCACTTTTGCGTGTCTCCTTACGGCAAATATCGCAGGAATACTGATATAAATCTAACTTTTAAGAGGAGAGAAAAATGTCAAAGGCACTCGTAATGATCCTCGCAGGCGGTCAGGGCAAAAGGCTCGCTCCGCTCACTCTTGACAGGGCGAAACCGGCGGTTCCGTTCGGCGGTTCCTACCGTATCATCGACTTCGTTCTGAGCAACTTCGTCAACTCCGGCTTTATGCAGATCAAAGTTCTGACGCAGTTTATGAGCGATTCGCTGATCCAGCACATTTCGAGGAACTGGGGGCTGTCGCCGCGCTTCAACCAGTATGTTGATTCGGTCCCGGCGCAGATGCGTACCGGCGAAAACTGGTATCTCGGCAGTGCCGATGCGATTTATCAGAATCTCAACCTTGTCCGCGACGAATCTCCGAAAAATGTCTTCGTTTTCAGCGGCGACCACATTTACAAGATGGATATTTCGCAGATGTACACATACCACAACATCAAAAACGCCGACATGACGATCGCTGCTCTGCCTGTTCCGATCAAAGAGGCGAGTGCTTTCGGCGTCATCGAAATAGACGAAGACTACCGCATGATCGGTTTTGAAGAAAAACCGAAAAATCCGAAGCCGATCCCGGGAAAACCTGATTACGCGCTCGTCAGCATGGGAAACTACCTTTTTTCCCGCGATGTTCTCGTCAATGCTGTTACGAATGATGCGAGAGATCCGTTAAGCGAGCACGATTTCGGCAAAAACGTAATTCCGGCGCTTTATCCCTACAAACGGGTCTATGTTTACGATTTCCTCAAAAATACGATCTACATGCCCGACGAAAACGAGTATGAAAAACCTTACTGGCGCGATGTCGGAACGATAAAAAGCTACTTCGAAGCCCACATGGACCTGGTTTCGGTCTCTCCGGCGATCAATCTCTACAACCGCCACTGGCCGATTTTCGGTTTCCCGGAAGTCAATATGCCGCCGGCGAAGTTCGTTTTTGCAGACAAGGAGCATAAAAGGCTCGGGATCGCGACAGATTCGCTTGTTTCGGAAGGGTGCATCATCAGCGGCGGCAGCGTAAACCGCTCCGTTCTTTCGCCCGGTGTCAGAGTCAACAGCTACAGCAAACTTGACCAGTGCGTAATCCTCAACAACGTCAAGATCGGGCGTTACTGCGAGCTTAAAAACGTCATCGTCGATAAGAACGTCGTTATTCCGCCCGACACGAAGATCGGTTTCGACCTCAAGAAGGATGCAGAGCGCGGCTTTACCGTTACTGAAGACGGAATAGTTGTCGTTCCCAAGGGTTACAATTTCCAGGAGGACAGATAGTCCATGACTGAACTCGTTTTTTTGTGGCACATGCACCAGCCTTACTACAAAGACTGCATCAGAAACACATACCTCATGCCGTGGGTCCGGCTTCACGCGCTGAAAGGCTACTACGATATTCCTTCTGCAATGAAAAAATACGGTGTCAAAGGTGTCGTGAATGTCGTTCCGTCGCTTATCGAGCAGCTTAAGGACTACGCCGAAAACAATGTGACCGACGCATGGCTCGAACACACGATCGCTGACCCGTCAGAGATGAAGGAAGAGCAGAAAGCGTTCGTCATAAAGAATTTTTTTATGATAAACTGGGACCGTCTGGTAAGGACTTCGCCGCGTTACAACGAGCTTTTGAACAAACGTCTGCGCTACGAAAAGAAACTTGGCTGGAACGAGATGGCACGTCTTTTTTCCGATGACGAGATCCTCGATCTGCAGGTCCTTTTCAACTTAAAATGGTTCGGTTTTACTGCAAAAGCGGAGTTCGAGCGTCTCGCAGAACTCGAGCGCAAGGACTGCGGCTTTACAAAAAGGGACAAGGAGGATCTTCTCGAAATCCAGCGCAAGGTCCTGCGCAGCATAATCCCGCTTTACAGACGTCTTGCCGATGAAGGTGTCATCGAAATTTCGTTCACGCCGTTCTATCACCCGATTTTTCCGCTTGTTTACGATACCGATATCGCAAAAAGGTGCATGAATGCGCCGCTTCCGGCAAAATTTTCCTATCCAGAAGACGCAAAATGGCATTTGGAAGAGGGAAAGCGTTACAGTGAAGAGGTATGGGGACGTACTCTGAACGGAATGTGGCCTGCTGAAGGCTCGGTTGCACCCGAAATAATCGATGCAGCTGCCGATTCTTCGGTAAAGTGGATGACAACTGATGAAACTATTCTTCTGAAATCCCTCGGGCGCAGCGACAAATCGCAGGTGCTTTACACGCCTTATCGTTTGAAAAGTGGAAAAAATCAGGATGTCGCGATATTTTTCAGAGATAAGTACCTTTCGGATCTTCTCGGATTTTCTTTTTCGCAGATGAAACCGGAGCAGGCTGCCGATATTTTTGTGAACTATGTGAAAAATGCGGCGGCAAACTTCCCGTCAAACGGCTCGGAACCAGTCGTTTCGGTCATAATGGACGGCGAAAACGCGTGGGAATCCTATCCAGATAACGGCGAGCACTTTTTGAAAGAACTTTTCACGCGTCTTAGCAGCGATAGCGTGATAAAAACTACGGTTTATTCCGACATAATCAGTCGCGGAACCGACAAATATCCGGTCATAAACGATTTGTGGTCGGGTTCATGGATAAACGGGAATTACGAAATCTGGATCGGAAACGACGAAGACAATGCCGCGTGGGGCTACCTCAAGCGGGTCCGCGATTTTTACGCGAAATACAGCCAGAATCACATTGTCGAGCCGCAGATCCATTCTGAAATCATGCGCTGTCTCTACAGAGCTGAAGGAAGCGACTGGTTCTGGTGGTACGGTCCGCAGTTCTCGACCGAAAACGACTGGCTTTTCGACCGTCTTTTCAGGCGTCATCTGCGCCGCGTCTACAATCTGCTCGGCATGAACTATCCGACATTCCTCGACATTCCGATTTCGTCAGAACTGAGCAACAGTCTGCTCGTCGAACCGACCGGCGAGATAAATCCGGTGATTTCTGGTCACAGCAACGGTTATTACGAATGGGCGGGTGCCGGACGCTTCGAAAACGCGCAGAAAGCCGGCGGCGCGATGTATAATTCGATCAAACTCGTTGACAAGATCCTTTACGGCTTCAACCGCGATATGCTCTTTTTCAGGATCGAACTGACAAACCCGATGCACTTTTACGAGCACAAAAAATACTTCATCAAAGGCTTTGTGATGGATCATAAAAGCATCGATTTTGCCCTTCCGATGGTAAGGATCGAAAAAACACCTTTCCTGATCCACAGCAGCAACGAATCAGGAAGAGTTTCCGACATCGTGGGTGCCGGCGAAGCAGCTTTCGACGAAGTTATGGAGTTCACCCTTTATGCAAAGAAAATCGGCCTGAAACCGGGCGAAAAAGTGCGGATCTACTTCAAAATCCTTTCAAACGAGGGAATCGAACTCGAAAGGATCCCCGGAAACGGTTCTATTGAAGTGACTGTTCCCGACGAAGCAGCCCTTTTCAAACTCTGGGACGTGTAGAAGTCACACTTTCCGGCACACACTTTTTTCAAGAAGTTTCTTTCTCTCGCGCCAGTCAGGCATGAAAACCGCAAGCTGACGGTAAAAATCAGGCGAATGGTTCAGATGCAGAAAATGGGTGAATTCGTGCATGACAACGTATTCGATGCATGAAACCGGAACCGTTGCGAGAGCGTAACTGAAAGTGAGAGTTTTTCTGCCGGGCGTGCAGCTTCCCCAGCGTGAAACCATGTTCCTGAACTTTATTTCAGGAAAATCTATGCCGTATTTTCTGAATTTCGGATAGACCGCTTGACAGAGATTTGTAACGGTTTCCTTGCAGAGATCAAACAGCCACTTGCGGAAAACGCGCTCTTTCATAGCGGTGTCAAAAGGATTTTTCACCCGCAAAGTTATGAAAACGCCGTCGCTTCTGACCTCGTTCCTCGCCCCGCGGATCACTTTCAGCCTCAGATCATGCCCTAAAACGCGGAACGATTCACCGTCAACATATTTTTTCGGTGATTCTTTCTGAGAAATGACTTCGGAATAATGCTCGACCGCCTTGGAAATAAAATCAGATTTCGACCTCAAAAAATTCTCGATGTAATCCAGGGGAACAGACTTGTTTGCCGAAACATAGACACTTCCGTCCCGCCTGATCCTCAGATTCAGGTTTTTCACCTTCTTCCGCTCAAGAGTGTATTCAATGATCCTGCCGTTTATTTCAAGCTGGTGCTGCATTTATTTTGAATCCTCATTTGAGTGCCGTCTTGGGTGCCATCTTGAGTGCCATCTTGGGTGCCGTCTTTGGGAATTTCTTTGGGAAGTCTTTGGGAAGTTTATTGACTGTGGTATCAATTTTTTCTCCATCGTCAACAACCCACCTTCTCTTCTGTCAACCCCAAAATTGCGAGCATTTTGCTTTGGTGTTCTTGAATTTCTTCCCTCTCCCATTTTTTATGATCTTTGCAGATTTGCATCATTATCATAAATTTTAATGAAGCTACGCTGATCTGATTTATCTTTCCTGAAGGGTCAAGATAGTGATCAAGTTTCGCTTTAGGGCTCCAATTTGAGCCGGAACTATTCGCTTCTGCACCGATCATCGCGAAATTACCGAAGCAATTTATCTGTTTATCATTGGGTACGCCTTCTTTATTTGCATTCGCCTGCGGAAAATAGTGTTCAAGGCTGCGGCGGGTTCTTGAAAAATAGAATTTCTGAAAAATATCAAGTCCGAAATCAGAACAACCGAGATTCTCAAAGAACTGTATTCTTCTAGGATCTTTCTCTTTATATTCTTGGCCCCTCAACTGTTCCGCATACAGTTTCCAGATTTTATAATCAAGGTAATTGAAAACAAACAACGGAATTCTTGCCGAATTTTCAAGCTCTTTCGCATAAGGTTCCAAATATTCATTAGCAAGATTTTCCACAAAATCAGCATAGGTGGAAAGATTTTTCGAATCATCTTCCATCAACCAATCGAGACAATCAAAAAGATAGTTTTTATATTGTTTCGCAGTATAAGAAACCTCAAACATAGAAAGAAGATGAACCAATTTTTCCTGCAATTTATTATCAGAACAAAGGTTTTCAGGCGTTGTTTCTTTATCTTTTTTGGTCAAAACTTGAAGTTTCCATGGGTTGTTCCCATAACTATCGTCTTCGTTTGAATGATGAACGATGTAGTTATCAAGGAAAAACCGGGCTTTTAAGAGGTTGAATGCAAAAGTTTTTACTTTGTAAGCATCAAATTTCGCTTCATCAAACTCATTCAGAAGTTCCTTGTCGTCAAGTGTAACCCTTGGTTCGGGATCATTTGCATCCAGCATTCTTGTAATTTTCAAGACAATCAGCAGAAAATTCGGAAAGTCGATTATCGGTTGGAAAGTATCGTTCTTTTCATTATTTTCTTGAGGAGATGAAGCGAATGAACCTTTGGCTATCTCTGCGATAGAATATTTATTTTGTGTTTTAGTTCTTTCCTCT